>Ga0210040_10001310_pt1 | contig 38047 bp, 27 predicted proteins | sample CryGeyCG12114_NA_FD_185462 | JGI IMG/M metagenome (GOLD analysis project Ga0210040, IMG submission 185462) | Groundwater microbial communities from aquifer - Crystal Geyser CG19_WC_8/21/14_NA (SPAdes) (version 2) | ecosystem: Environmental > Aquatic > Deep subsurface > Groundwater | place: USA... | reverse complement strand
CCCGATTCTTACGCTCATATACTATTCACAATGCCCACGCTCATGTACTTTCACAATTCCCACGCTAATGTACTATTGCCAATTCTGACCCTCCTTATGTACCATTCCCAATTCCTACGCCCATGCACTATCACCAATGCTTACGCTAAAGTACGCTCCCCAATTCTTACGCTCATGTACGCTTCTGAATTCTTACGCTCATGTACGCTTCCCAATTCTTACGCTCATGTACGGTCCCCAATTCGAACGCTCATATACTATTCACAATGCCCACGCCCATGTACTATTCACTATTCCCACGCTAATGTACTATTCCCAATTCTTACGCTCTGCATGCTTCTGAGTTTTTTCGCCCGTGTATGCTACATGCTACTCAGTTTTTTCGATTATTCTGGCTTCCAATTCTTTCGCCCTGCAGTTTATACTGCTCTAAATAACATGTGAACTTATAATGATCTGGTCTCTGACACTACGTTCATAAAAAAAGGAAAATGTTTTTAAAGAGTCAGTCAGTCTTAACACACTAATAATTTATCATAGACAAGTTTCAATTTGCACGGTAATTCTGACATCAAAAATGCAGGCATGTCAAACTTTAGTGAACAATAAGTTAACGGTAAAAATAATCATTGCCGAACGAGTTTAGACTGAAATTGCTCACACTGAAAAAAATTACGTGAAATGCAGACAACCAGAAAGATTACCATCGCTTATATAGTTATGATTTTTTTTATTAGGTACAAACTCTTTTTTCTTGGGCATATATGCCGTCTTTCGAAATTTGAAAACTTATGACTGAAAAAAAAAGTATAATATCTTTTTTTGAACCGCAAAACATTCACTATGTTCAGATCTATTAGAATCCACTATAAACTCACTTTGTAGACTTTCGATGCTCAATCCGGTACCGTCCTTCCATTTATTTTACCATTGTAGTCCAATCATATGTGTTTGAACAAAATAAACAAGACAATATCTTAATTCATGAGAATAAATTTATTACAGAAGTCAGTAACCTCTTCGTTTTTCTACGAATATCCAAGAGCAGAAAAAGTTTGAAGCTGTAGATCATTATTTAACATTTACCAAACTAGTCTTCACATGGTTGATCAAAGTTAATAGAGTCGTGCCTTTTATACAAATTCAAAATTTTGGCAAAAAAACGCAGTCCTAATATTTGCTTCGGAAGAACAACAACAATTTTTTGTGCGTTAACGCAAATTAGTTGATTCATCATAAAATCCAACAGGCTATGAGACAGCTTGGCATCAATTAACACATGTGACTGTAGAATTTTACAACACATTCGCTCCAAGCATGAAAACTGAAAATTTTGCAATACAAATTGCACAGATTTCAGTTTGCAAAAAAAAAAATTATCAAGTGTAGGGTTCTGGAAAACTGATTTAAATGGAATTTCACAGGAGCATTTTAAAGATATGCTTTGCAGTACTGTAGAGTGATGTGTTAAAAATTGAGCCAACGAGAAGTAAAATTCTTGATAAAAATCATGATCCTCGAACTTGAACGAAAATGAAACTTTTGCAAGTTTTACGGATCGAATGCTCAAAATCTGAGCAGCAGTTGATTTGTTGAAGCTGTGAATAACAAGAGACGTCAAATTGAGATGGATGTGATTCTTGATTCCACGATGAATGTTTCTTTCATTCTCACAATAAATGTCGGGCAAATAAACTGCTAGCTCATTTAAATTTTTTGACTGAATTTCGACCAGAATTTGTTGAAGAATGGAAAAATCGTAATCAAACACCGTTTCGTGAGTAACTAAAACATCTGTGGGCACAAAATCCTTTATGTTCAATATCTGTTGCAGTAAATGTTTACTGTGTGAGAACCACTTTTTGGAATCTTCCAAATTCAGTACAAGCGCTCGCAGTTTTCGAAAAAGAAGAAATCTCAGCATCTGTTTATACCTAATTACACTGCGCACAAATTTGATTGTTAATTATTACATTAGAACTTATTTTATCAAATTTGATATGATACAATTTTACATATATTACGTTTTATTGTTGAATGAGACAACGAGGCCAAAACTTGAGTCTAAATCCTTTCGAACTTGACGACAAACTTTTCGCAGCTGGGTTATAATCCCTCCTTTATGTTTTCCGGTTCTTGAATTCCAAAACACGTACTCGTATATTTTGTGCCGTATCTAAAAAGATGAAAATTTTTTTTGCAATTGCTTGTCAAACTGTTAAATAAAATAAAATTTGTCATTATTTGGATTTCAAAAACCTCCAACGGCAATGATAGAAAATTTGCTGCTTCCATTTTCAGCAGTGAATTGGAAGACGAATCGTCAATTCAAACTCCAATTACAACTGGTTGATCGAGATCGAAACTTGTGAAAATGAATTCACAGGATATTGAAATCAACGCTTTCATAAAAACCCGCCTGAATAAATAAACTTTCACTCAATGCTAGACGTGCTATTTTATCTGAATATTATTTCTGATCACTTTTGTCTGTTAGGATTTTCTTTCTATCGTATAGAATTAAAAAAAAATTTCATCAAATGCAATAAAGATATATACTTATCAAATTTTTGTAAAACCAATCTTTTGTGCAAATCCTCGCGTTTGTCTCTTGTTTTAAATCTTTTGAAAACCTTTTCTTCATCTTTGAAAGCATTTTAATGAGCGGAACTGCAGTGGCTGGGGACTAGCAGCGGCATAATTAACATTAACATTCATTGTGACTAAAGAAACAAAGGATGAGACATTATTTTGTTTCAATCCGAGAAAACGTTGATCATCTTTTTTTTCAGTTTGGACGATTTTGTGGATAGCGTTCAAATCTAATTTACAATACCCGAATCAAATTTACTTTTCCAGTTCTAAAAAAAACGCTTTTACTAATAGCTTTAGCTAGTAACTCAAAAACAGATACATCACAATTTTAATACATAGAACCCGAATTCAAATATAATTAATTATCTCATTTTTTTCGGCCATGCCTGTTTAATATTCGTTTTAAACAAACTGAATCACCTTATCCGTACAATGTTGTGGCATAAATTATTCATTTCTCCTTCCTATGTTGACAAAAAATATTTGTGAAAATCAGCAGGTGTTAACATTTTGTTGACAACAAAACATAAACACGAAGCCAGATTACCTACTGAAATGGAAATAAAATGACAAAAAGTGAGCTTTGTTTTCGCTATAGTGTGGCAGTGGCTACTGATTAACAGCAGTTTGGCTGACAAAACTGTGGGCGTAACCTGATTGGAATTGCTATGGGATGCGTCTTTGTCTATCAGGATCATAATCAGGGTACTTAAGTTAGTAAGCAGGATGATTGTAGAAGAAATACGCAACAAAGCATTGTCACCAACGTGGTTTAGCTTTTTGGACATTTGATAAGACTTGCGATTGAACTCTATCTGAAAAATAATATAAACTTATACATATCTCACCCACTCTCACTCATCTACATCTCACTCTACATTCAACAAAATTGAACATTCATCATATGATGAATGTTGTGGTCTATTCATTGTTTAGGGAACATCAGATATTTTTACCAGCGATTTATTTTTTTTACGATTAGCTTATATTTTCTTTATTCTGTAGAAACATCAAAAGTTTGCTCAAAACTCAACAAAGAGCAATAGTTCGCGACACGACATTTCACAGCTGGTCTGTGTTCATACGAGCGTTCTGTTACTATAAATAGTCTGAGTTTTGACGACTGGTCCTTTTCTGTACGACTAGTCTGTAGCTTCAAGAATTTCATGTTTCGCTAAATATAGCAGCATTACGCGAGAAAATCAAGAAAAAATAAGAAATATAAGAGAATGATAAGAAGAATTAAAAAAAGGGTGCGACGCACGCAAATTCAAACAATGCATTGTAGTTAACTGGTTTATGCACTAGTGGATGCAAAAACATGTGTAGCAGATAAAAAATGAAATAAGAATTTGAGTTTTTTTTCAACAAAGCTTTTTTCAGCGGAATATATTGTTGGTGGATACAGAGTTAAAAATCCTCGTGTATGCCTAGAAATTGAAAATACTCTGTTTGAATAATTGCAGTCACTGACTTTCAGTCAGACTTACTTTGATGAGAAACGGCAATGCCTTCTCGTTTTTGTGTAATCAAGTTAACCGACCAATGACCAGTTTAAAAAAAAGTAAATCGACTGAAGACAGTAAAATTTTTTGATATTCTGCACCGCTTAAACACATTCTAAATACTTTCGGTGCATTAGAAAATTTGTGAAAATTTCGAAAATCCTAAATCGTATTAGGAATATTAGTCGGTTGATTGGATGACATTATTTGTTTATTCCGAGCTTTCGAGTCTCTACCGTACTCTTTATCAAGGATACAAATTCCAAAATGGAGTAGAGTGTACCATTGTACGGTATTATTATTATAATGACCAAAATTCGGATATCTTAAATCGTATTCGTAATTTATCAAAAGTAAAATCACTTGAAATCACGAGGGTCATTTAAAAAAATTGGGTCATATTTGGAACTCAAGTCAAATAGCGATAGTTTGCTGTATCCAATATAGCTTTACGCTGAAAAAAAACTGTTGGTCACAAAGTTGACAATGCACGTGTGTACCTTTTTTGTCCACTTTTTTGCAAAGAGAAATATCATAGAACAATAACGATCAATCGAAAGTAGCCAGAGGTGACTCACTCAGTACATAACAAATTTAGTTTTATAAATTAAGAGTGATGAGAAATATAATAGATGCAGCCATTATGAGATGGAGTTATATGTGTGTAAATGTTCTGCTATTCTGCTGTCATCCAATTTGATTTGGTCCAAATTTTTGGTTTGAGTTGAATGCTAGCGATTAAAACAAAAGATTCCCCTCGCTACTGTGATGTGCACACTGCGACTGCACAGCAATATTTTCTTTTTCCGTGCTTGTAAGACTTGCACGTTACTCACGCAATTATTTGAAGAATATGTAGGCATTTCAGTTTCCTTGTTTTGTTAATTTTTTTTCTAGTGAACAGAATTCAAGCATTTACAAACCAATTTTTTTTTCCCTAAAATCAATTGCGCGAAAATCAAACACAGGTGCAAACTTTAGCTCCATTGAAACTAAAAAAAATCCTCACAATCAGTCTGTGTGTTCACAAATGTTATGTGTCAAAAGATTGTTGATTTTGATGCTAGCTAACCAAAGTTGTATAAAGTATGAGTTCAGTTGAGTTGCAAGTTCATAATAAACTATGAATCAACGAACAGCTTGATTGTTCCATACCAAACATGTTTGATTCTGCTTGCGCAACAACTATTGTGCGTACAACAGTTGTTTTTCTCTGCAACGCAGCAGTTCTGAACTTTGTATTAAGTGAACCTGTGTCTAACGAATCTTCTAACTAAACTTATTAACAATAATATTTTTAAAACCGAAAACATGACCAAGCGACAGGATATAGTGGTTACCGCGTCAACAGGGTTGAAAAAACCTACACTTGGTTTACTCAGATGTGTAGAAGGTGTGTGGTACGTCACAACTGGAGTATTCGGTAGTCCAGTGGTAGTTGATGATGACAATGTTCATCTGCTAGATACAGAATATGCTTACCATCATGTGACCACCAGCGAAATATGCGAGTTTGTTCGCAGATTATTGAAAGGGAATTACCAAGAATTTGCTATTACCAGGTATCAGTACAATACCTGCGTCTATATCCTCTATTACGCTTCCTCGGCTCCAGACTGGAGATTAAAATTGTACACTTATAATAAAGAAGGTATGACTAAGCTTATATATTATCAGGGTTTTTATGCTTATTCAGTATACTACATGTTCAATACGGATTGATGGTTACAACTGCCTATTTCATATAAAGTGTAGAATTGTAGACATAAATGTCGCATTGATCATATTATGTGTACACCTGAAAATCTTTAAATTTGAATATCTGTGAATTTCTATAAGCTAAAATCTTCCCACTAGTCGGATCATTACATAACTAATTTCGTAAAGTGAAGTCATCAAAATGTGTTCGATATATTAAAATTATAACTGTATATTTGTTATTATAGAAACTGTACTAGGAAGCGTACCTACAAGTGGTCGGTAAGGATACTGAATCTTTTTTAATTTAGAGTGAAATAATATCGAGCATTACAGCATTTAACGTCCAACAATTATTATTTCAGTCCCGACATTGAGAACTTTAAGGATCTGGTAGTTGTACATCATGTGCCACGAGGTGTTGGGACGGAAAAACCTATAGATGTGTTCGGCTTTATACGATACAATATGAACATTGAGCGCGGTTTAACGGGACTGATTATGCATCATAAGGACGGTGTTACTCCAGTCACTGAAAGCATTTTGTCGGAATTTGACTTCTTGTTACCCTTGTCCTGGACAAAGGAAAAAATCGTTTCCAAAATGCAGCCACTAATGGAAATCACACAATACGAACTTATTCGGCTAGAAACCGGTTTAAAAGTAGTAGCTAAGGCTGGTAATAGTCTAAAATTCATTTAACATGACGTAGGTATATTGAGTTCACGTAAAAACTTTGAATGTTTTATCATTCAGTTTTTTAATTACAGATCTCGAAAAAGAAAACCAAAATCATGACTCTGACTCTATTTTGGATGTGACTATGACTACAAACGGAGATACAGGACAATTTACTGGTTTACCACAAAATGCTACAACTCACGGTCCGTTTAAAGCTTTGGAACGGGTTACAAGACTATCCAATAGTCCGAAGCAAACTGCTGAAACTCCGGGACGATCTGAGGCAATTGAAGTGGCAACAAAACAGGGAATTTTCAGAAAGCTACCCGAAAAGTCCGACACTAAAAATTCATCGGAGTCCTTATCAGTTGCCCTGAATGAAGCAAACTCACGTATTAACTAAAAATACATTTCATAATAAATAATACACTATGAGATTATTTAAATAGTCCTAAACAATTATAATGAATTTTTTTTACTGGGGCATCGTACTTTTTTTGTGGGCTTATTAAATAAAATTAAAATTTTGTTTTATTCATGAAAAAATCAATGATGAGTGGGCTGATGTAAACCGTAGAATTCGGTCGTAGTGGACTGGAGTATTTTTGGAATATTTGTTCTAATGCTGAAATTCCGTTTTTTTAGGTTTTGCTCAAGGTCCAAACAATGAACTGTCTGAAAACAGTCATATTGAAGGCACTGGACTGTCCGATTTAGATAACACTGATATCGAGCAAATCATAATGGATTGCAACAAATCAGGTATACAGAATGTGATAAACTTGTACGACGATTGTTGCAGTCTTATTAATTGATAGAAAATAATAAAACTCAGATATTGTCCTGAAATACATTTCATAAAAAATAATAACATGTAAGATTGTTCGTAGTTCCGAAAATTCATCATTAAGCAAAAATTTTAATGGAATGTCGTATTTTTTGTAGACCAATTGATTGATATTGGAATGTTATAATCATGATAACATGAAGAATGATGTATTACCGTATACTGTAAACTTCGGTCATTATGGACATACTTTATGCTTAAAAAATTTTTTCTTCACAGATAAATTTTTCTATTTCACCAGGTTCTACCCTAACTTCAACACATGACCTTGTGGCAAAAAATAATTTGGTCGAAACTGGACAATGCGGTGTGAATTACCCAGATATTCCGCAAATTTCATTGACTAACAACGAGTCAGGTAAATATAATGTGCCAAACTATGCAGTCTTTTTGATTGATGGATAATGATATCATCAAGATGTGTTTGTAGAGCAAGATGTGTCATTCGACCAGACGTCTCAAGTCTCTCCTTCAACGCAAGAAGAACGCCTAGATTTGCCGGTTCCTATCTCGAGGGAAGATCGCCCTAATGTGTCTTTTTCCAACTCGGATTCTTGTGACTGTGAGCCTGGACCGTCAAGAAACGTGTACCGAGAAAAAAAGGAACATAGTTCGGAAGATGAGGAACACACGGATTCTTATAGCGATTCAGATGAAGAAAATGATTTAGCAGAAATTGAAAAACAAGCATCAAATGGCTTTCTCTATTCGATCGAAAATTTTCAAGGACGAAAACTTTTATCACCTGTAAAACGTAAAAAACGGCGAGAGTTAGAAAGATCATCCAATGAGGAGGAGAGCTATTGTTCGGACGCTTCAGAGATAAAAAAAGACAACGGCGTTCACGAAATGTCCATAGTTGAAGCGATGATAAGAACAGAAACTGCATCTTTGTCAGATATGCTGAACCAAATAAAGTGTAACAGAGACGCATCAAAAGCTGCCATACGGTCCATGAGCTCCAAAGAAAGACTGGATGGAGTAGATCAACTTCTGATGAAGTCGATAAAAACATATAGCATTGTCCCATGCAGTAACCTAGTTGAACAAATGGAATCGTTCATCGCTCAGCACGAGAAATGGTTAACTATACAGCAAAAAACTCGGCAGTACAAAAGAGGACGTATATGTAGGCTCCAACTCATTCCATGCAAGAATAGTTCTTTGTGGGGACAAAAAACAAAAGTGTTTGTCCAGGCGGACTTACTGTTCCGCAAGCACTACAAAGCTCAGAATGCCGTATTAGGTGAAAAAGCAACACCCGAACAACTGAACCAATTCTGTGTTATGTGCATTGCATACTACGAGAACATAAATGCACACCTCATTAGATGTCACTATTTGAACGTGGAAAGACCAGTTACCGGCCCAATTATATGTACAATATCTAGAACATGCAGGGCGACTGTTCAAAATCCTCCCAGCCTAGTGACTCACATCGCGCAACACCATTGCAAGCGGCGGGACGTGTTGGAATTCATCCAGTTGATCGCGTACGTGAAAGCCAAGACTGGATGCGCTAGCAGAACAGTCGAGCATTTAGTCGAACAATACCATAACACGTTGTATGATGGTAAGACGAATACTCCAAGGCTGCGATTGCCTGGCGACTCATACGCCGCGCCTGATTTGCCCATATGGAGGATCAAACAAAAAGACAAACGTCATAAGAAAGATGGAGACAAACTACCAGGAGAACGGCAGCGGGGTAATGTAGAACAACAACAAAAACGAATGAAGCAAAAAACAACGACAAATGTCCGTTTGACAAAGAGGAAGAAAAAGTAACACGGCAATTCCAAATACACAACTACAGCATTATTAACTATACTACTATCAATTTATTAGGAAAACCAATTTAGTTATATTCATACGTGTGTTTTTTCATGATTGTATGTCTATTTATGCTTGCATATGCACAACATACATTCGGCACCGTAGGTTGTGTAATTTTCAACAATATTTTACATTTTTTGCAATGCAATCAATGTCTCACCACAGATTCAATAGTATACTTAGTTTTAGTGTTTTCCAACACATTGATTTGATACATTATGCAAACTTTGACCCACCCAAGGTCACATAATATGCAATATATAATCAAAGCATTATTAAATCAGCTAGATGATTTACCAATTTTAAGAAAAAAAGAATCATTGGCGTACAGAATAGTCAAAAATTGACCCAAAGAAGAAAATTGAGCCCTGAAAAAACCATTTAGTCGAATCTTTATTGCGTATATTGTGAGTGTTTAAGACTTATTTATTATTTCATTTTGTTTGTCGACATAATATAATGAGTTATTATTTGTAAAGAATAACACAGTAGTTCAGTAGCAGTATTATCAAATAAACACACAACCCAAATTCACTTTTTGTTATCACTATCATGATTATTTGTTACTAATGATAGCTCAATTCAATAATATTTCAAAATAAAAGACACCTCTCAAAATGTGAGTTTGCGATTTCGTTAAAATAGTTCATAGCATTAACGAGGGAAAAAAGTTTCATTTAGAAAAATTTTCAAAGAAAGTTATATCGGTATTTGGTGATTTCCATTGTTGTTTCCCGGGAAATAAAACTTTTTCATCACAAGCTTGCTCACACGATAACCAGGAGAATTTTTTCAATGCTAAAAGACTTTGAAGCAAACTCTTCTTCGAGTTTTTTACACAAACAGTTGTAATCAACCACACTTAATCTTAAAATTGAAAAAATTAACAATAAAAATCATGAGTCATAAAAAGTGACAGTTATTTCAGTCGTTATTGTTACTTAATAAGAGTTCAGTGTTCTATCATGATATTCCATCATTTTATTTCATATGCTCAGTCAAAAAAGGCTATTCCCGAATCCAATCCCAGATAAATTTGTAGTTTGCGTATGGCAACGTATTTCTTAGATTGTCAGCCTCATGCGTTAGAATAGTCTTAACATGTGTAAATGTTTCGAACTGTGGTTATTTTTATATTTTTGTTTATTTGCATTTGTTGCCTATTGACTTTTGCTTTCATTGTGCTTGATTTATCATTATTGTATTGCATTTTTGCCAGTTTATCTCAAGTTTGATTCGTGAAATTCCTTAGAAATGAATCGAGAGACTTTGTAATGACGGATGCCGTTGAATCCAGGGTAGATTGAGCGGCAAAGGCATTCAAATTAAATAACTTGAAATCTTGTTTTGCTCTCGTTGGGTTTGGCTTCTGTGCTTGTGTGGAGTTTATAGAATGCGTCACGTGAACTCCTGATGATGATTGGATTGCAAACGTGCCCAGCTCACGGAAAAATGAGTTTGCATAGAATGAAGTGAAAATAAAAACTAATAAAAAGAAAACCCTAAAGTTTCCAGTTTTTTAAAATGAAAAGAAAGAAGATAGAAGGGTGAATACAATGCAAACCAATGCAATAGAACTATCCATAGGACAAAACCCAATGAAAAACTAAAAGATATTTTTTATGATGGTTTGATGAATTTGGAAAAAAAACCACGAGACAGCAGAAAAAAGATTAATTAATAAATTTTATTCAGTACAATCACCCAACAATCACTTCCAAAATCGGAAATGAAAAATTACAAACAAACATACACATCACGCACAAACATCACAAATACAAATTCATAGCACCAAATAACATTTCATTGGCTATAACACATTCGGATAATATTTTCACAGGAAAAACTCATTTAATAACCGAGCTCAAACAAATATGAAAACACAAAAACATACATTGTCCAAACATGAAAAGAAAAACATGAACTTCATTAAAAGCATTAAAATTAAAATTCAGTCCGCGATAGATCCATTCATCTGGGGAACCTTGGATGTGGAAGGTGAGGCAAGATTGACTTCAGGATTTTCCCTATCACGAGCATTAGTGCATTCGGAGGAAATTGAAGTTGACTGAGATTGGTCAGGTCGAGTAACTTCCTCAGCGGTCGTTACAGTCGAGACGATAAAATTTTTAACATCGCGATCATTTCCTGCTGCGTTTGATTTCTGATGACCGGCCAATTTGGCTTCGTTTGTCATCGAAGTCTCCAAGCTCCCGGAAGCTGGAAAAAGTAAGAAAATCTTAAGAATTTTGCATATTTTTTTTTCGATTTTGAAAATTACTATTTAGAAAGTATTTTTTTAAATTACCGGTGCCTGTGTGCTGATCCTCCTCACAAGATGACAAGATAATTGCCAGGAAGTTGCTAGCATCAGGTGATTGGTCGTCTCTGGTGTAGTCAATCAAATCAGAAAACTGATCAGCAGCTGATGATGAACAAAATAATTAATTTATATTCACGTGTTCAATTCTTTATCAAAATTCATTTAAATTGTAAAGGCGTATAGAAATTTTTTTTATACACATACATGAACAGGTGGAAGCAACTGCTGGAGACCAGAGGCTACGTGCAGAAGAAGTGCCAGAAGACCTTATTTGTCCTGATCGAACTCCAAGACCTGTATCAGCAACAAAAAATTATATAATTCAGTAGATATGCATAATTTATTTTAGTAATAGCAAAACATGATAATGATTTATTCACCTGCAGTATTTTTCACGTTCTCTATCACTTGCTTTCTCCAAAAAGCAAAGCTTAGGTTGGTTTCACTTTGATTGTAAAGCTGTCGAAACTCCTGCCCGGCTTTAACGTCTTCATAGAAGTCTGTTGTCTTTCGCTCAAGGGAGTAATATTCTGCCCTCGCAGCATTGACAGTTTCTTTTAGTTTGTTGGTCTCGGCCTGAGACTTTGCAAGCAAGCGTTGTTGTTGTGCTAGGTAATTTAACTTTGTTGGCTTTTTTTCGAACCACTTCATCCATTTAGAAGGATCCTCGTCTTCATTTTGTGGAACTGCAAGCGTAAAAAAGATTTGATTACTGCGACTGAAGAGACAGTCAAAACTCAAGTTCATGTCTCAAAATTGATTTGCATTGTTTTTGATGATGGGAATCAACAAACTTACTGATTGTTTGTTTTGGCAGATTGAGTTCATCATCGTAATAGCAAAAGCTTTCTGGCACGTCCATTGCGTCCGGAAATGATTGCCTTGGAAGCTTTAAATTTTTGAGCGGGAGCATCAATTGCCCCGATTTGTTGAGTCCAGCTATAAATGGATCCGCATCCTGAGCCTTAGCTGTTTGGGAAAACTCGTGAGGAAATCCTTCGGTCCATGTGGAGGCTTCGAAAAGGCGAAACATCAGCTTGCAGATGGCGATAGCAACTTTAGCGCCATCTTCCGGTTGCTTCTCCGTTTGAGTGAACTTCATGATGCGACTCATGCGAGTTGCAAAGTTGTTCCTATTTTGATGGGACATGTTGGTGAACACGGGAGATTGGCTTTTGCAGGCAATCCTCAGCCAGTTATAGGTCTTGTCCACATCAGAATTCCGACCATTTCCACGCTTGAGAATCTGCGGTGAAGCTGCCAGGCCAGTCCATTTGAAAGGTGTTACTTCGGACACGAAAATCACCAAGCCTTCAAGCATGGCTTTTATTTCCTCGTGTCTGTCACTGAACCGATGGGATTGATGGTCCCGCAAGTAAGTGTAGAAATCATTCAGGGTTGTAACGCTGTCTCCGTACGAGCAAAAAGACATCTGGAATCAAACGAAAAAAAAACTGGTAAGTTACTGACGAGGGTAATTTTTACCTGTAAAAGCAAAACATATAACCTCATCTCGCATATTGAAAATATTCCAAAAATATTTTACCTTTGTTTGTATTTTTGGTCACTAGCTGGAAATTATTTTTTTTTTGGGAAAAGTTTCGGTTGCTTTCACCTCAAGCTCCAAACTGGGTATGAGCTTCTGTGGAGAAAGTTTCGCCTTTTATACTCGCAAGCCCCGCCCTTATCACGCTATGAATGCATGCTACATTCTTTCACTACTACTACTACTACTACTACTTCTAACCACCACTGTCACTGCAGCTACTACTAATACTACTATACTTTCATATGCTTTCACCGTACGGTCTCTTCACCGTATCTTTTAACCAACGCTTTGTTATTATCCAATATAGTTTGGTATTGGATTTCTAAATTTAACCCTAATTTAGTTTCACTAAAAGTATATAGAATAGTATTCGTAGAAGGTACGGTAATTGACAAAATATGCTTGGCAACATAATACTTAAAACAAGGAGTTTTCAAATATTGAGTTTCAAATGTTGTTTTCAAACACCGATTAAAAAAAAGTTAACAAGCTCCTAGATCCTAGACAACGTAACTTTGGAACGTTTTCACTGTTTTTCGAAAAAGTGCTTGACAATTTCCGTCCCATGGTCAATATCAAATATTATCTCTACATTTTTGTCGTTTTTGTCCACAAATGTTGCAGCAATGTTCAAAATTTTGAAGAAGTGATAGTATACGAAAATTATAGAAAATACAATTTTGTGAACAGTTTTAGCAAAAAAGAGCAATTTTATTCCTCAGCTGTTAAAAACGTAATTTGGAAATGTATTTTTCAAAACTAGAAAAATAATATTTTGGAAGTGGGATTTCTTAGCACATAGTTTTTGTTTATTTTTCAGTGACGACCGTCTGTCTCTTTGAGTAGATCAATTATTTTTTGGAAGCAAAAAAATTTTTTTTTGGAAGTAGAATTTTTAAGCACATTTTTTTTTGTTCATTCACAGGAGCGCCTGCCTATCTCTGAGAGTAGATAAATTATTTTTTGGAAGTGAAAAAATTATTTTTTTGGAGTGAAAATTATTTTTTGGAAGTAAAATTTTTAAGCACAGGTTTTTCGTTCATTTCACAGTAGCGCCTGCCTATCTCTGAGAGTATATCAATTATTTTTTGGAAGTTGAAAAATTATTTTTTTGGAGTGAAAAATTATTTTTTGGAAGTAAAATTTTTAAGCACATGTTTTTCGTTCATTTCACAGTAGCGCCTGCCTATCTCTGAGAGTATATCAATTATTTTTTGGAAGTCAAAAAATTATTTTTTTGGAGTGAAAAATTATTTTTTGGAAGTAAAATTTTTAAGCACATGTTTTTCGTTCATTTCACAGTAGCGCCTGCCTATCTCTGAGAGTAGATCAATTATTTTTTGGAAGTGAAAACATTGTTTTTTTGGAGTGAAAAATTATTTTTTGGAAGTAAAATTTTCAAGCAGATGTTTTTCGTTCATTTCACAGTAGCGCCTGCCTATCTCTGAAAGTAGATCATTTATTTTTTGGAAGTAGAATTTTTTAGCACATGTTTCTGGTTTATTTTAAAGTTACGTCTGCTTGTCTCAGAAAGTAAATGAATTTTTTTTGGTAGTATAATTTTTTAGCATAGATTTTTCGTTCATTTTAAAGTGACGCCTGCCTGCCTCCGATAGAGTGCCTTTTCGGAGGTAAAAATTTTTTTTTGGAAGTGATTTTCAGCACGTTCATCGTTCAATTTTTTGTAACATTTGCCTGTTCCTTCAGAAGAGATAATTCATGTTTATTTTCTTGCGCTTGTTTCTGTTTTATATTAATGACTCCCGCTAAGGTGAAAAATTTTAGACTTTACGATACACAAGATATTCAATTTCTAGTGGTCAGAAGAAGTATATCTCTGGTGAACAACACTGAAGGCAGGGCAGTGAAAATCATGGTTCTGAACTAGTGGTTTCTTCTGAAGTGCAAAACATTTAGATTGAAAACGATTTGCATTGATCTAGCAATGTCTTTAATAAGGATTATTTGAACATGGTAACAAGTAATGATACAATTTGAAAGCCAAATGCAAATCGTTTCAGTCATAGTCTGTTTTAATTCTGGGTTGTTCCATTCTCGTGAAAGAATGTCGCGAAAGAAACTTAATTTCCTAATCAAGTATCATGATGAAGGAAATGAGTTAGTTTGGATTGGATTCCAAGAGCTGGGGTTGATGACATGTGTTTGTATTGTAATACACTGTCAGTTTTGTCATCATTCCAATTGGATGCCGTCGGTCTCCAAAGTGTTCAAGAAAAACAATCACAGGGGCTCCAAGGATTTCAAGAAACGGACTCGAGGACTCGGAGCTACTTCTTCTACATGTGTACCCCAAATGATGCGTTCATCTGGGAATGAGAAACAAGCCTGGAGTGAATTTGAACATCCTATGGCTGGCCCTGATCATCAACTGAATTTGACAAGCTAATGCGGGGTTTACATGTTTCATGCTTTTTCATTCTTGTATTTCATAGGTGGTAAGCTGTGACGAATGCTTGTGATTAAATTATCATAATAATTAAAATTTTCGAATCTGCCGATAACTTTTTGTAATTATTCATACAGTCGATTGTGTTAATTTCTGTTTTACGTACAATTGCATGAAATTATTAAAACCTTAATAGCATTATCTTTGTCCCGAAAAATATACAGAAAGATTGTGATTCTAAAAGATAATGAAGTTTCAGGTTTTAAATTTTAAAACAGAAAAAACTCCATGGTCCAGATTCTAATGCTGTGAAAATTGTCATAGATGTTGCATATGTATAGTTGGTTCATTAATAAGCAAATAGCGAAAACATCTTGCTTTTTATTAAGTTGAGAGTGTGTTTTTTAAGGTTTGGTTGTCTTTGTACAACTAGCGCACCGCACAACATTTGAGGTATAATTTTGCATAATTTATTTAGTCTGTCACAGATCCGTTTGTTTTGATACTCTACTGAGCTCACTCCTGATGAACTTCTGATACTATTTGATTAAATTTGTACAATTATGTTCAATGTGAAATTGTGAAATAATTTAAATTGGTTGAAAAAGAATAATGATTTGAAACTGGTCATTAATATAGGACTGAAGTATTGTTATTACGATTGTAACACTGACCACGGAATCTCCGAGCCAAATATAAACAGGAACTAATAAAAATTGCATTTGGCAAGCTTTGAGGATCAGTTCCATATGAATTTGATGTTGGTAAAAAAGAAACCAGGATTTGCTGTTGACATTAATTTTGTATTGACTCAAGTTTTGTTGGTTTGACCCCACAGGCCTGGCCTTTAGGGGGTCACTTAATAAAGAATATCCTAATGAAAAAATGATTTGCTGTTGAGTTCAAAATTGTCCCTAAAAGCCAAAGATAAGGAAATTTAAAATCTGAATGAGTTCCCAACAAAGAACAATTTTGTTGCTGCAAGGGTCTTCAAGCAAAGCATTGAGATTTGAAGGCTAGTTATTTGCAATCTTCCAGTTTTGTAATCAAGTAAGTAATTTTTCAGATTCAACAGTTCTCGATTTCTCGATCTGATTTTCAGGCTTAGGAGCAGGAACTGTAGTGGTACGATTAAAAAAAATTATCAGAAAGAAAAGCGGTTGACAATAACACGATAAGCAATATATTCTACTGTGGAAATACGCCCACTTGCTAATTTATATGGAACAAGTCTATGAATTCAGGCTTAGAAATTCTTTGTGATACAGCTTCTCTTTATTCAAGTTAATATTGTTCAAATTTTCCAGACATTATCCCCTTTGTCGTCATTACTCTCGAAGTTTTCAATTCAGAAGTTTTTTAAAGTTGTTGGCTTTGGAAATTTAAAGTCGTTGTACAAATAATTCGCATGTCCGAATTTTTCCCCCCAACTCAAAGAAGAATGCTTTGGAAGCCTAGATAATTGAAACAAATGCAGACTTTCAGTGAAACAATTCGGTGAAAATCAGTTTGTAAAGAGAAAAAATAGCTGAACAAGCAAAAAATGGGACTAATGAGACTTGAAAAATGACCTGCAACGGAGTATTAGGGAGCTTAGGAAATAGAAAATCAACTTTGGGTCCTGAAGGCAGTTTTTTGAAAGCCTCACCAATGAATACGACACCTATATATTTAAAAAATCATCGTCATCTGTATGAATAGAAAAGAGCCTTAGAGATTTAAGCCTGAAAGTTACTTGACGTCATTCACACAGAGATGATTACGCTAATGGGCGATTTCGTCATTGCTCAAATCCTCGACGTGATTGCTTAAATGATTCAACAGTATCCGGCATCAGATTCAAATACCTGTCTCTTCTTACTTTCACAGCAAAAAATAAAGTAGAGCGTATTATGGCCCCACAGTGAGAGACATTCCTGACAAAGTGGTATAGTCCCTGCAACTTTTCACTCGTGATCAACTGAAGTAAATTCATGTCGTCGTTGACGCTAAAAATTAGCTAAACAAGTTCTAAGGGTACAGGAACAGGGAGACACATAATCTAAAGATTTATATGGAATAGGAGCAAAAGACCTGTTTTTACAAGAATTGATCTTTTTTAATTTGTGCCGTATACACGAATTTTCCCAAACCTTACGAATGTAATTAGGAACCGAACTTTCTTCGTTTTGGAATCCTTGTGATGATTTTCGCAACGCTTGGGAATTTTTGGAATAATTTTCGCAGAGCTTTCAAATTTATAAAATGAGTTTTGCACAGCTTCAGAATCAATGGAAAAACATTCATCCAATTTTCTGATTTACCTTAAGATTTTTGAATGCGATTAATGATTTCATAGAGAGAGAGTTTCTATATTTTAGTTAAACTTAGGCTGGTAACTACGATAAATCGGAAAATTTTTAATTGATGGAAAATTTGGCGAGTCAAAACTTCACTCTTCTATAGGGTCTGATATCACTGATGGCCTCTGATGTAGGCTACTCAAGATTTACAGACTAACGAATCTGAAACAGACTTTATTACAAAGAGACTATTGAAGTTAAGATGCCTAATATTGTGATAAAAAACAGTGTGTTAGGTTTTTTAAACAGTGAGTTTAAAAAAGTTCATAAAGTTATTTGCTTATGCGCTGCAAGGGGCATGAAAATGCATTCTATGAAACATGTTTTTGCTGCTAAAGAAATGTTCGTATTTGCGAGTTATGGATGCAAATGAAATGATTGATTAACGATGAGCATGAACGCTATTCAATTATGAAAAATGCATCCACATTACAGTTCTATGATGTGTGCACTAATTTTTCAATCAATGTACTTGCACATTTTTTGACTTTATTAAAAAGGTATAAGGCACAGCTAGGCATTTTATTTTCCTTGTTCTGCCCATATTTTTGGTAAAAAGGGATCAAATCTTCACAAAAAAGAAAAATGAAGACCTAAGAAAAAATATTTAAAACATGCATAAATTTTGCTCCATATAATAAATGAAATATAGATGTAGATTTTTAAGACTAGTTTTTAGTTCTGACTCACTCACCAACTATACGTACCTGTAATGAATCTTCTCGATTATACCAAAAAATCTGAGATCATATGACAGAGCGTCATGACAGAAAAGTCACCGCTTCAACCGGGTTGAAAAACCTGTGCTTAGTTCTCTCAGAGTTGTTAACGATGTGCCGTATGTTACAACTAGTGTATTTGGTGGACCAATGGAGGTTGATAAAGATAAAGTGCATTTAAAAAATGCAAAGTATGCGTATTATTATGTGAAAACAAATTAATTAGGTCAATTCGTTCGTCGCTTGTTATTAGGCAATAACTGAGAATTTGCTATGAACAAGTATGGAGGCATCAGTATAATACATGCGTGTCGTGTACATCCTTTGTAAACGCTACAGCGGCACTGGACTGAAGATTAGGATTTTACTCGTAAAACGCATGCATGGCAATTGCTGTGCATGAGTTGCAATTGAAATCCACTGCTATTCTAGCGTATGTGATGTACGGAAAAGTAATAACAAGTTTCTATGTCACAAGAATGTAGAATGTCAGACATTCACGCCGTTTCAATGTTATTCTTTTGTGAATGTACAATAATATGTTATGCAAAGAAAATTCTGCTTTACGGTTTGCTTTCTTAAGAAAAAATTTCGTCCATTCTAAGCAGAATTTTTTGTAACTCAGAATAATTAATTCAGCTCAGTTATTTATCAAATCAGTTCGACATGAAATTCGTTACTTTTATTTTATTACTATAAAAACCATTTTATAAAGCATAGATACAAGCCGTCGGTAAGTATAACTAAATCATACACGTTCTTTTTTTTATCTACATTATTATCATTTATTGCAATAAATGTTCAATAATTATGATGTCAGCAAAGACATGAAGACTTTTAAGGATCTGGTAGTTGTACACCGTGTGTCAAGAAATGTTGGAACCGTTACACACATGGATGTAGTCGGCTACACACGGTACAATAAGAGCTATAAACTCGGCCAAACCGGACTGATAATGCATCATAAGGACGGTGTGACTCCGGTCACTAAGAGCACCCTTTTGGAATTCGACTTTATGTTACCCCTGTCCTGGACAAAGGAGAAGATCATTTCCGAATTGCAACCACTCATGGAAATCAATCAATTCGTACTTATTCGGCTGAAAAAAGGTCTAAAATTAGTAGATAAAACTGGTAATAATCTATATATAGTTTGCAAAATTTGACAGATAAATTATGAATATATTACCCAACTGTTTTTTTTTGTTCAAAGACTTCCAAAAAAAAAGTCAATATTATGATTCTGATACCATTTTGGATCTGACGATCGCTGTCCAGGAAAACCCAAGACCACCTTCTGGTTCAGGACAACTAATCTCAGCCTGCAAACCGTGTAAAGCAGTCGAATTGGTGACACGACTATCTAATAGTCCGAGGCAAACTACTGCAGCCCCAGAACAATCTGCAGCAGTCGAAGTGGAAACAAGACAGGGAATTCCTGAAAAGTCACTAGAAAAGTCAGGCGCTGAAAAAGTATCGGAGTCTGTTTCAGAGGCCATGAATATAGAAAACTCAGGTAATAGCTAAATTTATCTTTCATAATAAATAAAACGGCATGAGATTATTAAAATATTCCAAAAAAATTACAATGAAAAATTATTTTTACCGAGACGTCGAACTTTCTTTGTGGGCGAATTAACTGATCTTGAAATTTTGGGATTTTGATCGGAATTTTTAAATGATGGATGTACTGAAGTGAACCCTGAATTTCGGTCGTCGTGGACACGTTTCAAATTGAAAAGCTTTTGTTCCAGCATATTCGTTTTGTTTTTGCCAGAAAATGCAGAAGATTCAATTCATGACCATCCTGCAAACAATCAAAATAACGACACTAAACATTCTAAACATTCATTCTAAACATTAGATAGAAAACACTGATATCCAGCAAAATATAATGAATAGCAGCGATTCAGGTAAACAAAATGTGCCAAGTTACTGCGATGATTGTTGCTGTTATATTTATCTGGAGTGAATGAAAATAACAAGCTTAGGTAGTAACCGCATATAAATTTCATAACAAATAATACGATAGAAGATTATTCCCGGCTTAAAGAATTTATCATAAAGAAATAACTTTATTGGGACGTCATACACCTTTTGAACACGATTTGTTCGATAGAACAATGCTGAATTAATCCTTCAAATTGTATGATTTTTGAAGTAACGTAAACTACAAACTTCGGTCGTTTTGGAAAACCTTTAGGTTGAAAAACTTTTCTTTTCACACATATGTTTTTTAATTCCACCAGATACTGCCCAAACGCCAACACATGACCTTGCTGAAAACAAAAATTTGGTCAAAACTGGACGGTCCGGGGCAGATAATACAGATAGTCAGCGTATTTTAATGAATAGCAACGAATCGGGTTAATATAATTTGCTAAACTGCTACCAAATATTTGGCAGTCTTATTGATTTCAAGCTAACGAATCTAATTATTATATTGCAGAGCAAGATGTGTCGGTCGACCAGACGTCTCAATTCTCCCCTTTAACGCAATGTGATGAAGAACGCCTAGATTTGCCTGTTCCTATCCCGGGTCCTCGTTATTTTGAACAACCTGGACCATCAAGAAGCATGTATCGAGAGAATATAGAACGTAGTTTGGAAGAGGACACAAATTCCGATAGCGATTCAAATGATTACAATGACTCAGCAGCTGAAATGAAAAAAAAAGCATCCGATTGCTCCTCGGAAGACGATAGTTCTCAAGAACGAACACCTGTTCCACCCGTAAGGCGTAAAAGACAGCAAGAGTTTGAAAGATCTTCCAATGACGAAGACAGCTATTGTTCGGACGCCTCGGAAATCACAAACGACAACCGCGCTCAAGAAATGTCCATAGTTGAAGCGATGATTAGGACAAAAACAGCATGTTTGTCAGATATGCTAAATCAAATAGATCATAAAAGAGACGCATCAGAAGCAGCTATACGATCCATGAACTCCGAAGAAAGATTGAAAGGAATAGATCAACTACTGATGAGCTCGATAAAAACCAATAGCATTGTCCCATCCAGTAACCTAGTTGAACAAATGGAATCGTTTATCGCTCAGCAAGACAGATGGTTGAATATCATGCAGAAAACTCGGCAATACAAAAAAGAACGTATCTGTAAGCTCCGGCTCATTCCACGCAAGAATAGTTCTTTGTGGGGACAAAAAACAAAAGTGTTTGTCCAGGCGGACTTACTGTTCCGCAAGCACTACAAAGCTCAGAATGCCGTATTAGGTGATAAAGCAACACCCGAACAGCTGAACCAATTCTGTGTTATGTGCATTGCATACTACGAAAGCATAAATGCACATCTCATAAGATGTCACTATTTGAACGTGGAAAGACCAGTCACCGGCCCAATAATATGTACAATATCCAAAACATGCAGGGCGACCGTTCAAAATCCCCCCACCCTAGTGACTCACATCGCGCAACACCATTGCAAGCGGCGAGACGTTTTGGAATTTATCCAATTGATCGCGTACGTGAAGGCCAAGACTGGATGTGCTAGCAGAACGGTGGAGCATTTAGTCGAACAGTACCATTACACGTTATTTAAAGGTAAGACGAATAGCCCAAGGCTGCGATTGCCTGGCGACTCATACGCTGCGCCAGATTTGCCCATATGGAGGATCAAACGAAAAGACAAACGTCATAAGAAAAATGGAGATCAACTATCAGATGAACGAAACGAGGAGGGTTATAAAGAACCACAAACACGGAAGAATAAGAAAAATACGACCGATGTCCATATGAAGAAGAGGAAGAAAAATTGATACGGCCTTAGCGAATAACAAATTACGATATCATCAACTATACCATCAACTAATTAGTTTAGCCAAATTAATTATAATGTTACGAGTTAGGTTTCAAGTCCATTCATCCCTTGTGTGTATACAATATTGATTTAAAATAATTCTTGAGAATACAGAATAGTGTACAAAGCACAGAAGATTTGGCAAGGAAAACAAAAAATCGTAAAGGAACACATTGTTCGTAAAATCTGGTTGATCCCAAAAAATATTGTTCTCGAAATCAATGAGCTTATGTGATAAACTAGTTGAAATTACAAATCGTGTAGTAGTGTCTCGTATATATTGTGCGTAGTGAATTCTTCAACGTTATAAATGTCTTGTTTGGCGATATGATAATTAAAAAAATATTTAGTACTCGTTAATACATTTTAATTGGTAGGGAACATTGATCGGCCAAAAATAGTCAAATTTTGCCCACCTTTCATTTGATCGTCATGGATAACATACTCTGCTACCGATGTAAGTAGAATACATGATCTACCAAGTGATCAACTATGCTAAATCGTGAATAATTCATCACTATATATTGGGTCTACTCTACGTAGCGAGCGAAATAAATTCACTTTAAAAGGTTTTATTGTGTATTTGAGTAACAAAATTTGTAAATCCCATATTTCTTCCGAATGAGCTTGTGAAATGAACCCAGATTCTGTTTGACACTTAAAATCTGAATTGCCCTTAAAAAAAATTTCAGATTTTTCCAGTAGAAACCGACAATTATGCCGGACCAAAAAAAATTGATATGAATACAGTTCAAGATTCTCAAATTTATCTAGATTTGTGTGCAGTATCCTGTAAAAAAACAGCATTTCAAAGCAGACTATAATATACTGTAAGGGAGCAATATCATGATTGTAGACATTATTCTTCAGAAGCACAGTTGCACAGAGCATCCTCGAAGGTACATTTTACTCAATTTCACGTCAATTGTTCTACGTTTTTTTCAAATTTTAATGGCAAATTCTCAACAACGAAGATAACAAACGAATGAATTTACAATAATATTCACCTAATGCACAGACTCATTAAAATTATCCCATGATGGCGAAACGAAATTCATTATTATGCTTTCAGTTGAAAAAGAATTCTTATGATTACCAACTGTCGACACACTTGATATCACATTTTTAATTGGACCAATATCAAAAATTTATCGTAACAAATGGATACATTGATGCAATCACTGGTCCAAATATGAAGCAGCTTGGTCACTTTTTGATTGAATGGAAGTTCAACATAAAAATCTCCAACAGAAAGTCCTTGCTCCACCAGCGAAGAAACACTGTAGAGTAAAAATTGTATTTATTGATGAATATTTTGATATCTACAAACTGATATTTTCTTAATTCGCGAATTTTAAAATCACTCACACAAGTTGCGAGGCCTCATTGTTACATTCTGATGTCATAGGTTCTTTCACTTGTGCTAATACCGACAACTTGCTGTCAAACTTTAAAAAATTCGTATTTTTACTCTCATACAACAATTTTGGAGTCAATCCTAGAGTGGATTTGACTTCAGCAGATCCATCAGAAAAGAACTCAGAATAACGGATCCCACATTCAGAAAATGTATATTTTAGAACTTTTTTTTCACTGCGACATCTATTGACGCGCAAAAATCCATCCTCAAGCCTCACAACTAGCATTTCATCACTTTTAAGAAGTCTAAAATGTGTCAGTGATCTATGAAACTGCACATCACGAATAACAGAAATCTGAAAAGGTTTTTAAAAATATAATCCTTAATTTTTTTCTTGGTTGGTGTAAATAACCCACCTGAACGTTCAAATTGATCCAACGAATGCTTAAGAGTTTCTGGAAAAAAAATTCTCTTGATTTTTGCTTGAGTTCATACAGATTGAGGTCATCTTTGAAACAGGCAGCAACAAAATTTGATTTTTTCATCCAACTGATCAAAGCAGGTTCAACGTTTTCGGTCAGAGTAAACGATCTACTGTGATGCATCACGGTTGTATTCAAATAGATTACCGAAAACTTGGTGATTGAATTTTGAACAGCTACAAGGATCTGAAAAATAATAGATAGTTCATGTTTAAATTAGACAACTTTGCGCACATATTGATACGATTCCAAACTTTGACGATATTAGGGTACACACAATGCCGTGTGTTTCCATTCAATCAGTACACATAGTAGAGTTTCATAATATGTTGTGTTTTTTTCAATTCATCTAAAACGTTTTTGTTAGATACTTGACACTCATGGTATCGTGTTTATGCGTGTTTGAAATTTGAATTTTATTAACTGACATGAATTGCTTTAGCTGCGAAGTCTGACATCTGTTGTGTCAATACTCGATTATATTAGCTGAAAAAATAGTATCACACGTCTTATTACATAGCCAGACCTAAGAAAAAGAGTTACTTTTTCTTTTCCAGAATTTTAAAAAACCAAAATTTGCCTAAAAACTATTGTTTCAGAAGTATTTATCACAAACCTTATTTATGACCATGAAAATACGAAAACGATTCAAAATACTAAACTGTAAAAATCAACAAAAATCAATATTTAAGTTCGAAATGTCTTTGGTAGAAGAAGATTACTCGAAAATTCAAATTACATTCATTTACACAGTATCATTTGATTTTCAAAAACCCAATGTTTGTATGAGATTGTTTAACTCAAGTATAACTTTAACGAGAAATTAAGATAATGTTGTCAGTATTTTCGATTGAAGTAATATGACGCCACCCAGCAAATATTTCAAGAAAAATTGCTTTGATCAGTTTCTTATTTTCAACATTTGCAAAACTAAAAATCAATTAAAGTACGCGTTAAATAGTTAAAAATTAAATTGTACAGTACCATAGACCTTTTCTAAATCAGAATATGATTTAAAAAAAGTTCGACAAAATTTTTCTAATTGTTTTGATTTTTCAAAAACACATTTTAAAAGAATTTAGTTGACTTCATTACCTCTGAATTGGCGGGTTCAAACAAGTCAGAAACTTCGATATCCAATGTACACAAACTCAATTTTTGTATAGGGCTTTTTAAAACATTGATCAGAGCCGAATAACCTTCATCACGTACAAGAAGCCAATTTCTGGCATGAGCAATAGGATAGCATCTTTCTCCAAGGAGAAAACTTTCCTAAAAAAACACATAGTTGTATACTACGAACCAACTTGTCATTATAAAACGTCATTAAAATGACGTTAAAAATGTCATTATGCATCAAAATGTTAGAAATGTCATTAAAAAGTTTTTTAATCGATATAAATTATAAAAATCACCATTCGAATTAACTTTGTTTCTACATTTGGCAACAATTTTAACATCCTAGCAGCTTCTGCGGACTTTTGGATGGCCAAAAATTGCTCAATTCTCAGTGTGTCAAATTTTTGTACAGCATTGTAAATTCCAGCTAATGTGGGGTCGGACGTCTTTTCGCAGTGATTTGTTGATATGCAACACTGTTTATTGCAATTTTGGGTTTTATTTTTCAAATGCTTGGAGACTCTACGCATTTGTCTCGTTAACTCAATTTCAGCATTTTTTAAATTCAGTTCAAGCTGCTTGATTAAGTTGTCCAACCTGAAACTAGGAAGTGAACAAAAACTTAGCTGAATTAAAGAAAAACACAGATAAACAGAAGATACCTATATAACATGCCAGAGTTTGTTTCTCTAATAGTGTGAACAGCAATAATTTACATAAATAATGATAACTAAACTTAAAGTCAATCACTTTGAGGCCCTAGAAAAAAAAGAATCAGTGTTTTTATTCAACAATGCTTCAAACAAATTCAAAAATATCTCTGCAATACTTTTCAATCATGCAACCGGTGATACTATTTAATTTAGAACCCACTAATTCAACCTGCACTAAATTAAATATTTTTCACATTCGGAAATTATTATCATTATTACAACAAGTGAAATTTGATTGGTCTCAAATTATTGCAGAAGTCAGTAGCCGTATGCAAGGCTCGCCCGATTCACACTTATGCGGGTAAAAGTTTATGTGTGATCAAAATTTCAGGCAGCAGCAAATTTTTTGTCCTATAAAAGTTTTTAGAATGAGTACGTAAACGAACTAAATTTTGATTATTGTTAGAAAAATGTGCACTGATGATGTAAAAAGACTCTGTTTGTTAACTCAAAAATATGAATTCATAGTTCATATTTTTCAACTTCAATCACAGCTGAAGTTAAGCAAGCAAATTCAAAATTTTTTTTTATTTCAAAGCTTTTGAAACATTTTAAAATTTACTTTAAAATACCGATTCGCAGATATTTCCAATGTTTATTTTTTCTGTTCCAAAGACTTCGTTTCATCCTGTGTGAGTACATGACTTAAAGAGTATTTTTGTAGAATTTAGTCTAATTATGTTGAAAAGCCGGATTGACTAGATTAGAGCTAGACTCACTTTAACTCGAGTTGTATCTAAAATCAGCCAAATTTTAAATGATTCCCAGATTGTCTGACATACACCATGTTTTCGGAATGTGTTAAACCACCATAACGCTCATTCAGTTAGGGCTGAAATCATTCTACAATTCAAATGTTTTGGCTTTTTACATTCTGGAAAATTGCTGAACGTCCGACAATTTTTCAATTATTTTAGGTTTTTCAGCCTTGAGATTTCATTTTTTCAAGAGTAAGTCTGCTTTAAAGCAAGAACGTCCGGCTATTTTCTGTTACCAGGAATTAATTTTAGCTTTAAGAGCATTAAAAAGAAAAATTATTGAAAAAATTAAGCATTTTGACATTGATTATGCTCGATTTTTGAAGCATTCTGACATTGTTGCATTTGGTTCTATGATTTTAAGCATCAGTCTTCCCGAAAATGTTGCTTGTTTGTTTTTCAGCGTCAAAAATGATTTGCAATGATGCATTGATGATCAAACTACAAACTAGATCAGTAAAAAGCTGTTGATTTTACACAAAACTGTACAGTTACTCTCTGAAGAAAGTCAAAATTAAAAAATTCTATTTTTGTTGATTAGATATATATATATATAGATTAGATAAGGGAATAAAGTAGTTAAGTACTAATAGTTTTGCATTTTGAATGACATTTTAATTAATAAAATTTGTGCATGTATCGACAAATGTTGTAAACATGCAATAAAGTGCTGGAAACAAAGTCTTTGATACATATATTTTACCTTTGTAGTCGTTGATTTTCTAGCTCCGTTTCACAAGTCGAGCATTGAGATAACAGAGCTTCGAAAGAACAGGACATTTTCAGTAAGATAATTAACCAAACTCAAGCAAAAAACAGAACAAAACAAACTAAAATTTTACCAATAACTCAACAATACCAATAACAAACTATGATTTCATAACCCAAGAATCAAAAGCGTTTTTCAAAATTTTGGGTTATAACCGCTTATACTGCAATTGCTATAAGCTATTGCTATACACTAATTGCTTAACATAGTACCCAGCTACAATCTTATACTCATTTGTAACAGGTACTTTTATGGTGTGCCAAATGTCAGTTAACTTCAAGTGCATAGGTAAAGCGTCGGTTAAAAATTTTCTACGAAACAAGACTGCAATCACTCAGTCAGTCAGTGCTGAATACTCAGTCAGTTGAAATGTTACACTCAAAAGAGAATAAAAGCGTCCATTCTTCTTTCAAACGTCTTTGAGGTGGGTTTTTTTCGCTCAATCAGCAATTGCCGAATAATTTTCGCCATTGTTAGCGTTTTTTTTTTATTTAATAAAAAATATGGTTATTAGTTTGTTTGTTCAACGTTGTTTTTCTTAAATCTTAAATATTGCTTTCTCACTGAAATAATTTGGTTCCGGAATTTTTTGCTTCAGTGGAAAAATGCAAAGCAGTTTTCAATTCCCTTGCAGTACGAATGTCCGATTGTCTCATCATCGGTGAAAGTAAGTTTAATTCGAATAAGTTTGTCAAATTAGTAAAATAGCCTACCAAAAAAGTATGAATATAATTATGAATATGAATATGAGGAGGCAAATCAATGTTTCGGTTTGCCGAATATTGATTAAGGACTGAAAATTTAGTTTACTCCACTATCTCTCTTTGAAACTGGCGAAATATAAAACCTCATGTTTTATTAATTTTCCAGAACTAATTTCTACAAATCCATTGGAGGAGAGAAGCTTCTTTGTCCAGACTGCTAAAATGATGAATGTGTACGATCATATCTTCATTTTTTCGTCATTCGTGTGGATAGGATTATTTTGTGCTGCTCATTACGGTAAGTAATAGCTACAATCTTATATATTTTACGTTTAAAAAAAGAGAAATCGAAGATCAAAAGTTCGAAATGTGGAGCAAACAATTTTTTTGAAGTTCACCAGAGAGTGTGAGTGCTCTTAGCCGAACAAACATAGCCTAAAAATGTACTCGGATAGGACGAGCAAGTTTCTATTTTGCATCCTACTTTTTTTCGTTCAAATCAGACTTTGTTGATAATTGAAAACAAGACAGAAGTTAATTGGCAAAACACATCCTACTGTCCGTTTCAATGAAATACGGAGTTCCTAATGTTCAATTGGCTATCTAGGCTTGTTGGCTGATCACCGTGAAAAAGGCAAATTTCGTAAAAACTGCCTGGGCAACCAAAATATATTCTAGATTTTAAGTTCTCATGAAATAAATTTAGACGAATTTACTATATATTTTTTGCTCAATGATAAACAAACTCTGCCAGGCAACCATTGAAAAAAGTCACTCCGTATTTCATTGAAACGGACAGTAGGCTCAACTCTACTTCAGAAGTTTTTGTTGTTAATTTAGTTAGTAGACATTGACGACCAAAAAGAGAAAAGCTGGCATACCGAAACAAACTTCATGTCGCAGTGCTTATTTTATTATAAATTCTTTTAGTTGTCTTGCATTCATGACTAATTTTGTCGTTATTAATACACATTATTTACACATCTGCTGCAGCTGTGGTGGCCCTTCCGCTGCTCAAGATGACCATTTTCCCTTTGCCTGCAAATACGGGGCATTAGACTTAAACTATTTCTTTAGTGCTCCATTGTTGGCACAGTCAGTGTGTTATCTGAAAAAATTGTTTAGATTCCAAGATAGCCAATGGTTAAAAATATTTTTCCTTATCAAATCGCTCACGTACGCATTTGACCACACTTTTTGCATTCATTTTAAGTCAGTTGCTAAAAGCCCCAGACATTTTTGTATTACTTTTGTGATCATCCTGATTTTATTATGTTCACATGCGTTAGAGCTGAGCTTCGAATTTGATTGTCCCGCTTGGCTAGCGAATTAATTTAAGGAATTCATTCATTAATTGCCCCGGTTTCTCAATTTTAACTTGTTGTTTCACATTTGTAACCACACCATGTGGTTAATTTTAATATCGTTAACCTTTGAATTTATTGCAGCTCAATGGAAAAAAATTCCTTGAGTAAAACTGAGTTGATGACAATGAATTACTCAGGTGCTTTGATTTTATTTTTCTTGAGTCAACAACTAACTTATAACTAGAAATACACGGTTATACCAACTGATCAGACCATTAGTCATTGATCTGATTGTTTTTGTATTTTTTGCAAATGTGTGAGGTGAAAAATTTATTTTTGACAAACATAACTTTTAAAGACAATGTATAGTTGCATTGGAATACAGGTTCAATTCTGAACCTGAACCTTCAATTTTGAATTATAAAGTTCAGCTCACCCTAAAGACTTTTGGACATTAGGAGGTTATAATACAGTTCCTTTAATGATTTAATTTTAAACAAAGTGAGTAATGATAATTTAGTTCCGGCTATTCTTGCATTTATTTTACCTGAACAAATTCAGTTAGTATGGAAAGCAATAACTTTGCAAAACAACCTCGTTTATTTTTAAATGTGAAAGATTTGAAGATTTATAATGAATTCCATATAGTCGATATAAATTTTGCATTAGCTAATCTACTCATTATTGAAGGTCTTCAATTTCTTAATTTAATAGATAATAATCGTCGTGTTGTAGCAAATCAAAACCAGAAAACAGGAGTTAAATAAACGACAAGAAAAATTCTGAATTCGATCAACTTAAAATTGGTCGTTCTATCGTTGAAATTGATCGCATATTTGTTTTACGCGTTAAAGTGGAACAATAAAATTCCAGAATTGACTGATGTAACATCAATATCACAAACACACTTGGGTCTGAAAACCGAAATAGTATGATTGCTGTGTGTTTAATAATTTCTGCAGGTTGGATGCTACTTGTAGTAAAAACAGTGACCACAAAAAAAACTGGAAACTCTGTTTTTTCAAAACAATACATCACGTGATACACGAAAATCAATAAGATCAATACAAATTGAGAAACAAAGAATAGGAGAGAAATCGTGTATCCCTATTCTTGTTGCAGTTAAAATTGGCGAATGTTTTGTTTCAAACTTTTTCAAGAATTGTTTCATTTTTGACGGTGTTCCCACGTATAAACATCCTAAGAAAATATCCCTAGATCATGCTATTGGAAAAAAATTGGTTCATGAATATCATTTTCATGATTTACAGTGCTTTTTATTGAAATTTTTCAACACACAGAAATGATGAAACACACAAGTTATTCGCAAAACATCAAACTATTGTGACTTGTCACACTCTAAACTAACCAAAGCACACAACGCTACCATATATTTGGTTCGCGTTTGCGATTATAAAAAAAGTCTGACACTTCGACACCCTTTCTTTTACAGGAGTTCGAGGCCAGCAGCAAGCGTTTCGGGTAGTACCCTTGAATTCAGAAGTAAAATTAGGAGACACTGTCATCCTTGCGTGTGAGGTGGAAAATCGTGCAGGCCGGGTACAATGGATCAAAAATGGACTTGCTTATGGTTAGTGCTAATATTTCATGTGTGTCAAACAAGAATGAATTTCTACGAGTAGCTTAATTAATTTACTTTTGGAGTAATAAAGTCTACCTGGTCACTGTTCCATGTACATGACGCTCGATAGTTTATAACAATTAGTCCAAAACTCTACTAAAAAGGTTCAAAAAATGAGGGATGAGAAATTTTTATCATATTTATTCGTCAATTGTACAGCCAAAAAAATTTCGTTGTCCACTTAATCTGTTTTTTTGTGCTTTTGCAGGTTATGACCGAACTATTCCATGGTCATCCCGAATGGCCATGACTGGGAGAGAGCTCGACGGATGTTTTAGCCTTCAGATTAAAAATGTGAAACTTAGTGATAGTGGTGAATATCAGTGTCAAGTCTCACCAGCTAGAAACCATCCACCCCTTCGAGCTGTTGCCACCCTCAACGTTTTGGGTGAGTAAAAATAGGCTTCTTTTATTAAAGTCATAATGTTTGCCGCTAACAACATGTAATAGAGATAAACGGACAAAAATGTGCGTTAAAAGTACGAGTACGAATACACAATGTGAGATGAAGATATGAATGTATTGATTTTGAAGCATAATTGTTAGAATTGGAGCGAAGTGACGAGTAATTAAAGACTTGATTTGTTATGTTGGTCAAAAAATTTAATCATTCGTGAATGTTTTAGAAACTTATCTTGAAATTTACATATTTTGTTGTGTTGACAAAAACTAATGATATATTTGAAATTAAAGTTAGGAAATTATATTTGGGCAGTACATTTTCTCAAAATGAGCAGAACTACTTAATATAGTTCAATATCTTGTGACTGTTTGTCTTTTTAAAACTGTAGCGTATTCTAAGTTGCTTTCCATTAAACTCTCTGAATTGACTACAACTTATGTATACTCTAATATTTAATATCAATTATCAGCAGAACTTTGATCTTAATTAAATTGAGTCAAAACACTAAAATTGTCACGTGGAATTTGTTTTATTTATTAAAGTCTCACCAAAAGAAGTTGAAATAAGAGGACCAAAAGAAGCAAAAATCGGGGACAAAATTGTACTTACATGCACTTCAACCGTTAGTTACCCCAAAGCAGACATTTTGTGGTACAAAGGAGGCCTGAGCCACGAACCAATGGCCACCACATTCCGAAGCTCCTCAGACGGAGGTCAAATCAGTGTCTCGAATGTGACCTTTGTGATTGAGCCCGACGATATGACTGTGGTGGTCACGTGTCAAAGTATCAATCGGAAATTGGGGGAATTCGCAATAGGCACTCATACTATCAACGTCTTTCGTAAGTTTACAACGTTGTGCAAACAAAAATATTTATGTGAATGTGTTGCTGTAGTTTAGCGTCGATTTCCTTGGTTACAACAGAACCTCCAAGTCATCCAACAGTATATTACTCCAGTCTGAATATTACGGAGGGTCAGATTCAGCGGGTAACCTGTACGTCTACTGGGGGTCATCCAGCTGCAACGCTCACATGGTTCAGGGATGGTGAAAAGGTAACAACTTTGATATGAAAAGCAAAAACATGAAGAAATCATCAGAAACAACTTTTATATATTTAATTTCATTTACAGCTAAAATCGGTGCACAAAAAGTATGGAGATATGGCGACAGCTGAACTCGAATTCATAGCTAATGCATCTGACCATGGAGTCAATTATCGATGTGAAGCTGAAAATAAGGCGACGCAATTCCCCATGATAGAGTCTGTCGCATTTTCTGTCTTTTGTAAGTAAATTTGCTTTGACAAACAACTTGTAGTTTAGTAAATAAGGGAGACGAAAATTTGCATTTAAGGTTGATTGCGATTCACTATTTCGTTCAATACTTACAATGAATAGCAGGACATTGTACATCACCGATTTTGGAATTTTTTTGTCTCAAATTTGAGATCAGCACGTGCGATAACCTGGAAAAATAGTTTTCGGCTCCAACGCACCGGAATTTAGGCGCTGGAGCAAATTTTAGATCGAATTTTTTCTTCCATTGAAACCAATGCTGAACGAAAAAATTTGTAAGCAGGACAAAATTGAGTAAAAAGGCCCTCTCCATTAAGAATGCTGTGTTGGCGTGGTGGTGGGGGTTGGGAACCTGGAATGGCGAGGTGCGGGCTCGAAGCTCGGCCTCGCCATAATCTTTGCTTTTTGTTTTTTGGGGGTTATTTTTTACACGTTTCAACTTTTTTTACTTTTTGCGTGTTTTTTTAACATTTTTGGGGAAAAACAAGTGAAAAAATGGCATAAAATTTTGCGAAATTTTAAGTTCCCAGGGTCTGTCCTTTGGTTTTTGAGCTATAAACTTTGACGCCGTGTAGGGATTTAATGCAAGAGCGTTAGAGCCGAAAACCATTTTTCCAGGTTTTCTGACGTGCTTATCTCGAATTTGAGACCAAAAATTCCAAAATCGGTGATGTACAATGTCCTGCCATTCATTGTTAGTTGCACTGTTACCAAAAAATTTTGCTTACAAATTTCTATCTGATATTTTTTTGTGTTTTTTTTCTTATGTCTCTGTCTATTCACTTATTATCACCCTACTGAATTGAGCACGCTTATAGCACGAGTATATATGAACACGCTTTTAGCCTACAAATAGATTTTGACTCCTGTGAGAATTTTTTTTACAAAATTCAATACGGTTAACGGTTGAAGTTGTTAATTAAAATCATTCACTCGGTCTGATTTGCATTTTTCCTGAAAATCACAACGACAGTTTTGGTTTCCATCCAGAAATCCTTGAACTGGATGAGTTAAATGATCATGTAATTTGAAATGACTGATAGGTCTTTCTCCTAAACTACTAACTTTCGCAAGTGCAAACAATTCAATTAGCCCGTGAAAAATCGATTAGTCTAGTTATTTCAGTAGCGTCTGCTTGCGTTTTATCAATCATGCTCACATTTATTCGCGAATGAAAGAATTTAGTCTCTAAAATCATAAAACTAGGTTTGATACAATAAAATCCCCGTGCCACTAAAGTGACCTCTTATCTAACAAAAATTTCAGAATATGAAACATTGTTTATCTTCCTTTCTAGTCCAACAAGCAAAGCTTTTGCTCATTAGCTCTTCAACTTTTCCTCCCACGACAATTTTTCTTTCCTTGAAAAAACTTTATCCCCACCTGATCACGTTTAGCAAGCAAGTAGAGTAATTTTTTTAGTATGCGATTATTAGAAATTTGGACGTGAAATCTTATTGTTCTGATCGTTTTTCAATTTGTTTAATATGATATGATATGACTGAAAATATTTTCAAGTGCATTGTGCATATCTCTTTTTGTAATCATAAGATAACAGACTCTGAACAGTAATTATCTTCAACATCAACAAACTTTTGTCAACGGATTTTATTGTATCTCATACTGCAGTGAAAACCAGGTCAGAGAAACAATTAAAATTAAAATCATACGACGGTGCTTGGATATTTTCTATAAATATTCAAAACAAATTTTTAATGAATAAGTTTGGGAGTCGTTTAGTAAGAAGCTCTTCAAGTAGGGAACATCATTCTTCAGACGCACAGCATTGGAAATGAAGCATTGCTATCTCGCAGTGGTGTTTACGATGGGTAGCTTAATCGTATGGCTTATATTGGCTCTTGACATTTTTCTGATTCACATACAAAACTACATAACACAACACGTTTTATAGGGAAGACATTTGCTGTATCCCATCTATGTTGAACAAATCAGCAGAAATCTGTCCCAAAATCAGCTTGTGTTTTTTCTCTGTTAAAAATGAATTGCGGCTTTTACAATTTTAAGCCACTTTTTTGGCTTAGGTGGCTCTTTTTTCTTTGTCAATGGGTGCCTTGGGGTTTTATTTACCGAACCATTTTCACCTTGACCACCTTTAATTTCTTAACCTACTTGTCTTCCTGTAGTAGCAGATGGAGCCTGTTTACTGTTTTTGGCATCCTTTTATTTCTTCATCCGAGTTCTATAGGCTACATTCAGGTCAATGTCAATATCCCATTTGAGAACTTCTTGATCTCTGACTGTCGATGAAATAGTCTCTTCTTTTGTATTTTTATTCTTTGGACCGGAGAATTTTGAATCCTGCAGGCGTCGAATGTGGTGCTACCAACTTCTCTTATTTTCCGATTTATGCGTTAATTCTCTATCTATCTTTCTTATCAGTTTGCTTTGGGTTACCGGTTTTGAGTTCAGAATACGATTCAAGCCAACTGTCGTCTCTATGAAGCAATACAATTTTTCCCTAACTTCCGCCAATTTACAATTTTTTTTGGTTAGATTCCATAGTTGCAATCCAACTGAATGTTTAGATAGTCATTGAGTACCAGCCGACGTTTAATTTGCAAAAATTTCCTGATCTTTCCAATCAAATTTCCGACTGCATCTTAACAATCTTAGTCGGTGTCAGTCAGCTTGAAGTGAAAGTTTGAGAGAACTGTTCCTTGAAAATTGTAATTTGAAAGAGATTTGTTCTTTTGTTATTAATATCTGACCCTTTCTTTAATGCATTAGATATTTGGGGCAAGACATTCTCTGCCAAGAGATTTAATGTATAAAAGATATGATGCTAGGACTTCTGAGAAGGAAATTTGGAACAGCTGGAAAAAATGCAATGCTTAAGAATCTAAAACTGACCAGATTTTTATGCATTTTTAAGTTTTCACTTTTCAGCGTTATGCAAAAGAAAGTGGCTCAAAGGTTGCTTTTCGTGTTGACAATATTTGATTTACAGCCGTTTTTGTATTGACCGTAGCAACAGGCACTCTAGTTTTGGACAGCGTGTGTGTGCATGTTGTTTGAACGTAGTTTTACCTTGATCAAAAAAATGAGCACATGGCGGAAGAAGTGGATGCAGGTGACCGTTCATTGAAAAGTTACCGCTTCTCCAAATCCTTCGGCTAAAGTCCCTTGGTCACAGAGTAGCATGCCTTATCTCTCTCAGTCGTATTCAACAAAAGATGAAAATATGATGACTACAAGAGGATGTCGACATTTGCCTTGAACCTGTGTTTGGAGCTACTTAATGCATGGTGTACTGGTCGATAGGGTACAAACTATCTTGGTTCGGAGGATTGAGCATGATGCCGTATCAAGTAAGTTTTTCATTGCTTATGGTGACGATGCGAGAAGTTAAAATGTTCCATCCTAATCAGTGGCAAAAATTGTAGTGAAATAAACTATTTTTAGGGATATTTTATAACTTTGTGTTTTCAAATCCCAATATGTAGATTCTCTTTTTTTTTGGCTGTTTAGTGAGATTTTTAAGTGTTTTAAACCGATCGTTACATTTGTATCAACTGACAGCCAGAAGCACTCAATTTATAACATTTTTCTTAACTTTGTGAGCAGTGAATTTTGTATAATGTTCAATTGCATGAGAACTGCAAAAGAGAATAGCAATTATTGATTATGAATGTAATTTTAGTCAATATTCACCTCTTGTATGCTGGTAGATGGAAGGAAACAAAAAACATACAATCCAATCGTGCTACTTATGCGGACATTTTTCGAATTTGGCGCTCCTACGTGTCTCCGCAATAATGGTATTTGGTTCAAATAAGAGGGCACACGTTTTCTCTAGTATGTTTTTATTCTAATTGGTTAGGCGCTGAAAATCACCGTTGAATTTGGAGGTTGCTAAAAACTGTCTCTATGCTCCATGGAACAATATTCTGTATTTCTTGTGCAGCGACTCTTGAAACAAGTGTTAAATAAAAAAAATCTAACCGCGTTGGAAACTTAAGCCCTTTGGCCCTTGAGTTTAAAAATATTTGCAATCCAAACGATTTGTCTGTTTACTCAAAACACTCAACTTGAAATCATCTTTTGTGCCTGTGTTTTGATGACATTCGGTCCCATTCCTCGTTAAGTCAATCATGAAATATAATGATAAAAAAATTACTCTAAGCTGTCTATCACAAAGATAGAAGTGAGCGCATTCCTACTAACTCTGAGAGTGCCACTGTGCTCATCATTAAGTTGAATCTTCCATGTATGATTCAATAAGACACCAAATCAGCTACACTACCTTTATAAATACAAATGCCAATTCACTTTTACATCTTTCCAACTGATTTGTTACTGCGTAGGAACATATTCAATGCTCGTTATCCAGTTAGTTTGCTGATTTTTCCACATTGCACATAGTTTGGGTTAAATTCACGGTTTGCACTTACTACGTTTTAGTCTTAGTTGACTTGTGTGACAAATTGATTGATATTTGCTTGTTAATGATTTTTGCCTTTCAAATCTCGGCAAGCTCTGTTTGTGTGTGTATTTTCATTGAAGATTAATAATTGACGCGGTATGTAATGCTTGTTTTTGGTTTCAGATCCACCAACTATTCAAATGGGCGGAAAATTGGTGATGGTAGAACAAAACCAAGATGTTCAACTGGAATGCGCGATAAACGCAAATCCTTTGAAAGATCACATGGTAAATTGGACTCATGAGAGTGGTGATCACATGTCTGAGATAGAAGGAAGAATTGAAAGCCTTTTTGAAAACAATAAATCATATTTAAAAATTCGTAAAGTACAAGTAGCCGATTCCGGCTACTACTTTTGCACAGTGAATAATGGAATTGGAGTTGCGGCTAATCAATCTATAGTTTTAATCGTCAAACGTAAGAAAATTGGAAAGAGATGTGAGTTAATGTAGATTTTTTTTTCTTATGAATGGATATTGTTGAGATTGCAGATAAACCAGAAATAGACTTATCGCCAGAGATTCGCAAAGAAGGAAGTAACAAAGGTGATTTGAGAAAATTGGCATGTCGAGCTAAAGGGGCTCCAGATGTTACTTTCGCTTGGTCAAGAAAAGGGTCCGTTAGGTTAGGTTAGGTTAGGTTAGGTTAGGTTAGGTTAGGTTAGGTTAGGTTAGGTTAGGTTAGGTTAGGTTAGGTTAGGTTAGGTTAGGTTAGGTTAGGTTAGGGTAGG
>Ga0210040_10001309_pt1 | contig 38055 bp, 35 predicted proteins | sample CryGeyCG12114_NA_FD_185462 | JGI IMG/M metagenome (GOLD analysis project Ga0210040, IMG submission 185462) | Groundwater microbial communities from aquifer - Crystal Geyser CG19_WC_8/21/14_NA (SPAdes) (version 2) | ecosystem: Environmental > Aquatic > Deep subsurface > Groundwater | place: USA... | reverse complement strand
GTTCGCAGAGCGACCCGCCGTGGTCGCCGTCGTGGGCGGGAGCTCGGACAAGCCGAGCGTCGTCGTCGTGACCACCGCCGGCGCCCGCGACCGACGGCTGTCCGCCGGCGACCTCGTGCGGGTGGCCAGCGAGACCCTCGGCGGTCGCGGCGGCGGCAAGCCCGACATCGCGCAGGGCGGGGGTACCGACGGCAGCAAGACGCAGGACGCGCTGACGGCCGTCGAGCACGCCATCGGCCACACCCTGCTGTCCGCGTGAAGGTGCTCTCCCTCCACGCTCCCCACCCGAGCAACAAGACGCCGACTCCCGACAGCCCGTCGGACGCTGGGGATGTCGGAAGTCAGCGTCTCCTGCAGATCTTGCGCGCAGCGGGGCTCCAGCGAGGTCTGTCTTGACGTTCCGACGCGGCGTACGGGTCGGGCTCGACTGGGGCGACGCGCGGATCGGGGTCGCCCGGTGCGACCCCGACGGCGTGCTCGCGTCCCCGTACGGGAACGTGCAGGCGGGGGAGACCGAGGTCGCCGACCTGCTCGCGGTGCTGGCCGAGCTGGAGCCGGTGGAGGTCGTCGTCGGGCTGCCGACGACCCTCGCCGGCACCGAGGGACCCGCCTCCCGCAAGGTCCGCGAACGCGCCGGACGCCTGGCCGCCGCGACGCCGGTCCCGGTCCGGCTGGTCGACGAACGGTTCACCACGGTCGAGGTGTCGCGCCGGATGCGGGAGGGCGGCCGGCGCGCCAAGGACCAGCGCAGCGTCATCGACGCCGCGGCGGCCGCGGCGATCCTCGAGCACGCGCTGAGCATCGAACGTTCGTCGGGTCGGGCACCCGGGGCGTTACTCTTGCCGGACGGCCGTGCCTGACCGAGCTGCGTGATTGCCCGCTGCTCCTGGCCTGCTCCACCGCCCCACCTGCTTCACCCCGACGGGTCGAGGCGCGCCCCGACACCCGAGGAGGACACGAGCACCGTGTCGTCGATGCTCCCCGAGACCAAGCCCAGCACGGCCCAGGAGGTCCTGCACCGCGGCAAGGGCTGCCTGGCGGTGCTGCTCGCCCTGGCCGTGCTCGTGGTCGGCGGCTTCCTCGTCTACCACCAGGGCAAGTCGCTGATGGCCAACTTCGGCGAGACGCCCGACTACACCGGCAAGGGCGTCGCCCCGATCACCGTGACCGTGCCGACCGGCGCGACGCTCGACGAGATCGGCGGCGTCCTCAAGAAGGCCGACGTGATCAAGTCCGTCCAGGCGTGGGACAACGCGGTGTCCTCCGAGGAGCGCGCCACGAGCGTGCAGCCCGGGCGCTACGTGATGCGGACCCAGATGCCCGCCATCGACGCCCTCCGGCTCCTGATCAATCCCGGCGAGTCCCGGGTGCGTGCCCAGTTCACGATCCCGGAGGGCCTCCGGCTGTCCAAGCAGGTCGACGCGCTGGTCAAGGGCACCAAGATCAAGCGGTCCGCCTACGAGGCGGCGCTGAAGAAGCCGAAGTCGATCGGCCTGCCCGCCTACGCCAAGGGACGTCCTGAGGGCTTCCTCTTCCCCGACACCTACGAGCTCACCGCGGACGCCACCGCGACGTCGACGCTCAAGCAGATGGTGGGTCAGTACAAGACGGTCACCAACGACATCGGGCTCCAGGCGGCGGCGAAGAAGCTCCACCGCAGCCCGTACGAGGTCCTGATCGTCGCCAGCATCATCGAGCGCGAGGTCAACCAGGACCAGTACCGCGCCAAGGTCGCCCGGGTGCTCTACAACCGGCTCGACTCGGGGGAGAAGCTGCGGCTGGACTCCACGGTCGTCTACGCCGGGAACCTCAGCACGAACACGACCACGCCGAAGGACCGCGAGAACTCCTCGAAGTACAACACCTACGCGCACAAGGGTCTCCCGCCCGGCCCGATCGCGGCACCCGGCAAGGCGGCGCTGGAGGCGGCGGCCAACCCGGAGCCGGGCAAGTGGCTCTACTTCACGACCGTCAACTTCGACACCGGCGAGACCAAGTTCGCCGACAACGAGGCGGAGTTCGAGCAGATCCGGCTGCAGTTCGTGGGTTGGTGCAACGACCACCCCGGCCGCTGTGACAGCTGAGGGGTCCGGCGCGCTCCATCTCGGCCCGTCGCACCGCTGCGCGGTCCTCGGCTCGCCGATCGCGCACTCCCTGTCCCCGGTCCTGCACGAGGCTGCGTACGTCGAGCTCGGCCTGGGCGGCTGGGCGTACGGACGGGCCGAGGTGTCGGCCGGCGGGCTCGAGGCGTTCGTCGACGGGCTCGACGGCACCTGGCGCGGCCTGAGCCTGACGATGCCGCTGAAGGTCGAGGTGCTGGATCTGCCCGGGGTCGAGGTCGTCTCCGACGCAGCGCGCCTCACCGGGGTGGCCAACACGCTCCTCCTCGCCGGCGCGAGCCGCGAGGTGCACAACACCGACGTCGCGGGCCTGGTCTGGGCGCTGGCGCGTGCGCTCGACGGACGGGTGGGCTCGGCCACCGTGCTCGGGTCGGGCGCGACGGCGCGTTCCGCCCTGGTGGCGCTGGCCGAGCTCGGAGCCGAGCAGGTCCAGGTGCTGGCGCGGGACCCGGCCAAGGCCCGGGCGTTGCGGCCGTTGGCCGACACGCTGCAGCTCGACCTCGTCGTGCACCCGTGGGGCGGGTCCGGCCCCGACGTCGACGTCCTCGTCTCGACCGTCACCGCCGGCGCGCTGGACAACCAGGGCGACGCTCTCGCCCGCAGCGCGAGGGTGGTGTTCGACGTCGTCTACGACCCGTGGCCGACGGCCCTCGCCGCCGCGGCCGCCCGAGCCGGCGTCCGCGTGGTCGACGGGCTCGACCTGCTGGTCGGCCAGGCCGTGCTGCAGGTGGAGCTGATGACCGGCCGCCGCCCCTCGCCCGAGGTGCTCCGGGCCGCCGGCGACGCGGCGCTGGGCGCGCGAACCGTCTGACCGCTGCCTGCCTTCTTCGGACACCGGTCGAAGACGCGAGCGGAGCGTCCGACGGCGGAACGTCGAGGTGCGGCTGACGCCGCCGTGGAACACTGGCCCGCGTGCTTCGCTGGCTGACCGCAGGAGAGTCCCACGGACCTGCGCTCGTCGCAGTCCTCGAGGGGATGCCCGCCCACGTGCAGGTGACGACGTCCGACGTCGCCGACGCCCTCGCCCGGCGGCGCCTCGGCTTCGGCCGCGGGGCCCGGATGAAGTTCGAGGCCGACGCGGTGACGCTGCTCGGCGGCGTCCGGCACGGCGAGACCCAGGGCGGGCCGGTCGCGATCCAGGTCGGCAACACCGAGTGGCCCAAGTGGGAGACCGTCATGTCGGCCGACCCGGTGCCCGCCGAGGTGCTCGAGGCCCAGGCCCGCAACGCCAAGCTCACCCGGCCACGTCCCGGGCACGCCGACCTGGTCGGCATGCAGAAGTACGACTTCGACGAGGCGCGCCCCGTCCTCGAGCGCGCGAGCGCCCGGGAGACCGCCGCACGGGTGGCGCTCGGCTGCGTCGCCCGCCGCTTCCTCGAGCAGGCGTACGGCGTGCAGATCCTCAGCCACGTCGTCGAGCTCGGCTCGGTCAGGGCGCCGGCCGGCGTGGTCCCGCTGCCCGAGGACCTGACGGGCATCGACGAGGACCCGGTGCGCTGCTACGACCGCGCGGCGAGCGCCGCCATGTTCGCGGAGGTCGAGAGCGCCCAGTCCGACGGCGACACCCTCGGCGGGGTCGTGGAGGTCGTGGTGTGGGGCCTGCCCCCGGGTCTCGGCTCGCACGTGCACGGCGACCGCCGGCTCGACGCCCGGCTGGCCGGCGCGATGATGGGCATCCAGGCGATCAAGGGCGTGGAGATCGGCGACGGCTTCGAGCTGGCCCGGACGCGCGGCAGCCTCGCGCACGACGAGATCACCACCTCCGGCCACGGCATCGCCCGCGTCTCCGGACGTTCGGGCGGGACCGAGGGCGGCATGAGCACGGGCGAGGTGCTCCGCGTCCGCGCCGCCATGAAGCCGATCGCCACCATCCCGCGGGCGCTGCGGACCATCGACACCGCGACCGGCGAGGCTGCGGTCGCCCACCACCAGCGTTCGGACGTGTGTGCGGTCCCGGCCGCGGGCGTCGTCGCCGAGGCGATGACCGCGCTGGTGCTCGCCGACGCCGCGCTGGAGAAGTTCGGCGGCGACTCCGTGGCCGAGACCCGGCGCAACTGGCGCTCCTACCTCGACGACGTCGCCGCCCGCGGGCTGGCGCTGGCGGAGCGGTGACCGCGCGGTGACCGCGGCTGTGACGGCTCGGCTGGTGCTCGTGGGCGCGCCGGGGTCGGGCAAGTCGACCGTCGGGGCCCTGCTGGCGCAGCGCTGGGGCGAGCCGTTCGCCGACGTCGACGCCGTGATCGAGTCGCGCGTCGGCAAGAGCGTGGCGGAGATCTTCGCCGACGACGGCGAGGCCGTGTTCCGCGCGTTCGAGGAGTCGACCACCGCTGAGCTGCTCCGCTCTCCCGGCGTGCTCGCCCTGGGCGGCGGGGCGGTGCTGTCGCCGGCGACCCGAGCAGCGCTCGCCGACCACCGGGTCGTCTGGCTGAAGGTCACCATCGCCCACGCGGCCGGCCGGGTCGGGCTGAACGAGGCGCGTCCGCTGCTGCTCGGGAACGTCCGCGGCCGGCTGCTCAAGCTGCTGAACGAGCGCACCCCGCTCTACGAGGCCGTTGCCGTGGCCTCCGTCGACACCGACGGCCTCACCCCGGAGCAGGTCGCCGACCGCGTCGCCGCGCTGGTAGGGCCCGGTGCCTGAGCCTGCCGCCGACGTCGTGACGCGGGTCCGGGTCGCGGCCGAGCGCCCGTACGACGTCGTGATCGGTCGTGGCGTGCTCGGCCAGGTCGCCGACGTCCTCGGAGGACCGAGACGCGTGGCGGTGCTGCACCCGGCCGCCCTCATCGACGTCGCTGTGCGCGTGTCGTCCACCCTGGAGCGGGCCGGGCACGAGGTCGTCCGGATCGACGTCCCCGACGCCGAGGCGGCCAAGACCGTCGAGGTCGCGGCCCGCTGCTGGTCGGTGCTCGGGAACGCCGGCTTCACCCGCAGCGACGCCGTGGTCGGCGTGGGCGGGGGAGCGACGACCGACCTCGCCGGCTTCGTCGCCGCCACCTGGCTGCGGGGGGTGGCCCTGGTGACGGTGCCGACGAGCCTGCTGGCCATGGTCGACGCGGCCGTCGGCGGCAAGACCGGCATCAACACCGCCGAGGGCAAGAACCTCGTCGGTGCGTTCCACGAACCGGTCGGCGTCGTCTGCGACCTCGACGTCCTGGCCACGCTGGCGCCGGTCGACCTGCGCGCCGGGCTGGGCGAGGTGGTCAAGTGCGGGTTCATCGCGGACCCGGAGATCCTCACCCTGGTCGAGCAGCAGCCGGCGGCGGCGCTGGACCCGACCTCGGCCGTGCTCCGCGAGCTCGTGGAGCGGTCCGTCCGGGTGAAGGCCCGGGTGGTGTCCGCGGACCTGCGCGAATCCACGTCCGAGGGTCGCCAGGTGGGTCGCGAGCTGCTGAACTACGGCCACACCCTCGGCCACGCGGTCGAGCGGCGCGAGCACTTCCGCTGGCGTCACGGCGAGGCGGTCAGCGTCGGCATGGTCTTCGCCGCCGAGCTCGCCCGCGCGGCGGGGCTGCTCGACGACGCCGTGGCCGACCGGCACCGGGCGGTCCTGAGCTCGCTCGGCCTGCCCACGTCGTACGCGCCGGAGGCGTTCGACGACCTGCTCGACGCGATGGCGCTGGACAAGAAGACCCGTGGCTCGACGCGGCGGTTCGTGCTGCTGAACGGGCTGGCCAGCGCCGAGATCGTGTCCGGGCCGCCCGAGGACCTGCTGCGCCGCGCGTACGCGACGCTCGGCCAGCCCGGCGGCTGACCAGGGGTCGGGCTTGCCCGACCGGCGCAGCGCTGCGCCCGGGGAGGCGGTCGGGCGCGGCTAGACTGACCGACTGCTCGAACGAAGTCTCAAGAGGGGTACGAACGCGTGGCGTCCACGAACGATCTGAAGAACGGCATGGTCCTGGACCTGGACGGCCAGCTGTGGTCGGTGGTCTGGTTCCAGCACCACAAGCCGGGCAAGGGCAACACCGTCGTCCGCACCAAGCTGAAGCACGTGCTGACCGGCAAGGTCGTCGACCGCACCTTCAACTCCGACACCAAGGTCGACACGGCCAGCGTGGACCGGCGTGAGATGCAGTACCTGTACCACGACGGCTCGGGTTACGTCTTCATGGACACCAGCAGCTACGAGCAGCTGGTCATCCCCGACGACACCGTCGGCGACGCGAAGAACTACCTGCTCCCCGAGCACATGGCGACGGTCGCGATCCACGAGGAGACACCGCTCTACCTCGACCTGCCGGCGTCGGTGGAGCTCGAGGTCACCTACACCGAGCCGGGTCTGCAGGGCGACCGCAGCACCGGTGGCACCAAGCCGGCCACGGTCGAGACCGGCCTGCAGATCCAGGTCCCGCTGTTCCTGACCACGGGCGAGCGCGTCCGGGTCGACACCCGCGACGGCAGCTACCTCGGCCGTGTCGGTTGAGGGTCCGCAGGTGAGCGACCCCGCCATCACGCCTCCGGCACCGCCCGCGCCGGTGCGGGTCTCGGCCCGTGCCAAGGCCCGCAAGCGTGCGCTGGACATCCTGTTCGAGTCCGAGGTCCGTGGCACGGACGTCCTCGAGACGCTGGCTGCCCGGGCCGCGGACGCCGATCCGCCGCTGCGCGACTACACCCGGACCCTCGTCGAGGGGGTCGCCGACCACCGCGACGCCATCGACACCCGGATCTCCGCCGCGCTGGCCCGGGGCTGGAGCCTGCCGCGGCTGCCGCGGGTCGACCGCAGCGCGCTGCGGATCGCCGTGCTGGAGATCGACCACCTCACGGTGCCCGACGCCGTGGCCGTGGCCGAGGCCATCCGGCTCGTGGGCGACCTCTCGACCGACGAGTCCCCGTCCTTCGTGGGCGGCGTGCTCGGCGCGATCATCGACACCAAGACCCCTGGGCCGGGCACGGAGCCCGTCGCACTCTGAGCGGGTCCGCGAGAGTTCCCGCGAGAGGCTGAAGAAAACCCAAGAAAGATTGTTCCAGCCGTCAGGGTGATTGCCACCCGTCAGACCCCACCCGTACGTTTCGGACCCTGAAAGAAGTCAACGGCCCGACTCGGGGCCAGGGGAGCGACGTGCGAAGAGATCTGAGAGCAGTGCTGGGCCTCGGCCTGGCGACGGGGCTGGTCCTGACCGGAGCGGTGACCGCGACCGCGGCCCCGCCACCCAAAGCCCCACCGACCTCGGCCCCACCGGTCTCCGAGCCGACGGCTGTCGGCCAGGACGCGCTGCCGGACCAGCTGGGCGACAAGCAGGAGGCGCTGCGCAAGCAGGCGCTCAACCTCGTGCTGACCGGCCAGGCCAAGGTCCAGCGGATCAACGGCTCCGACGTGGTCAAGGTCGGGCAGAAGCCGGCCGGGTCCAGCGCGAGGCAGCGTGCCCGGGCGAGCGCCGGTGCGGTGGCCGCCCCGGCCATGGTCGACCAGTACGTCCAGCTCAGCCGGGAGCGGACCGACAAGATCTTCGTCGTCCTCACCGAGTTCGGGGACCAGCGCTCTCCGGGATTCCCCGACCAGGACACCGCCCCGGACATCGCGGGGCCGACGACCTTCGAGGGCCCCCGGCACAACGCGATCCCCGAGCCGGACCGGTCGAGGGACAACAGCACGGTGTGGCAGAAGAACTACTCGCCCGCTTACTTCAAGAAGCTCTACTTCGGCAAGGGCGATGGCGTCGAGTCGCTGAAGACCTACTACGAGAAGCAGTCGTCAGGGCGCTACTCGGTCGACGGCAAGGTCACCGGCTGGGTCAAGGTCCCCTACAACGAGGCTCGCTACGGCCGGTCCGACGACGACCCCAAGGACGCGAACGGCGACGACCCGAACGTCTGCTCGGACAACGTCTGCGACAACAGCTGGGCCCTCATCCGCGACGGGGTGAACCAGTGGGTGGCCGACCAGAAGAAGGTGTCCGGTCGCACCGACGCCGAGATCAAGCGTGATCTCGCCGGCTTCGACCAGCAGGACCGCTACGACTACGACGGCGATGGCAACTTCAACGAGCCCGACGGCTACATCGACCACTTCCAGATCGTGCACTCCGGCGGCGACCAGGCCGACGGCGACCCGATCCAGGGCGAGGACGCCATCTGGTCGCACAAGTGGTACGCCTACCAGGACGGCATCGGCTCGACGGGCCCTGGTAGCAACAAGGCCGGGGGCACCGAGATCGGGAACAGCGGGCTGTGGGTGGGCAACTACACGATGCAGCCCGAGAACGGCGGCCTGTCGGTCTTCACCCACGAGTTCGGCCACGACCTCGGCCTGCCGGACCTCTACGACACCGTCGGCGGCGACCAGCCGATGGAGTTCTGGAGCCTCATGGCCCAGAGCCGGCTCTCGGCCGCAGGTGACCAGGGCATCGGCACGCGCCCGGGCGACCTCGGCGCGTGGGAGAAGCTCCAGCTCGGCTGGCTCGACTACGAGATCGGTGTCGCGGGGGACAAGCGCAAGTTCAACCTCGGCCCGCACGAGTACAACTCGTCGAAGGCCCAGGCCCTCGTGACCGTGCTGCCGCCCAAGAAGGTCGTCACCCCGCTCGTCACACCCGCGGAGGGCAAGCTCCAGTGGTACAGCGGGGCCGGTGACGACCTCGACGCCACCCTGTCCCGGCGGGTCAGCGTGCCGACCGGCAGGTCTTCGTTGACCTTCCAGGCCGCCTGGAACATCGAGGACTGCGAAGAGACCGCGTGCGACTACGCCTACGTGCAGGTCGACGACGGGTCGGGCTGGAAGGCCGTCCCGGGCAACATCACGAAGCCGGCCGAGGGCAACGGCATCGACGGCGACTCGAAGGGCTACAAGAGCGCGGCCTTCGACATGTCCGCCTACGCCGGCAAGACCGTGGGCCTCCGGTTCCGCTACGCCACCGACGGCGCGGCGCAGGGCACCGACCCGACGGCACCGTCCGGGATCTTTCTCGACGACATCAAGCTCGTGGCCGGGACCACGACCGTCTTCGCCGACGGGGCCGAGTCCGGCGCCAACGGCTGGACCGCCAAGGGCTTCAGCATCGTCGGATCCACGAGCACCCAGTCGTTCCCGCAGTACTACCTCGCCAGCAACCGCACCTACACCTCGTTCGACCGCTACCTCGAGACCGGTCCTTACGACTTCGGCTACGGCCCGGCGCTGCCGGACAAGGTGGACCACTTCCCGTACCAGGACGGTCTGCAGGTGACCTACTGGGACACCAGCTACGCCGACAACAACGTCTCGGTGCACCCGGGCAACGGGGAGATCCTCGTGGTCGACGCGCACCCGACGCCGATCAGCCGGATCGACGGCAAGCTGTGGCGGGCGCGCGTGCAGATCTACGACGCCACGTTCGGACGCCAGAAGGCCGACTCGTTCACGCTCCACGTGAACGGCACGCCGAGCTACGTCCGGGGCCAGGCCGCCGTGCCGACGTTCGACGACACGCGGTCCTACTTCCGGACGGCGGCCCCGCTGTCCGGGGTCCGGGTGGCGAACGCCGGGGTGACGCTGACCGTGCAGAAGCAGAAGGGCACGTCCATGCGCGTCCGGCTGGGCACCAGCAGCTCGCTCTCGGCGGCCACCACCCTGGCCGCTGCTCGTCGGGCGGTGACCAGCCGGAGCTGACCCAGCCCTGAGACACGCCAGGAGTGGCCCTGCACCGGACGGTGCAGGGCCACTCCTGTCTGAGGAATCTCGCTCGGGTCGCTCCTGCCTGCGGGGTGACGGGGGTCGACGGTCACCCCGTGAGCGGTCGCACGACCCCGTCGGCCTGCGGCTCGTCGTGGGTGGCGAGCCGTGCGGCGAACCGGGCCACCTCGCCCGCGGTGTGACGCAGGCCGGCGCGGGCGTTCGCCGGGTCCAGGGCCTCGGCGAAGGGGAGCGGGACGGGGTGGATGCCGAAGGCCGCGTCCACCCGGTCGCCGACCGCCCCGAGCGGGTGCTCCACGCGGCCGGCGAGGACGACCACCGGGACCCCGTGCGCCCGGGCGAGGTCGGCGACCCCGACCGGTCCCTTGCCCAGCGCCGACTGCGCGTCGAACGACCCCTCGCCGGTGAGCACCAGGTCGGCCCCCACCAGGACGTCGGCCAGGCCCACCAGCGCCGCCACCCGGGCGAAGCCGGGCACGAGCCGGGCCCCGCAGGCCACCAGCGCCGCGCCGAGGCCGCCGGCCGCCCCGGACCCGGGTGCGTGGACGACCTCGGCGACCGGTCGACCCGCCGCCGCGGCCAGGAGCTGCGCCCAGCCCGCCATCGCGGTCTCGAGGAGCACGACCTGGTCCGGGTCGGCGCCCTTCTGCGGACCGAAGAGCCGGGCGGCCCCGGTCGGCCCGAGCAGGGGGCTCGTGACGTCGGTCAGCACCTCGACGCGGCTCAGGTCGGGCAAGGTGCCGACCCCGACGACCGACGGCAGCAGGTTCCCGTGCCCGGCGGGGCCGGTCGTCTCGAGCCGGGCACCGAGGGCCGAGAGCAGCCCGGTGCCGCCGTCGGTGGTCGCGCTGCCGCCGAGCCCGACCAGCACCCGTGGGGCGTCCGAGGCCAGGGCAGCGGCCAGCTGCAGCCCGAGGCCGTACGAGGACGCGCGCAGCGGCACCGTGGTGTCGACCGGCCCGACCAGGTCCAGGCCGACGGTCCGGGCAGCCTCGATCACGATCGTGCCGTCCGCGAGGACGGCGTGGCCGGCGTGCAGCGGGCGTCCGAACGGGTCCACGGCGTCGACGACGACCTCGCGGCCGCCCTCGACGACGAGCAGCGCGTCCACCAGGCCCTCGCCGCCGTCGGCGACCCCGACGACGACGACCTCGGCCCCAGGGACGGCGGCGCGCACCCCGGCCGCCGCCGCCTCGCCCGCCTCGCGGCTGGTCAGCGAACCCTTGAACGAGTCGAGTGCGGCGACGACCTTCACGGCGTCAGCCTGCCTCCTCCTCATGACGCGACAAAGGGTGGTCCTGCACCGTTCTGGTGCAGGACCACCCCTGTGGGTGGTCGGCTACGCGTCCGTACGAGCTCGGTTGTCCACGCTGCTTGCGACGTGGTCGACCAGCTCGGCCTCGGCCTGGCGCAGCGTGGTGATGCGTCGCTCCAGCTCGGCGACGCGGGCCTCGGCGTCGGCCAGGACCCGTTCGGCCTCGGTCCGCGCGACCCGGGTGACCCTGTCGGCGGTCTGCTGGCTGTCGAGCAGCAGCCGGTACTCGTACGAGCGCAGGCTGTCGCCGCCCTCGCCGTCGAGCCCGAGCGACGGCCGGACCTCCGGGTGGGAGATGTGGCTGCGGACGGCGGCGAGCTGCCCGCGGAACTCCGCGGTGACCGCGTCGACGCGCTTCTCCAGCCCGTCCACCAGACCCATCAGCTCGCTCTCCGTCGTCCCGGAAGCGGCGAGGTGCGTCCGCGCCTGGTCCTGCGCCGCGGTGAGGACGTCCAGGGCCGCGACGGCCCGGCGGTCGGCCGGGTTGTCCCAGACCCCGTCGTCGTCGATCCCGTCGTCCTCGGTCGAGGTCCGGACCGGGCCGGTCGTCGGCCCGGTCGTCGGCGACTGCTCCGCCTTCGGGCCCTCGAGGCGACGGGCCTCGAGGCCGGTGTCGTCGGCCAGAGCGGCGGTCAGGTCCCCTGCAGCCTCGGGCCGCAGCTCGATCGTGTTGCGCAGCGGCACCTCCTTCACGATGAAGACCGTCACGAGGGTGAGCACCGCGGCAGCCGCGGCGATCAGGAACAGCTCGCCGAACGAGTCGCCGTACGCGGCCCGCACGACGGCCCGCACCGGTGCCGGCAGGTCGTTCAGGTCGAGCGACCCGTCGCCGGCTCCAGCACCGCTGACCCCGATGGCGCGCAGGCCGGTGGTGGTCCGTTCCGTGACCCTGGTGGCCAGGATGGCGCCGAGGACGGACACCCCGACAGCACCGGCGAGCGAGCGGAAGAAGGACACGGCCGCCGAGGTCGCACCGACCTGGCTCACGTCGACGGTGTTCTGGACCGCGAGGACGATGTTCTGCACGAGCGCCCCGATGCCGATCCCCATGATCGCCATGAAGATCGCGACGTGCCAGTACGGGGTGGTGTGGTTGATCGTCCCCATCAGGAGCAGACCGGCGAGCAGCGCGATCACACCGCCGACCATGAGCGGCTTCCACCGTCCGGTGCGGCTGACCAGCTGGCCACCGAGGGTCGAGACGAGCAGCTGGCTGATGATCAGCGGGATGGTCATGAGGCCTGCCCGGGTCGGGGAGTTCCCGCCGCCGAGCTGGAAGTACTGCGTGAGGAAGGTGCTGCTGCCGAACATGGCCATGCCCACGCCGAGGCTGGCGAGGATCATGAGGATCGTGGTCCGGTTGTTCAGGACCCGGAGCGGCACCATCGGCTCGCTCACCCGGAGCTCGACGAGCACCAGGGCGACGACCGCGACGAGGAACCCGGCCAGGTAGGCGCCCGACGGCCAGGAGATCCAGGCGTAGTCGCTGCCCGCGAACGTGATCCAGAGCATCGGGAGCGCGGCGACGACGGCCACGAGCGCCGCACCGACGTAGTCGATCTTGACGTGGCGACGGATGGTCGGGAGCTTCAGCGTCAGCTGCAGGACGACGAGCGAGACGACCGCGAGCGGCACGCACACGAAGAAGCACCAGCGCCAGCCGACCGTGTCGGTCAGCACGCCGCCGAGCAGCGGGCCGGAGACGGTGCTGACCGCCAGCACCGCGCCCATGTAGCCGCTGTACCGGCCGCGCTGGCGCGGCGGGATGATCGAGCCCATGATCGCCTGGATCACGGCGATCATGCCGCCCAGCGCCAGGCCCTGGAGAGCGCGGAAAGCCATCATCGGCGGCACGGTCTGCGACAGCCCGGCGCCGACCGAGCCGATCACGAACAGGACGATCGAGAGCTGGATCAGGACCTTCTTGTTGAAGAGGTCCGAGAGCTTGCCCCAGATCGGGGTGGTGACGGTCAGGGCCAGCAGCGAGGCCGTGATGACCCACGTGTACTGACGCTGCGTGCCGTGCAGGTCAGACATGATCGTCGGCAGTGCGGTGGAGACGATCGTCGTGCTGATCATCGCGGTGAAGAGCGCGGCCAGCAGACCCGTCATCACCTCGAGGATCTCGCGGTGGGAGTAGACCTTCCCCCCACCCACCGGTGCGGTTGCAGCGGGGGTCGGGGCAGTGGTCGGGGCGCTCGCGGTCGCGGTGCTCATGCTGCCTTTCCTGAGCCCACGGGCTCCGTCTCGTCGAGCAGGGTGATGGCGGTGCTGCCGGCGAGCACCTTCGGCGCCGACAAGGGATGGGTGGTGGGAGCGGCGGCGAGGCTCAGGTCGAGCCGGCTCAGCACCTGGGTCGCGAGCGCGGCCTCCTCGTCGTCCCAGTCCGGGAGGGCGGCGACGACGCGCTGCAGGGTGTAGCGGCGGTGGGTCGCGAGCCGTTCGCGGCCGAGGTCGGTGATGCCGATCCGGCTGGCGCGGGCGTCGTCCGGGTCGGGGTGGCGCTCGACCAGGCCGTCGGCCTCGAGAGCGGCGACGGCGCGGGAGGCGACCGAGGGCGCCACCATCAGGTGGGCGGCGAGGTCGCCGGGTCGCAGGTCGGCGGCGGCGACGGCCCCGAGGATGCCGGAGAGGGTGCCGGTCATGGTCTGGCCGTGGTCCTTGGCGGCGACGAAGCGGACGGTACGGACGACCGAGTCGAGCGCGGTCAGGAGCTGGGCCGCGCGGTGTTCGGAAAGACTCACTTCACACTTCCTTTAGTTGCTGTACGCAAGCATATGACGAAACATATGGACCCTAAGCAATATTCCGGACGCCGACATGTGCTGCGGGTCACGTACGGGCGCTGGTCCCCGTGCAGCCCCACGACGTGCGGCCCGCCGCACAGGGTGCGACCTGTGCGGCTGCCCCGGGGTCGCGGCTGCGTAGGGGGTGTGCGGCGAGGCGCGGGTGGCGGGTCGAGGGTGGTCCCGGACGAGTCGGCTCCGACGGCCCAGCGCTGGTACCTTGACGTGACACCACCCTTTAAGACCTGTCCCGTGAGGCAGGAAAGGACGGTTGATGACTGCAACCACCGGCCCCACCCCTTCGATCTCTCGCCCTCCGACGCCCAGCCCCCCGTCAGGGTCTGCGCGGCGTCCGTCACGGCGTCCCCTGCCCGTTCCCGCGCTCCTCGTGCTCGAGGACGGCGCGACCTTCACGGGTTCCGCCTTCGGCGCGGTGGGTGAGACCTTCGGCGAGGCGGTGTTCTCCACGGCCATGTCGGGCTACCAGGAGACGCTGACCGACCCGAGCTACCACCGACAGGTGGTCGTCGCGACCTCCCCGCACATCGGCAACACCGGCTGGAACGACGAGGACGACGAGTCCTCGCGCATCTGGGTCGCCGGCTACGTCGTGCGTGACGCCGCCCGGGTCTCCTCGAGCTGGCGGTCGCAGCGCAGCCTCGACGACGAGCTGGCCGCCCAGGGTGTGGTGGGCATGTGCGACGTCGACACCCGCGCCCTCACCCGGCACCTGCGCGAGCGGGGCGCGATGCGCGTGGGGGTCTCCAGCGTCGAGACCGACCCGGCCGCCCTGCTCGCCCGCGTGCGCTCGGCGCCCGGGATGACCGGTGCGCACCTGGCCGACGAGGTGACGACGCCCCGGGCCTACGTGGTCCCGGCCCAGGGGGAGACCCGCTTCCGCGTCGTGGCCGTCGACCTCGGCATCAAGTCCATGACGCCCTACCGGCTGGCCGAGCGGGGCATCGAGACCCACGTCCTGCCGGCCACGACGACCTTCGCCCAGGTGGAGGCGCTGCACCCGGACGGGGTGTTCTTCTCCAACGGACCCGGGGACCCCGGCGCCACCGAGGACGTCGTCGCGCTGCTGCGCTCGGTGCTCGACGCAGGCATGCCCTACTTCGGCATCTGCTTCGGCAACCAGATCTTCGGCCGCGCGCTGGGCTTCGGCACCTACAAGCTCGGCTACGGCCACCGGGGGATCAACCAGCCCGTGATGGACCTGACCACCGGTCGCGTGGAGATCACCGCGCACAACCACGGGTTCGCCGTCGACGCCCCGCGCGAGGGCCGGACGCTCACCCCGTACGGCTGGGCGCGCGTCAGCCACGTCGGGCTCAACGACGACGTCGTCGAGGGTCTGGCGCTCGAGGACGACGAGGGCGCGCTGCTCTCGTTCTCCGTGCAGTACCACCCCGAGGCCGCGGCCGGTCCGCACGACGCCGCCTACCTGTTCGACCGGTTCGTCGACCTCATGTCCGCCCGCTCCGAGACCGAGGTCGCCTGATGCCCCGCCGTACGGACATCTCGTCCATCCTCGTCATCGGCAGCGGCCCGATCGTCATCGGCCAGGCCAGCGAGTTCGACTACTCCGGCACCCAGGCGTGCCGGGTGCTGCGGGCCGAGGGCTTCCGCGTGGTGCTCGTGAACTCCAACCCGGCGACGATCATGACCGACCCGGAGTTCGCCGACGCGACCTACGTCGAGCCGATCACGCCGGAGTTCGTGGAGAAGGTCATCGCCCTCGAGCGGCCGGACGCGCTGCTGGCCACCCTCGGCGGGCAGACCGCGCTCAACTGTGCGATCGCCCTGCACGAGAACGGGGTGCTCGAGCGCTACGGCGTCGAGCTGATCGGCGCCTCGGTCGAGGCCATCCAGCGGGGCGAGAACCGCGAGCAGTTCAAGGCGATCGTCGAGGGCCTCGCGCCGCCGACGGACCCGACCGACCCGGGCTTCGGGGTCGCGCGCAGCCTCGTCTGCCACACGATCGACGACGTGCTCGGTGCGGCCGACGAGCTCGGCTACCCGCTCGTCGTCCGGCCCAGCTTCACCATGGGCGGCGTCGGCTCGGGCTTCGCCCATGACGAGTCCGACCTGCGCCGCATCGCCGGCGCGGGGCTCGCGGCCAGCCCGACCACCGAGGTGCTCATCGAGGAGTCGATCCTCGGCTGGAAGGAGTACGAGCTCGAGGTCATGCGCGACCGTGCGGACAACGTGGTGATCGTCTGCTCCATCGAGAACTTCGACCCGATGGGCGTGCACACCGGCGACTCGATCACGGTGGCCCCGGCCATGACGCTGACCGACCGCGAGTACCAGCGGATGCGCGACCTGGCCATCGGCATCATCCGCGAGGTCGGCGTCGACACCGGCGGCTGCAACATCCAGTTCGCCGTCGACCCGGCCACCGGCCGCATGATCGTCATCGAGATGAACCCGCGCGTCTCGCGCAGCTCGGCGCTCGCGTCGAAGGCGACGGGCTTCCCGATCGCCAAGATCGCGGCCAAGGTCGCCATCGGCTACACCCTCGACGAGATCCCCAACGACATCACCGCCACGTCAGACGGACACAGCACCCCGGCGAGCTTCGAGCCGAGCTTGGACTACGTCGTGGTGAAGGTGCCGCGGTTCGCGTTCGAGAAGTTCCCGGCCGCCGACACCACGCTCACCACGCACATGAAGAGCGTGGGCGAGGCGATGGCCATCGGCCGCAACTTCACCGAGGCGCTGGGCAAGGCCCTGCGCTCGATGGAGGACCCGAAGGCGCCGTTCGTCTTCAGCACCCCGTCCGAGCCGGCCGAGGACCTCCTGACCGTCGCCGCTCGTCCGCACGACGGTCGGCTCGGCGTGGTCATGCAGGCCATCCGGGCCGGGGCGACGCCGGAGCAGGTGAACGAGGCCACCCACATCGACCCGTGGTTCGTCGACCAGCTCTACCTGGTCTCCGAGGTCGCCGACGAGGTCCGCGACGCCCCCGAGCTGACCGTCGACGTGCTGCGCCTGGCCAAGCGCCACGGGCTGTCCGACGTCCAGGTCGCCCGCCTGCGGAACCTCTCCGAGGACGTCGTCCGCGGCGTCCGATGGGCGCTCGGGGTGCGCCCGGTCTACAAGACGGTGGACACCTGCGCGGCCGAGTTCGCTGCGCGGACGCCGTACCACTACAGCTCCTACGACGTGGAGACCGAGGTCGTCCCGCGCACCCGGCCTGCCGTGCTCATCCTCGGCTCCGGCCCGAACCGGATCGGGCAGGGGATCGAGTTCGACTACTCCTGCGTGCACGCGGCGATGGCGCTGTCCAGCGCGCCCGACAACGACGGCGCGGGCTACGAGACCATCATGGTCAACTGCAACCCGGAGACGGTCTCGACCGACTACGACACCGCCGACCGGCTCTACTTCGAGCCGCTGACCTGCGAGGACGTCCTCGAGGTCGTCCATGCCGAGCAGCTGGCGGGCCCGGTCGCGGGCGTCATCGTCCAGCTCGGCGGCCAGACGCCGCTGCGGCTCGCCCAGGCGCTCAAGGACGCCGGCGTCCCGATCGTCGGCACCAGCCCGGAGTCGATCCACCTCGCCGAGGAACGAGGCGCCTTCGGCGACGTGCTCGACGAGGCCGGGCTGCCGTCGCCCAAGCACGGCCTCGCCCGCAGCTTCGCCGAGGCCAGCGCCATCGCGGCCGAGATCGGCTACCCGGTCCTGGTGCGCCCCTCGTACGTCCTGGGTGGTCGGGGCATGGAGATCGTCTACGACGAGCCCACGCTGGCCTCCTACATCGACCGCGCGACGGAGGTGTCGCCCGCGCACCCGGTGCTGGTCGACCGCTTCCTCGACGACGCGATCGAGATCGACGTCGACGCGCTCTACGACGGCACCGACCTCTACCTCGGCGGGGTCATGGAGCACATCGAGGAGGCCGGCGTGCACTCCGGGGACTCGGCCTGCGCCCTGCCGCCGATCACGCTGGGCACCGAGGTGGTCGACCGGATCCGCAGCTCGACCGAGGCCATCGCGCGCGGCGTCGGCGTCCGGGGCCTGATCAACATCCAGTTCGCGCTGGCCGGGGACACCCTGTTCGTGCTCGAGGCCAACCCGCGGGCGAGCCGTACGGTGCCCTTCGTCTCCAAGGCCACGAACACCCCGCTGGCCAAGGCCGCCGCCCGCGTCATGCTCGGCACCTCCGTCGCGCAGCTGCGGGCCGAGGGCCTGCTGCGGGCCACGGGCGACGGGACCGACGAGCGGCCGGGCGCGCCGATGGCGGTCAAGGAGGCGGTGATGCCGTTCAACCGGTTCCGCACCGTCGACGGCACCTCGGTCGACACGATCCTGGGTCCGGAGATGCGGTCCACCGGCGAGGTGATGGGTCTCGACGTCGGCTTCGGGGTCGCGTTCGCCAAGAGCCAGGCGGCCGCGTTCGGGTCGCTGCCCACCTCCGGCACCGTGTTCATCTCCGTGGCCAACCGCGACAAGCGCTCGATCATCTTCCCGGTCAAGCGCTTGGCCGACCTCGGCTTCACGATCCTGGCCACCGCCGGGACGGCATCGATGCTGCGGCGCAACGGGGTCGACGTGACGAGCGTCCGCAAGTTCAGCCAGGGCCCGGGCCCGGCGGGGGAGCCGACCGTCGTCCAGCTGATCCTGGACGGTGGGATCGACCTGATCTTCAACACCCCGGCCGGCACGAGCGTCGACGGGCGCCCGCGCTTCGACGGCTACGAGATCCGGACAGCGGCCGTCCTGCGCAACATCGCGTGCATCACGACGGTGCAGGGTCTGGCGGCCGCGGTGCAGGGCATCGAGGCCGTCCGCGGCGGCCGGGTCGGGGTCCGCTCCCTGCAGTCCTGGGCGCGGGCCGCCGAAGAGCACGACTCGGCGGTGACCGGGCCGGCCCTGCCGAGCACGGCGCCCGAGCTCGCCGGGGCCGACCGCTGAGCGTGCTCGGCCCTGTCCTCGGCGGGGCGTACGCCCGGGTGCTGCGTCCGGCCCTGTTCCGGGCGTACGCGGGCGATCCCGAGCGGGTGCACCACGCGACGCTGCAGACCCTCGAGTCGCTCGAGCGGCGTCCCGCGGCGCTGGCGGCCCTCCGCCTGCTGACGCGCGGGCCTCGACGCCCGGTCGAGGCGTTCGGGCTGACCTTTCCCGGCGTCGTCGGGCTCGCGGCCGGGATGGACAAGGACGGGGTGGCACCCCGCGCCTGGGCGGCCCTGGGCTTCGGTCACGTGGAGCTCGGCACGGTCACCGCGACCGCGCAGCCGGGCAACCCGCGACCGCGGCTGTTCCGGCTGCCCGACAGCGCAGGGCTGGTCAACCGGATGGGCTTCAACAACGCCGGCGCATCCGCCCTGGCCGCACGGCTGGACGCCGCCGGGGTCCGTCGGGGAGCGCCTGCGCCGGGCATCCCGGTCGGGGTCTCGCTCGGCAAGACCAAGACGACGCCGCTCGCCGAGGCGACGCAGGACTACCTGACCTCGTTCGCCGCGGTCGCCCCGTACGCCGACTACGTCGCCGTGAACGTCTCGAGCCCGAACACCCCCGGCCTGCGCACGCTGCAGGAGGCGGGCGTCCTGCGGGACCTGGTCGCCGCCCTCGTCGACGCGGCCGAGAGCCAGGACGCGGCACGGCCGGTGCCCGTCCTGGTCAAGGTCGCCCCCGACCTGTCCTTCGACGCGCTGGAGGACGTCCTCGACGTCTGCACGTCGGCCGGCGCCGCCGGTCTGGTCGCGACGAACACCACCCTGACCCGCGACGGGCTCGCCGCCGGCGACCGGTGGCGGGCGGGCGAGGCGGGGGGGCTGTCGGGCGCCCCGCTGGCCGTGCGGGCCCGCGAGGTCGTGGCGTTCCTGGCCGGGCGCACCGCGCTGCCGGTCGTCGGGGTCGGTGGCATCGTCACCGCCGCCGACGGGCAGGCGCTGCTCGACGTCGGCGCGCGCCTGCTGCAGCTCTACACCGGCTTCGTCTACCGCGGGCCGGCCCTGGTCCGCGAGATCGAGGCGCGAGCCGCCCGGCACCTGGTGCCGACCGACGAGGAGGTCCGTTCGTGAGGGAGCCGTACGGGGTCCGGCTGGCGACGGTCGTCGCGGCGCGCGGCCCGCTGTGCGTGGGCATCGACCCGCACCCGGGGCTGCTGCGGGCCTGGGGCCTGGACGCCGACCTCGCCGGCCTGGAACGCTGCGCCCGCGGCATGGTCGAAGCACTGGGGGCCGACGTCGCGGTGCTCAAGCCGCAGTCGGCCTTCTTCGAGGCCTACGGCTCGCGCGGCGTCGCGGTGCTCGAGCGGACGCTCGCCGACATCGCGGCCACCGGCGCGTTGTCCCTGCTCGACGTCAAGCGCGGCGACATCGGCTCGACCATGGACGCGTACGCCGCGGCCTACCTGACCGACGGCTCGGCCCTGGCCGCCGATGCGGTCACGCTGTCGCCCTACCTCGGCTTCGGGTCGCTGGACGGGGCCCTCGCGGTCGCGCGGGACCACGGGCGCGGGGTCTACGTGCTCGCCCTGACCAGCAACGCCGAGGGCCCCCAGGTGCAGCACGCGACGGATCTCGACGGTCGGTCCGTCGGGCAGACCGTCGTGGACGAGGCGGCCGAGCGGAACGCAGGCTCTGGTCCCGGCCATGTCGGGGTGGTGGTGGGCGCGACCATCGGCAAGACGGGCACCCGCTTCGACCACCTGAACGGCTCCATCCTGGCCCCTGGGCTAGGGGCGCAGGGCGGCACGGCCGCCGGGATCGCCGAGGTGTTCGGTGCGGCGCTGCCGCTCGTGCTGCCGACGACGAGCCGTGAGGTGATGGGCGCAGGACCCGACCCCGACCGGCTGCGGGCCGCTGCCGCCTCGACCCTCGCCTCGGTCCGGGGCGTTCTGCAGCCGCACTGAGGTGGTGGCCGGAGCAGCCTCCGGCTGAGATAGGTTCGTCCTCGCTGGGCCCAGGCGCGACCGCGACGACCACCGCCCACGACCACGAGCCGGACGAGGACGCGAGAGGACCCTGGTGAGCATCCCCCCGCTGAGCGACGAGCAGCGCCAGCAGGCCAGGCGCGCGGCCACCGAGGCCCGGCGGCGCCGCGCCGAGATCAAGCAGGCGCTGCGGACGGGCGACCAGAGCCTGGCTCAGGTCCTCGAGGCCGCGGAGCGCGACGACGTGATCGCCCACACCAAGGTGGTGGACGTGCTCAAGTCGCTCCCGCGCGTCGGCGCCGTGCGGGCCGCCAAGGTCATGGACCGCCTCGACATCGCTCCCAACCGCCGGCTCCGCGGGCTGGGCAAGCACCAGACCGCGGCCCTGGTCAGCGAGTTCGTGCGGTCGAACGCCTCGGCCCACCCTGCCGCTGCTCCCCAGTCTGTCGGTGCTCCCCAGTCTGTCGGTGCTCCCCAGTCTGTCGACGAGTGAGCCGCGCCGACCTCACCGTCCTCTCGGGCCCGACCGCCGTCGGCAAGGGCACGGTCACCGCCGCGCTCGCCAAGCAGCATCCCGAGGTGTTCGTCTCCGTCTCGGCCACCACCCGCGCGCCCCGGCCCGGCGAGGTCGACGGCGTGCACTACCTGTTCGTGTCCGACGCCGCCTTCGACGAGATGGTCGCGGCGGGGCGGATGCTGGAGTGGGCCGTCGTGCACGGCACCCACCGCTACGGCACGCCCCGGGCCCCGGTCGTCGCAGCGACCGAGTCGGGCCGGCCCGCCCTGCTGGAGATCGACCTGCAGGGTGCCCGGCAGGTGCGCCCGTCGTGGCCGGAGGCGCGCTTCGTCTTCCTCGCCCCGCCCAGCTGGGAGGAGCTGCAGCGTCGGCTGGTCGGGCGCGGCACGGAGACCGCGGCCCAGCGCGAGCGCCGGCTCAAGACCGCGCAGGCCGAGATGGACGCCGTGGCGGAGTTCGACGCGGTCGTGGTGAACGTCAACGTCGAGCAGGCCGTCGCGGACTTGGTAACCTTGATAGGTCTGTGACCCTGCAGACACGCTGCAGGCTGCTCGACCGGTCCCCACGAGGGGCTGGTCGCGGCGTGCGCAACGGACGAGAAGGACTCCTGTGCCCCAGAACGTCGCCGCCGAAGGCATCACCAACCCCCCGATCGACGAGCTCCTGACCCAGTCGGACAGCAAGTACCGCCTGGTCCTCTTCGCCGCCAAGCGCGCGCGTCAGATCAACGCCTACTACTCCCAGCTCGGCGAGGGTCTGCTCGACCACGTCGGCCCGCTCGTCGAGACGGCCCCGCAGGAGAAGCCGCTCTCGATCGCGCTGCGCGAGCTGAACGAGGGCAAGCTCGTCGCCATCGACATCGATCCCGACGCCGAGGCCGAGCCCGCGGCGACCGACCCGTTCGCGTCGGCCTGACCTCACCACCCCGACCCCTTCCGCTGCGTCGCCCCCGCCCATGAGCCGCGTGGTGCTCGGGGTCGCCGGCGGCATCGCGGCCTACAAGGCCTGCGAGCTGCTCCGTCGGTTGCGCGACGACGGCCACGAGGTGACCGTCGTCCCGACCGAGGCTGCACTGACCTTCGTCGGACGTGCGACCTGGGAGGCCCTGTCCGGTCGACCGGTCAGCACGGAGGTCTGGACCGACGCGTACGAGGTGCCGCACGTCCGCATCGGGCGCGAGGCCGACCTCGTGCTCGTGGCACCCGCTACCGCGGACCTGCTGGCGCGGGCCGCCGCCGGCCGTGCCGACGACCTCCTGACGAACGTCCTGCTCACCGCCACCTGCCCCGTCGTGCTGGTGCCGGCGATGCACACCGAGATGTGGCTGCACGCCGCCACCCGCGCCAACGTGGCCACCCTGCGTGACCGCGGCACGGTCGTCGTGGACCCGGCCGTCGGCCGCCTGACCGGCGCCGACTCCGGTCCCGGACGGCTCCCCGAGCCGGTCGAGATCCTGGCGGTCGCCCGTACGGTGCTGGCCGCACCCAGCCTGGTGCCCGCGCTCGCGGCGCAGGACCTCGCCGGGCTGCACGTGGCCGTGAGCGTCGGCGGCACGCGCGAGCACCTCGACCCGGTGCGCTTCCTGGGCAACTCCTCCTCGGGCCGGATGGGCTGGGCGATCGCCCGGGCCGCGCGGCTCCGCGGGGCGTCCGTGCACGCGGTGGCCGCCCACACCGACGTCCCCGGCCCGTCGGGGATCGAGGTCGAGCACGTCAGCAGCACCGCCGAGCTCGGGGTCGCGATGACCCGGGCGGCCCAGCGCGCCGACGTCGTCGTGATGGCCGCGGCACCCGCCGACTTCACCCCGGCGGACGCCAGCGACACCAAGATCAAGAAGACCGGGGACGCCGGGACGACCCTCACGCTCGTCCAGACCCCCGACGTGCTGCACGGCCTCGTCGAGGCGCGCGAGGACCCCTCGCAGGTGATCGTCGGGTTCGCGGCCGAGACGTCCGACGACCCGCGCGAGCTCGTGGCTCTGGGCCGCGACAAGCTGCTGCGCAAGGGCTGCGACCTGCTCGTGCTCAACGCGGTCGGTCGGGACCGGGTGTTCGGCAGCGAGGACAACGAGATCACCCTGCTGGGTCAGCAGGATCGTGAGGTCGTCGTCGACGGCCCGCACGCCGGGTCGAAGGACGTCCTCGCGCACCGGGTGCTCGAATCCGCCGTGCAGTCCCGCCTGCGTCGTTAGGCCGGGTATCGTTCGGGCTCATGGCGACCGGGCGACTGTTCACGTCTGAGTCGGTGACCGAGGGCCACCCCGACAAGATCGCCGACCAGATCAGCGACTCCGTGCTCGACGCGATCCTGGCCGAGGACCCCCACGGCCGGGTCGCGGTGGAGACGCTCGTCACCACCGGCCTGGTGGTCGTGGCCGGCGAGGTGACCACGGACGCGTACGTGGAGATCCCGTCGATCGTGCGCTCGATGGTCCTGGAGATCGGCTACGACTCCTCGACCAAGGGCTTCGACGGCGCCTCCTGCGGCGTCCAGGTCGCGATCGGGCAGCAGTCGCCCGACATCGCCCGCGGCGTGGACACGGCGCTGGAGGCCCGGACCGGGGAGGCCGTCGACCTCCTCGACTCCCAGGGCGCCGGCGACCAGGGCCTGATGTTCGGCTACGCCTCCGACGAGACGACCAACCTCATGCCGCTCCCCATCGACCTGGCCCACCGGCTGGCCGAGCAGCTGTCGGCCGTGCGCAAGGACGGGCGCGTGCCGTACCTGCGCCCCGACGGCAAGACCCAGGTCACCGTCGAGTACGACGGCGACCGGCCGGTCCGGGTCGACACCGTGGTCCTGTCCAGCCAGCACGCCGCCGACATCGACCTCGACGCCCTGCTGACGCCCGACGTGCGCAAGCACGTGGTGGACCCGGTCCTCGAACGCTTCGACATCGACAGCCGCGACTACCGGCTGCTGGTCAATCCCACCGGACGCTTCGAGGTGGGCGGCCCGATGGGCGACGCCGGCCTCACGGGCCGCAAGATCATCGTCGACACCTACGGCGGCATGGCCCGCCACGGCGGCGGCGCCTTCTCGGGCAAGGACCCGTCCAAGGTCGACCGTTCCGGGGCGTACGCGATGCGCTGGGTCGCCAAGAACGTCGTCGCGGCCGGCCTCGCGCACCGCTGCGAGGTCCAGGTCGCCTACGCGATCGGCCGGGCGCACCCGGTGGGGTTCTACGTCGAGACCTTCGGGACCGAGCAGGTCCCCGTGGCGCAGATCCAGCAGGCCGTGCTGTCGGTCTTCGACCTGCGGCCGGCCGCCATCATCGCCGACCTCGACCTGCTGCGCCCGGTCTACACCCCGACCGCGGCGTACGGGCACTTCGGCCGTGACCTCCCGGGCTCGACCTGGGAGCGGACCGACCGCGCGGACGCCCTGACGGCAGCCGTTCGCGGCTGAATCATGTGGGGGAGCGACCCCCCACGCCCCCCGGTGGGTTCCACTCGCTGGCGCTCGCGGAACCCGGTCATGTGGGGGAGCGACTTCCCACGCCCCCCGGTGGGTTCCACTCGCTGGCGCTCGCCGAACCCCCGACGTCGTACCGGGGACGACCCGGTCAGGGGCGGCGACCTAGGTTGTGCGCGTGATCGTCGGCTTCGACTACTGGAACGTGCTCAGCCACTACCCGCGCCAGGTGAGCCACCTGATGGCCGTCCACCAGGCTGCGGGCGACGAGGTGCACGTCATCTCCGCGATCGGCCACGGCCGGATCGGCACCGTCGAGGCCGAGGTACGAGAGGTCACCGACGTCCCGGTCGTGCACGAGGTGGTGTTCAGCCACACGCGCGAGTCGCCCGAGCTCAAGCTGGCGAAGTGCTTCGAGCTCGGCATCGAGATCTTCTACGACGACCGCGAGGACGTCTGCCGCCTGCTCGCGGCCAACGGGATCCTCGCCCTGCGCGTCCCGCGCGGGGGCCGAGCGGGCGACGAGGCGGCGGAGCGCACGTGAGCGGGCCAGGGGCTTCATGACCGAAGGCCTGTGGTCGGGGCCCGACCCTCCGAGCGACGACGGCGTCGCACCATGCTGCGCGGGCTCGTCGACGGGACGGTCTCACCGGAGGCGGCCGACGACTGGGCCGGCGTCTGGGTGGACGCGGACCATCCGCCCGAGGTGCCGCGAGTGATCTGGTCTGGCTTGATGACCTTGGTGGGCGCGGACATGCTGGTCTCAGCCACGGACTACCTGTTCGGCCAGGCGGATCACGAGGCCTGGCTCCAGAGGTTTGAGGAAGAGGCCACGCTCCCCAGAAGGGAACGCTGACTCCCGTCAGCTGGGGCGGTCGAGCGACTGCCTGAAGTCAGCAGTTTCTGGTGGCAGAGCCGGCTCGCGGTGGTCGAGCGGGAGCTGTCCCCGCTCACGTCCGCGGCGTGCGCGCCGGAAGGCGCCGCGCGCGGACTGCGCGGCCGCCGTGCCCACGAGGAGGCCGAGCGCGAGCGTGCTCACGACGGTGACGACGCCGAGGACCGTCGCTGTCGCGCCGCCCGGGTCGAGGGCGAGCTGGGTGGCGGACAGCACGCCGAGGCTGCCGGGCACCAGCAGCCAGAACGACGGCAGGAAGACCACGAGCCGGGGGAGGTCCGGCACGAAGGCCTCCACGAGGTAGGACCCGGTGCTCGCAGCCACGGCCCCCAGGAAGCTGCCGAGGACCGGCCCGGAGTAGTGCTGCCCGAGCGACTGGGCGCCGAAGGCGAGCACCAGGACCAGCAGGATCCAGGGGAGCAGGCGGACGGGCGGCGACTCGAGCAGGCCGATGCCGACGCAGATCAGGACCAGCCCGACCGGTGCGGCCCACCAGCCCAGCTCGGCGACGCGCACGTTCTGCAGCGCGCTCGCCGGCAGGTCGAAGAGCCGGCTGGCGCCGACGATGCCGAGGGTGAAGAGCAGCACCTGGACCAGGCCGAAGGTCAGCCGGGACGACCCGGCGATCATGTCCCCGGCCGCCAGCTCGGCCATGGCCGTGACGATCAGGGCACCCGGCAGCAGGACCGCGAGCGGGGGCAGCAGCGTCCGGAGCGGACCCTCGACCAGACCCAGGTCGGCGGCGGCGAAGACGAGGCAGGCCACGACGAACGCGGCGACCACGGGCAGCAGGGTCGCCAGCAGCCGGAAGCGCTGGGCCAGGCGGAACAGCCCGACCACGACCACCGACGCGACCGCCGAGAGCGCGACGTTGCGCCAGCCGGGCTGGAGGATCAGTGCGATGCCCACCGCCGTGGCGACCCAGCCGAGGTTCGCCAGCCAGACCGGGTAGCGCGGGGGCTGGTGGTGCAGGGCGAGCAGCCGCGAGACGGCGGTCGCCGGGTCCACGAGACCGAGCAGCAGGTCCCGCCGGATGCCGCGCACCTGGGCCGACTGGTCCAGGCGGAGCCCGGCCGTCACGGCCTCGTACGTGGACGGCGCTCCGCTGGCCAGCGAGAGGGTGACGCCCGTCGGGCCGGCCGCGATCTGCGCGTCCGGGTGGCCGAGCGCGAGCGCGACCTCCGCCAGCTCGTCCTCCACCTCGTTGATCGGCTGGCCGGTGGCCACCATGGCCGTGCCCAGGTGCACCAGCAGCGTCCGGACCCCCTGCGCCGCCTGCTCGTCCACGACCCCACCCTCTCATCGGGCTCGACGGCCGAAGTGTCCGACGGGTCTGCCTAGGATCGTGTGTGCCCGCCGCCGAACCCGCTCCCGGTCCGCGGCCAGAGGACCAACCGGCGCAGCCGGCACTTCCGGTGGCCAGGGTCGCGGTCGACGTCGGCCTCGCCCACCTCGACCGTCCGTTCGACTACCGCGTGGCGCCTGAGCAGGACGCGTACGCGGTCCCTGGCGCCCGTGTCCGGGTGCGCTTCGCCGGGCGGCTGCGCGACGGCTTCGTGCTGGAGCGGGCCAGCACGACCGACACCGACCGGGTGCTCGCGCCGCTGCACAAGGTCGTGTCCGCCGAGCCCGTGCTGCCCCCCGCGGGTGCCGCGCTCGTCCGTGCGGTGGCCGACCACTACGCGGGGACGTTCTCCGACGTCGTCCGGCTCGCGGTCCCGCCCCGGCACGCCGCTGCCGAGAAGGCGGCGGAGAAGGCTGGTCAGAAGGCGGCCGAGAAGGCTGGGGAGACGGCCGGGCACGGCGCGGGGGAGGCGCCGGTCGAGGCAGCGGTCGAGGCGACGGGCTGGCCGGACCCTGTGCCGGGCCCGCTGCAGGCCTACCGCGACGGGAGCGCGTACGTCTCGGCGCTGCGGGCGGGGCGTTCCCCGCGTGCGCTGTGGCAGGTCACGCCGAGCGCGGCTCCCGAGGCGGACTGGGCCGCAGGGTTCGCCGAGGCCGCCCGCGCCTGCGTCGAGGGTGGTCGGGGCGCGGTCCTGCTGGCACCGGACCAGCGCGACGTCGCCCGGCTCGAGGCGGCCTGCGTCGCCGCGCTGGGCCGGTCGAGAGTGGTCGCCCTGGTCGCCGAGACGGGTCCGGCCGCGCGCTACCGCGCGTTCCTGGCGGCGCTGCACGGGCGGGCACAGGTGGTCGTCGGCAACCGCGCCGCCGCGTACGCGCCGGTGCACGACGTCGGGCTGGTCGCGCTCTGGGACGACGGCGACGACCTCTGGGCCGAGCCGCGAGCGCCGTATCCCCACACCCGGGAGGTGCTGGCCATCCGCGCGAGGCAGAGCGGGGCGGCGGCGCTGTTCGCCTCGTACGCGCGCACGGCCGAGGCGCAGGCCTACGTCGAGCGGGGCTGGCTGCGCCCGATGACGCAGGACCGGGTCGCGGTGCGGCACGCCGCGCCGCGGATCCGGGTGAGCGGGGACGACGACCGGGCCTTGGCCCGCGACCCGGCGGCCCGCGCCGCGCGGCTGCCGCACGAGGTCTTCGAGCTGGTCCGCGCCGCGCTCCCGGTCGGCCCCGTCCTCGTCCAGGTGCCCCGGGCGGGCGGTCGGCTCGCGCTGGTCTGCCAGGACTGCCGCGAGCCCGTCCGCTGCCGCTTCTGCCAGGGCCCGACCACCCTCGGGCCTGGCTCCGGCTCGGGTCCTGGCGGAAGCACCGGCGAGCGGGACTCGCTGCTCACCTGCCGCTGGTGCGGCCGGCCCCAGGTCGACTGGGAGTGCCCGATCTGCGGCGGACGGCACGTGCGCTCGCCCGTGGTCGGGGCCACGCGCACCGCGGCCGAGCTAGGACGGGCGTTCCCCGGGGTGGTCGTGCTCCAGTCCAGCGGGGAGGCGCGGCTCGACGGCGTCGCCGGCTCGGGCGCCATCGTCGTCACCACGCCGGGGGCGGAGCCGCCGGCCGAGGGCGGCTACGCGGCGGCGATCCTGCTCGACACCACGCTCCTGCTGCTGCGACCCGACCTGCGGGCCTCGGAGGAGGCGCTGCGGCGCTGGTTCGACGTGGTGGCCCTTGTCCGCGGCGGCGCGCACGGTGGCTCGGTGCTGGCCGTGGGGGACAGCAGCGGCCGGGCGTTGCAGGCCCTGGTCCGGGTCGACCCGGCCGGCTTCGCCGTGCGGGAGCTCGCGGACCGGGCCGACGCGCACTTCCCGCCCGGCGCGAAGCTGGTGACGGTCGACGGGGCGGCGCCCGTGCTGGCCGAGTACGTGGGGCTGGTCCACGAGCCGCCGGGCACCGAGACGCTCGGGCCGGTGCCGCTGCCGGTCCGCGAACAGCTGCCGGGCACCGACGGCGAACCGCTGCTCCGCCTCACGCTCCGGGCCCCCGTCCACGAGGGGAACGCGCTGGTCCGCGCGGCCAAGGAGGTCGCCGGCGTCCGCAGCGCCCGCAAGAGCGAGGGCGCGGTCCGCGTCCGGGTCGACCCGCTCGTCCTGGGCTAGGCCCGTCGCCGCGCCGCTGGACCACCGCCGGATCCTGCGCCTCTGCCTGGACGATCGAGCCGTGACGACAACGTTCTCACCGCTCGTCACGGGGAGTGAGGAAGGCAGAGGGTTCGAGCAGGATCCGCGTCCGAGCGGAGCGAGGACAGAGAGCTCGCGCTCTGTACAGTTCGCGGGTGCGAGTCGTCTTCTGCGGGACCCCTGAGGTCGCGGTGCCGGCCCTCGACGCCCTGGTCGCCTCCGACCACGAGGTGGTCGCGGTCGTGACCCGGCCGGACGCCCCGAGCGGGCGCGGCAAGCGGCTCACGGCCAGCCCGGTCGCGCTGCGCGCCGAGGAGCTGGCGATCGAGGTGCTCAAGCCGCAGCGGCCACGCGACGAGGACTTCGTGGCCCGCCTGACCGAGATCGCGCCGGACTGCTGCCCCGTCGTCGCGTACGGGGCGCTGCTCCCGCAGCGGGTGCTGGACATCCCGCGGCACGGCTTCGTCAACCTGCACTTCTCCGTCCTGCCGCGCTGGCGCGGGGCGGCGCCGGTCCAGCACGCCGTGCTCGCGGGCGACACCGAGACCGGGGCGACGACGTTCCGGCTCGTGCTCGAGCTCGACGCCGGCCCCACGTACGGCGTGGTCACCGAGCCGATCGGGCCGACCGACACCTCCGGCGACCTGCTGACGCGGCTCTCCTACTCGGGCAGCGCGCTGCTGGTGGAGACCCTCGACGCGGTCGAGGCCGGGGTCGAGCCCGTCGTGCAGCCGGACGGGGGCGTCACCCTCGCACCGAAGATCAGCGTCGAGGACGCCCAGGTCGACTGGACACGACCGGCGGACGTGATCGACCGGCTGGTCCGCGGGTGCCAGCCCAACCCGGGTGCGTGGACGACGTTCCGCGGCGAACGCTTCAAGATCGTCTCCGCCGCACCCGCCCTGCGACAGGGCGAGGAGGCCGAGGACGTTCCCGCCCTCGCGCCCGGCGAGCTGCTCGTGGGCCGGCGCGAGGTCACGGTCGGGACGGGCGCCGGGCTGCTGCAGCTCGGCCAGGTGCAGGCGCAGGGCAAGCGGGGCATGGCCGCACCCGACTGGGCCCGGGGCCTGGGCAGCACGCAGGGCCTCCGGCTGGGGGACTGAGGTGGCGCGCAGCCCTTCGACAGGCTCAGGCAAGGGACGGGGCGGCCCGGGCAACGGGCAGGACGCCGCGGAGGACGCGCGCAGCGGTTCGACCCAGGTGGCGGACCGGTCGCGCCGGGCCGCGTTCGACGCGCTGCGCCGGGTCACGGGCGGGGACGCGTACGCCAACCTCGTGCTGCCCGGGCTGCTGGCCGAGCGGGGCATCACCGGCCGCGACGCGGCCTTCGCCACCGAGCTGCTGAACGGCACCTGCCGCTGGCTCGGCACCTACGACGCCATCATCGCGTCCGCCTCCGGACGTGCCCTCGGCTCGCTGCAGCCCGCGGTCGTCGACCTGCTGCGGCTCGGCACCCACCAGCTGCTCGGCATGCGGGTCGGCACGCACGCCGCCGTGAGCGAGACCGTGGACCTCGCCGGCGCCACTGTCGGTCGCCGGGTGACGGGCCTCGTCAACGCGGTCCTGCGGCGCGTCGCCGCGCACGACCGTGACGACTGGGTCGACCGGCTCGGCGCGGACCGGGACCCGCGCGACCGGCTGGCGCTGGCGTATGCGCACCCGCGCTGGGTCGTCGACGCCTACGCCGACCTGCTGCCCGCGGACGAGCTCGTCGACGCGCTCGCCGCCGACAACGTCAGCCCCGAGGTCGCGCTGGTCGTGCGGCCCGGCCTGGCCGAGCTCGACGAGCTCGTCGCCGAGGCCGGGACGGACGAGGTCGGCCGCTGGTCACCGTTCGCCGTGCGCGGTGCCGGCAACCCGGGCGACCTGCCGCTGGTGCGGACGGGACGCGCGGGGGTGCAGGACGAGGGCTCGCAGCTCGTGGCCTGGGGCGTGACGCGCCCACCGGCTGCGCCGGGCTGGTGGCTCGACCTGTCCGCCGGACCCGGCGGCAAGGCCGCGCTGCTCACCGGGCTCGCGACGACGGCCGGCAGCCGGGTCCTGGCCGGTGAGCTGGCCCCGCACCGGGCGGCCCTGGTGGTCGGCGCCACCCGCGGCTATCCGCTGGACCAGCGACCGGTGGTGGTGGTCGCCGACGCGACCCGGCCCCCGTGGCGCGACGGGACGTTCACCCGGGTGCTGGCCGACGTGCCCTGCACGGGTCTGGGAGCGCTCCGCCGCCGCCCCGAGGCGCGCTGGCGTCGAAACCCGGGCGACGTCGAGGCGCTGCACGGGCTGCAACGCGCACTGCTGACGACCGCTCTGGACGCCGCGGCACCCGGTGGCCTCGTCGCGTACGTCACCTGCTCCCCGCACCGGCGCGAGACCGCCGACGTCGTGCACGAGGTCCTGGCTGGGCGTGACGACGTGGAGGTCGTCCCCTTCACTACCGTGCTGCCCGAGCTGGCCGGCCCGTCGGTCGGTGCCGTGGCCGCGACGGACGGCGACTTCCTGCAGCTGTGGCCGCACCGGCACGGCACCGACGCCATGTTCGCGGCGTACCTGCGCCGCCGCTGAGCGTCGGTCGCCCGAGCTGCGGCACTAAGGTCGAGCCGTGCCCAGACCGACCCGCGTCATGCCCAGCATCCTGTCGGCCGACTTCGCCAACCTGCAGCGCGACATCGAACGCATCCCGAGCGCCGACGCCCTGCACGTGGACGTCATGGACAACCACTTCGTGCCCAACCTGACCCTCGGCCTGCCGGTCGTCGAGTCGATCCGCGCGGTCACCGACCGGATGCTCGACCTGCACCTGATGATCGAGGACCCGGACCGTTGGGCGCCCGGCTACGCGGAAGCCGGGGCGGAGTCGGTGACCTTCCACGTGGAGGCGGCCGCCGCACCCGTACGCCTGGCCCGCGAGCTCCGCGCCCGTGGCGCCCGGGCGGGCATGGCGCTCAAGCCGGCCACACCGATCGAGCCGTACGCCGACCTGCTGGGCGAGCTCGACATGGTCCTGCTGATGACCGTGGAACCGGGCTTCGGCGGCCAGAAGTTCCTCGACCTGTGCCTGCCGAAGATCCGGCGGACCCGCGAGCTGATCGGCGCCCAGGGCGGCGACATCTGGCTGCAGGTCGACGGCGGCGTCTCGGTCGAGACCGTCGAGCGGTGCGTCGCGGCCGGGGCCGACGCCCTGGTGGCCGGGTCGGCCGTGTTCGGGGCGGACGACCCCGACGCCATGGTCAGCCGTCTGCGGGAGCTGGCGCAGACCGCCGCGACGGGCTAGCCCTTGGAAGAGGCCTCGCCCGCTGCGCCTGGGTCGTTCTCGCCCAGTGCCGTCTTGGTGTCCAGCGACGTCTCGACCGGCGCCGCCGTGGACCGTCGTCGCGGTGTCTTCGGCTGGTCGGCCCGCGGCTCGGCGCTGACCAGCGCGTTCACCCAGCTGGCGGGCACCGAGTTGTCGACCAGCGTCGACTTGAGGAACAGGGTGGCCGGGATGGCGAGCAGCGCGCCCAGTCCGCCGAGCAGGTAGGCCCAGAAGATCAGCGAGATGAACGCGACGGTCCCGCTGATGCCCACGGCGTCACCGGTGAAGCGCGGCTGGATGATCGTCTGCACGACGATGTTGAGCACGACGTAGACCACGATCACCGCGATCATGCTGCCGACGCCGCCGTCGAGCAGGGCGATCAGCGCCGGGGGGATCAGGCCGATCACGAAGCCGATGTTCGGGATGTAGTTCGTGACGAACGCCAGGACGCCCCAGGTGAGGGCGAGCGGCACGCCGATGATGAAGAGCGCGACGGTGTCGAGCACAGCCACGAGCAGGCCGAAGATCGTGGTCACGACCCAGTACTTGCGCACCCGGCCGGCGAAGTTCAGCAGGCCGTCGGCGATGTGCGGCCGGCTCTCCCGGATGACGGCGATCCGCTCGGGCATGCCCGCCTGGTCGAAGACCATGAAGATCACCACGGCGATGATCAGGATCAGCAGCGAGGCGCCGCCCGTCAGGGCACCCAGCAGGCTCTGCGCCGGTCCGGCCAGGCTGCTCACCTGGAACGACGAGGCGAGCTTGGTCAGCTGGTCGGTCCCGTACCCGAACTTCTGCGTGAGCCCGATGAGCGAGTCGAAGATCCGGGTGAACGCGGGTCCGTACTGCGGGAGCGTCGCGACCAGCCGGTAGAGCGACCACACGACCGAGCCCAGGATCACGATCAGCAGCAGGTAGATCGCCAGCAGGCTGACGATGCTCGCCAGCGCCGAGGGCCAGCGGTGACGCAGCAGCCACTTCCGCAGCGGCGACACGGTGATCACCAGGGTGAGCACCAGGAACACCGGTCCCACGATGTTCGCCGTGCTCTTCAGGCCGACGCCGATGATCACCAGGCCGGCGAGCAGCAGGATGCCGAACAGCGCCGGGGCCTGTGGCTGGCCGGCGACCGGTGGGACGTCGGGTGGCGCCTGGACCGAGGCCGTCTGGTCGTCGACGGGGGTCTTGTCGTCCCCGTCGGGGGTGTTCCGGGGCATGGTGCTCCTTGTCGTGGGGCGCGGTTCGCCTCGGCAGAAGGGCTAGTTACCCCGACGGCGACGCAGGTAACGCTCGAACTCGGCGGCGATGGCGTCCCCGCTCGCCTCGGGCAGCTCGGTGGCGTCCTGCTGCTCCTCGAGCGTGGACACGTACTCGGCGACCTCGGTGTCGTCGGCCGCGAGCTCGTCGACGCCACGTTCCCAGGCCCGGGCGAGCTCCGGCAGGTCGCCCTGGTCGAGCGCGGTGTCGAGCAGCTCCTCGAGGGAGGAGAGCAGCGCGAGCGTCGCCTTCGGGCACGGCGGGTGGGAGACGTAGTGCGGGACCGCCGCCCACAGCGAGAGGACCTCGAGCCCGCCGCGAGTCAGGGTGTCGCCGAGCACGCCCACGATGCCGGTCGGGCCCTCGTACGTCGACGGCGCCAGCCCGAGGGTGGTCATCAGCTCGCGGTCGTAGGTGGAGGTCGAGACCGGGATCGGCCGGGTGTGGGGGGTGTCCGCGAGCAGCGCACCGAGGATGTGCACCCGCCGCGCGTGGGCCGACTGCAGGGCGGAGGCGATCGTGGTCGCGAACTGGCGCCAGCGCAGGTTCGGCTCGAGGCCCTGCACCAGGACCAGGTCCCGGCCGCTGGCCAGCCGGCCGACCCGGATGTCGGTCGTCGGCCAGGTCAGCACCCGGTCGTCGTCGTCGGTCAGGCTGACCATCGGGCGGTTGACCTGGTAGTCGTAGAAGTCGTCCGGGTCCAGGGCGAACGCGAGCTCGGCGCCGTACACCTCGCCCAGGTGGTCGATGACTCCGGTGGCGGCGTTGCCGGCGTCGTTCCAGCCGCCGAAGGCGACGACGACCACCGGATCGACCAGGTCGCGCAGGTCCCGGCCGTGACCCTCGGACCCGCCGGTGAGGTTCGGCATGCCTTCACTCTAGTCACCACCCGTCACCCCGTAGGGTGAGCAGACGGGTCAAGACAATGGTGTTTACGCCGTAAGTGTGGGTAACTGCCACGCGAGGAATTCCGACCACACAGGAAGAACCAGATGCCGACCGCACAGACCGACGAGGCCGACCAGGTCCCCGGTGAAGAGGCCGAGAAGCCGCAGGAGATCCCAGCCAAGGGCTGGTTGCAGATCGTCAAGCGCGGCTGGGCCGAGGCCAAGGCCGACAACGTCCCGCTGATGGCGGCCGGGATGGCGTACTACGCCTTCCTCGCCATCTTCCCGGCGATCATCGCGGCGGTGCTGCTCTACAGCTTCTTCGCCGACCCGTCGACGATCGCCAGCCAGCTCGACGCGCTCGGCTCGGCGATCCCCGCCGACATCAAGAAGACGCTCACCGACCAGATCGGGCTGGCCGCCGGCAACGGCAAGGTCGGCTTCGGCGCGATCATCGCCATCCTGGTGGCGTTGTTCAGCGCCTCCGGGGGCATGAGCAACCTGATGACCGCGGTCAACATCTGCTACGACGAGGAGGAGACCCGCGGCTTCGTCAAGAAGCGGCTCATCGCCCTCGCGCTCACCGTCGGCGCGATCGTGTTCTTCCTGCTCGTCGTCAGCCTGGTGGCCGTGCTGCCGGTCGTGCTCGGCTTCCTGGGGACCAACGGCGTCGTGCTGTTCCTGGTCCAGGCCGCGCGCTGGGTGCTCATCGTCATCGTCATCACCGTCGCCCTCGCCGTGCTCTACCGGATCGCCCCCGACCGGGACGCCCCCAAGCTGCGCTGGGTCTCCGTCGGCGCGGGTCTGGCGACGCTGCTCTGGATCATCGCGTCGGTCGGTTTCTCGCTCTACGTCTCGCAGTTCGGCAGCTACGCCAAGACCTACGGAGCCATCGCCGGCATCGTGATCCTGCTGCTGTGGCTCTTCATCACCGCGTACGCGATCCTGCTCGGCGCCGAGATCAACGCCGAGTCCGAGCAGCAGACCGTCGCGGACACGACCAAGGGCGCCCCCAAGCCGATGGGGGAGCGGGACGCGGTCAAGGCCGACTCGATGCCCGTGGAGAACGACCCAAAAAAAGGAAGCCCGGCCTGAGTCGTGGAGACCACGACGAGGCCGGCGGAGGGACAAGCAGCATGACCAGTGAGAACGCAGGCGCCAGCGCCATGTCGTCGAACGTGAGCACGACCGCCGCGGCGGCGGGCAACGACCCCGCGGACAAGTCCGTCGGGGACCTCGTCCGCAACCTGTCGGAGGACCTGAGCCGGCTGGTGCGCGACGAGATCCGGCTCGCCCAGGCCGAGGTCAGCGAGAAGGCCAAGAAGGCGGGGATCGGGATCGGCGCCTTCGGGGGCGCGGGGGTCATCGCCCTCTACGGCCTCGGCGTGCTGATCGCCGCCGCGGTCCTGGGCCTCGCCGCCGCGGTGCCGGCCTGGCTCTCCGCGCTGATCATCGCGGTGGTGCTCTTCGTGATCGCCGGTGTCGCCGCCCTGATCGGGCGCAAGAAGCTCCAGCAGGCCGCGCCACCGGTGCCCACCCGGGCCATCGAGACCACCAAGGCCGACGTGGCCGAGATCAAGGAGTCGATCCACCGATGAGCGACGCCGTGCAGCCGCCCGACCAGGCGACCGAGAAGCAGACGCCGGACGAGATCGTGGCCGACATCGAGGCCACCCGCGACCGGCTCGCGGACAACCTCGACGCCCTGACCGACAAGCTGGACGTCAAGGCTCACGCTCAAGAAGCGGTGCACGACGCCGGGGCCAAGGTCCAGGGCGCCGTCGCCGACGCGAAGGAGTCTGTGGTGTCCGCCGCCGGCTCGGCGGCAGCGCAGTCCCGTACGCTCGTCCAGAGGTTCAGGGCGCTCCCGCTCGCCGCCCAGGCCGCCGCCGGCGCCGGAGCAGCAGCGCTGGTCGTCACGTTGATCGTCCGCAGCGCTCGCTCGTGAGCCAGACGGAGAAGAAGGAGGCACGAGCATGGTGAACGCAGCACGACTGGCCTACCGGCCCGTGGGGCTCCTGTCCGGTCTCGCGGCCGGCGCGGTGGCCGGTGTCATCTTCAAGCAGGTGTGGAAGCGCGTCGCTCGTCAGGACGACGCTCCCGACGCCCTGCAGGCGGAGTACTCGCTGGCGCGGGTGGTGGTCGCGGCCACCGTGCAGGGGGCGATCTTCGCCGCCGTCAAGGCGCTCGTCGACCGCCTCGGCGCGCAGGGCTTCCAGCGCCTCACGGGTGAGTGGCCGGGCGACTAGACCTAGACCGGCTCCGGGCGTCTACGGGTCGATGACCTGCAGGACGCCCGGGGTCGTGCCTGTGATGAACAGCCGGCCCGTCTTGGCGTCCACCGCCACGGTGTTCGGCTGCTGGACAGTCGGCAGCCGAGCGGTCTCGCGGGGCTGGGAACCCGACAGGTCCACGGCGACGACCTCGTTCGTCGCCGTCACCGTCACCCACAGCCGGTTGCGCGTGGGGTCGTAGGCGATCCCGTACGGCTGGCCGGGCAGGGCGAAGCGCTGGACCTGAGCCGCCTGCGGCGGTGGTCCGTAGAACAGCAGAGCGCCCCCGCGGGTGTCGACCACGACGAACCGGCCGCTCCGGTCGGCCACGACGTGGGTTGGCCCGTCGCCTGCCGCCAGCTCGGTGAGGGGCTTCAGCGTCTGCGCGTCGTCGAAGGTCAGGGTGTTCTCCCCGACATCGACGACGCCGAAGACGTTTCCCACGTGCGCGATCCCCCCGGGCTGGGTGACATCGGTGAAGGTGGCGACCACCTGCTGGCCCCGGACCGCGGTCAGCGAGGCGCCGGCCTCGTCCGCGACGAGGGTCGTGCCGTCGGGGGCCTCGTTCGCGTCGTGGGGCATGTTCCCCGTGGCCGTTCGCGACAGGATCCGGCCTGACGGCAGAGCCACCTGCAGCAGGCTGTTCGAGCTCTCGTCGGGGACCAGGACAGGCCCGCCCTCGCGCGCGAGCTGAAGATGACGCAACGAGCCCGGCAGCGGGACCCGGGTCACCACCTTGGCGGTGTCGGTGTCGAGGAGCACGAGCGCGTCGGGCTGGCGCACGGCGACGGCGACCCGGCGGGTGCCGACGTCGGCGACGATCCCCTCGGGTGCCGCACCGATCTCGATCAGCCGACCGACCGGCCGCACGACCGGGACGGGAGATGCGGCCGGTTCAGCCGCCGTGGGCACGGGCCGGGGGAGCCGCCTCGGGGTGAACTCACCCGACAGCGGCGGCCGGTCGGTGTCAGGCGTCGGCGTCGGGCTGCTGCAGGCAGCGAGCACCACGAGAGCCAGCGTCGGCGCCAGGCTGCGGCTCGATCGCCGCAGGCCCTTACGCGGCGGTGTCGTCCCGCTCCTTGCGCCGCGGGCCCTGGCCGGTCCAACGGCCCTCGCGCACCAGCCGGCGCTCGTGCGCCGTCAGGCCGCCGAAGATCCCGAACTCGGGGCTCGTGCGCAGCGCCCAGGCTCGGCAGACGCTCAGCACGGGGCAGCGTGCGCAGACCTGCTTGGCCTCGTTGCTGAGTGCGTGGTGGGTCGCCTGGTCGCCGAGGGGGAAGAAGATGTCGAGGTTCTCGCCCAC
>Ga0210040_10001308_pt1 | contig 38099 bp, 46 predicted proteins | sample CryGeyCG12114_NA_FD_185462 | JGI IMG/M metagenome (GOLD analysis project Ga0210040, IMG submission 185462) | Groundwater microbial communities from aquifer - Crystal Geyser CG19_WC_8/21/14_NA (SPAdes) (version 2) | ecosystem: Environmental > Aquatic > Deep subsurface > Groundwater | place: USA... | reverse complement strand
GGACGTTGTAGCGGGAAGGGGAGATGGTGTTGTGCTCGACGTCCAATCGTTCCATGCTGGAGCGCTCGACGTCGAGGTTGATACAGGCTTTGGGGCAGGAGTGGTGGTGGTGGTTGTGGTGGTGCTCGAGGAGCTCCAATCATTCCATGCTGGAGCACTGGATGATGGGACAGGAGAGGGAGTTGTGGTGGAGGAGGAGCTCGTGGTTGAGGCAGGGCTCGGAGCAACATACGAAGAAGCAGTAGAAACGGCCACAGCGGGCACAACAGAGGACGAAGACCAATCACCCCAACCGCCAGCAGACCCAGCGCCTTGGTGTCCGGGACCCCAAGCACCAGGAGCAGCGGCAGTCAAGCCTGCGAGAGCGGCGATGATAGTGGTCTTCATGTTGATGGTATTTGGTAGGATGTTTGGATGAGGTGAGTGATTAGAGTAAAGTAATGTATAGCGAAGGTGCTTTTATCTTATGAACGAGAGTGTTGGGTGGAGTGAGTAATGGAGTGAGTGACCTAGGCAACGGATGATAGCAGAAAGTGTATTCGAGAAGTGGGAAGCGAGTTCAAATAGATGGAAGTGAACAGGGCATATCATGATGGCGGGAGACTGTGCGACGGAGTATCCGCTGGGAACATTCGATAGTCAGGGGCTGACAACGTTCGAGTCAAGGCTGGGACGGCGGGTGAAGGCAGTGGCATTGCATGACATGCCTGTCAAGCCATCGGATTTTCTAAAGCCTCGACCGTGAAGCACGCACTGTAAGTCCGCTTCACCTCGAAAGGAGAGAGGTTGACAGCCTTGGAAGGGAAGTGGAGCGAACTAGTAGCGAGGCTGGCCAGTGACTGCAGGTACCAACCTTGTCGCGACATGGCTTCCAGGTTGTACGGATTCTCAAACAAGCCTAAAAGCCGGCATTGTCCAACAGCAAGGCCTGAAACATGGCAGGAGGGTCGCGCAAGTGGCTGGCTTTGACCAAAGATGGCCAAGGTGGAGGTGAGCGAGGGCCGGTTGGCGGCGTGATCGATAGCAGACGCAGGGGGCTGACAACGCCAACTTCGACTATCAGGTTAGTGCTTTCAGGTTGCCGAAACAACAGCGCCGCCTATCAGATAGTCAAGGAGCCTAGTCACTCTCTATACAATCCACTCAGCGTTGAGAATGCCCACCATAGTTTGTCCATGACAAAAACTGGTGCTTCAGCAAGGCATCGCCGACATGACTGCGGGCCAATATTTTGTTGAGCTCTGGCCTTGGTCGTGGTAAAAAGTTCTGGTTGTCGTCCCCGCATCGCATCGCTCAAACGGCGGTCGGCAAGCCACTATTGATAACCTTGTACACAGAAGACGTCAGTGGGGCTCGATGCGCAGTGAGGAGCAAGCTCGACATTTTGAACCTGTCTGTTCAACACTGGGTGGTTGTGACTGCAGTTGACCTGTAGATTCGCATTGTCGGGTCTTGCTCCTCTCTAGTAGCGCAGTCGCAACGGATAGTGGCATTCCCTCCAGAAGCAAAGATGACATACGATTCGCAGATATCCTTCACCCTCGACACAATCTGTCCATGGTGAGGCATCCAGCAAGCTTTGGCCTAGCACGACCGAAACTTGCACAATTCTATTGCAAACACGACTGATCGTTTGGCAGGACATATCTTGCAAAGAAAAGGTAATTGCCTGGTGTCATAAAACTCCTATGATCTCTTTTCTGACACGTGCTTGCTCCGCATCTGCAGGCTCGATGAAGGTTTGTACACCCTCAGTACGAGGTTGCCTCGACGCTTGCGAATTATGCATAGAGTGCCGGATGTATACTCATTGTTGCAGCCCTTCGTAAATTCCGAGAGACCGAAGAAGCGCAAGACGTTACCTTCAATGTCAAGTACCTCCCGTACCAATTATACCCCCAGGCTTCCAAGGAGGGTGAGGACAAGTACGAATGGTACAAGAAGTCCAAGTATGGCGACTCCGAAGACAAAATGAAGCTGTATACCACGCTCATGACAGCATATGGCGTTTCAGCGGGTATTGACTACAAGTTTGGCGGAACTGTTGCAAATACAATGGATGCGCATCGGATTATCCAGCACTTTCAAGAAGAGAAGGGCGCAGAAGCCGCCAATAAGATAATCAACTGTAGGTGTGGTAAGCTGACATCAGTTGATGCTAAGACCGTCCAGCATTGTACTCGCAGTACTTTGAGAACGAGAAGCATCCTTCTGCGGACGAAACTCTGCTGAAAGCTACGTCGGATGCCGGAATTCCTGAGGGTGAAGCGAAACCCGTCGTTGAGGACAAAAACGAGGGCCTGATGGACGTGAAGATGCTAGTACGTGAACAGGCCGGCAATGGAGTGGACAGTGTGCCCTATATTGTGCTGGAAGGTAAGAGAAGGGATCTGACGTTGGTAGGGGCGAAGGAGGTTGATGAGTACCTGAAGGCACTGCGAACAATTGTGAAGGAAAGCAAGTAAAAGCAACAGACCAAGTACATACCATTGCAACACTCCCCTCCCGCGACCTAATATCCACAGCCGACAGGAGCTCGCTCTTGACCCAAGTGTTCTGCGTGTTCTTACCACCATTTACAAGTCTAGTCTCATGATGCGAGTATCCCTTCTTTCAGCTGGACAGATATGTGCAAACCGAGCAAACATGCTTCCCGGGAAACCTTCCTATATCTATCCCCATCAACGGACGAGCTTGAGTATTGTAACTGCGACAAAGCATGAGAAACCTTGAAGGATGTCGTCGCTGCTCACCATGATGCGTTGCTAACATCAATTAGGCTCAGGCGAGCTTTCAATAAGGCCTATAACGGCCACAGATTGTCAGCATGCCTCCGGCGTCTAGAGGCTATGTCGTACGCATGCTCCGCGGCCACAGCTGCGTCCACTTTTCCACCACCTCTCGATTTCGTGCAAGCCTGCCGACAGTCGCATCGCTAAAGCCACATGGCCGTCCTCCGCAGAAACTGCCATCGTGGGGTGCTCTAGGCACTTCAGAAGCTATACAAAAACTCAAAGATAAAGCCCCTAGCAATACTGCACCAATACCTCGAGGCCGTTTCGCTTGGATCCAGCGACTGCTTCAGAGCCCGTTCTTCCGACATAGATATACACGAGCAGCCGGCCTGGTGCTATCCGCCATAGCCATGATCTGGCCTCCGGTATGGTTCCTCTCCTTGCACAAGCCTTGGGAGATAATGTGGGTCAACGGCGAATCCATGTCCCCACTGCTGAACACGAACCACTCGCCCGAACTGCCAAATGCACCAGACAAAATCCTTGTGCGGAGATTTCTAACTCCGGATTCGGACAGCGAAGAGGTTCCGACATCGCAAAAGGACTTTAGGCGAGGACAAATCGTCGTTTTCGAAGCACCTCATGACCCAAGTAGAATCGCTGTCAAGCGCGTCGTCGGTGTTGGTGGCGACCTTATCACACCACTGCCGGGCTATCCTGGAGGCGACGGCCCGCAGGTCGTCCCATACAACCACCTATGGGTAGAAGGCGACGTAGACAATCGCGATAAATCACTGGATTCGAATTGGTACGGACCTATTTCTGCGGCACTGGTCATCGGTATCGTCACGATGCTCTTGACCCCATGGTACTCACCAACGTCGATCGAATGGAAGAAACATAAATATCCTGCTAAGGAGCAGGGCCGGGTGCAAACGAACGCAGTGCAGAGTGCCATGGTTGACCCAAACGAGGCAGCAATGGATGAGTTGTTTCAAACAGGTTGGGCAGAGAGGCTACTGCAAAGTCTAAAAGCCTTCCCAGAACGGGCTGTGGAGAACATAAAAGCCTCTTCCGCAGACAGGGGAAAATATCAAGGCTACTACGACCGAGTGAAACGGACGCTAGAAAGCCAACCTGCTGGAAGCCGCGGCGCCGATATCAGCGTATCACAAGAACTAGTCGATACGCTTGAGAAGATATTTGTTGACGCAGGGCTCAACAAGGAGGGCTATTCGCCGCAGCAATTGAAAAGCATGAAAAAGGATAAACGGAAGGCGAGAAAGTCGTATGAAGAGTGGAAGAAAGAGAAGGAACAGGTAGTCGAAGAGATACCGAAGGACGAGGGACCTGCTGCGCGACAACTGAGGGAAATGCTTCAACAAAGGAAGAAGGAGATGGACGTGGAGGAGGCCAGGATGCTAAAGGAGCATCAGAAGAGGTGGGCTTTTATGGATGAGATCAAAAAGAAGGATAACGAGACTGGAAAGGAAGCAACGGCACCCATAATGACCACTTAAATCGTCGACTGGAGGGATAGTGCCAGACGTCACTGATCTACCGCGCACCAACATTTGCATATTTCCAGTGGTCGAGATGCTCGACAAGCGGACGGCGTTGGTCAGCATCTGATGGTGTTGGACTGTAAACACTGTGATATACTTGAAGATACCGTCACAAATACCAGGGACGGAGTTCTGGCTACTTGTTAGTGATTGACGTGTAACATCAGAGACGGTGTACTTTGTATGAGTAAACGAGGTCAATCATTCACATATGGGGTTTCGTTGGGCAATCCACTCCAAACCAGGAGCGGTCATGCAGCTGCCTTTCGAGTACGCTTGGACCTCCATACTTGTGCGCCACAGCGAGTGCGACGTCTACTTGTCTTCAAATGTAATGTTTGTCCGCAGCAGAAACGGTACTCTGCACTGGGCAACTATAGAGCCTCGGGTGTACCTCTACCTCGTCTTGACATCTCACCATTTTGCCTCTTTACTAGCTAGAAATGTCTTTAGAATAGTCACCCTCTGCTCCAGCGCGCTCACCCACTTCTCCAGCGCCTCTTTGGCAGTCTCTGGACTCGTGCCCTCTCCGCAAAGACTCGCGTAGAAGCTTTTTCTGTACGGTGTCGCGCTCATTGCCGCACTGAAGATTGGCTTTATCAAGAAACTGTGATGTGGTGCAAGTGTGCTCTTGTACGCCGCTCGGAACCCGTCCGCTAGTTCCTTGCTGGGCTTTGCCTCGGTTGCGGACACGCCGGAGTTGGTGGTCAGGTCGGCGCGGAGGGCTTGGGCAGTGAAATCGAGGCCGCGGACCAGCCAGAGGAGACCTTCGGTGGCTTTGTGGGATTTGGAGGCGAGTTCTGATTTGACGAGGGACTGCAGAGTAGAAGAAGTTCCTGGCGAGGCTAGCTGGCGTTCTCGCACTTTGTTCACGTTGCCGTTCATGTCGTTCTTGACGGGGGTGAAGGCTACGGAGCCGAGGAGGTCTGTTGAAAGATATTAACTGCTGCATCAGTAACGGGAGAAGCGAGGTCTACCAAAGAGGGTCGTGGTTGCTTCGGCGGCATTGAGGAATTGGGTCGTTGCTATCCCTTGGTCCTGCTCAATAGGTACGTCGGAGAAGTGGACTTTGTGGGTATCGAACCAGGTCTTGCCGGCTGGGATCTGGACACCTGACATAATTGGCTATGCTGTTTTCCGTGAGCTAAGGTGTGTCGGTCGGTTCACAAAGAACGGATCTCGAAGGGCGAGGGAGAACGAAGTTACTCGAGAACACACGCCCAAGGACAGTTTGGCCGACATCAAAAGCACATGCAGGGGATGTCGGTGTGGGGGTACTGCCAAACACGACAAACCGACGAAACAGATCAAACACGAACGACGTCATACCAATGGTATCTCCGTGCTTGTCTCCATACCCTGCATCAGCTACGGTAGGTACCTAATGATCGACGGCTGTCGAGCAATAGGCGCACCCCAGAACACGTGAACCCAACCTGAACCATGCGAACCTCAGCCTCGAAGCGAAGCACCTGCGACAGCGCCGGACGCGTGGGCTCCATTCCCTGTACTTTTGCCTGTTCATCTTTCGCATTGTCAGCACGGACCGTGACTTCTTCTTCATGGTCTTGGATGAGTGCATGATTCCTGTTTAGTATCATTGTCCCAGCAGCCGAAATTATGAGTACCGCCGCCGTATTCCCAATCGGCAGTACCAATCCTGCCCCAGTATCCGATGGGCTCGACCCAGATTCATACACTGCGCAGAGGCTACGACATGCCCCAGCCGCCCATCTTCACGAAACTACACATCGTTTCTTCATTGGACCCATACCCGAGGGATGGCTGAACAGCAATCGCAAATCATGGTACAAGCGGCGCCTCGAACTCGGCAATTACTCGTCACGAAAGGCATCGTTCAATGTCGCAGCAGACCATGGCCCCCATCATCGGACCATGACCGGACTTGATGGTCCTTCCACAGCTGCCCGTATAGGCTTCAGCTTTCCTCAGCTATCGGATGTCAATGATGCTTCGAATGAAGGTAATATTACCGAGGCAGAGCCTGAAGAGCTAGAGGAACTCTCAACATCAGACGGTGAAGCAGATATGGAGACTAGAGTCATTGCACCCGTGGCGACTTCAGAAGACCCAGGAATTCTAGGCACAAACGAGGAGGAAGATCGAAGTAGATCAAAATCTATACCTGTGCCCCCAGACAGAGGATTAGATGGAGCGACTCCAGGCAACATAATCTCCCCAGAATCTATCGGACGAAGAACAGCGACGGACCAGCAATCAGTCGCCCAGCAATCATTCATGACTGCCCGAGAGCATGCGACAGAGGGCTCACAGAAAACTGAATCGCCGAAGCAAGCCAGGCCTGTGACTCCACTGGATACAGACCGTTACGACAGTGATGACCAGAGGGTATCGTCGTCGATCAACGAGGGATCTAACTATCGGTCCGGTGTGAACGGCGCACCTTATTTGACGGAATCAACATCTAGGACAGCTTTACTGACACGAGAAAGTCCCTCTATCAGACCAATGTCGCCAAAATCAATGATCCGTCGTGAGCCGGCTCCAGTCGAGAACGATCTACCAGAACCTGGGCTCGGAAGAGTCGCTACTTCAGGAGTCAGATTTAATGTAGCAGAACGTCTAGCCGGCCGCCAGCATCGTGTGGGACAGCGTGTAAGCAGAGCAAGGGATCGTGTGGCAAGGACTGGTTTTCGCCGAAACACATTACGCGAAGGCGCAGTCATTAAAATGGAAAAGATGCTTGTTAGGATGGATTTCACGCAGCAGCAGCTCCCTGATGATTTCGATGAGAATGAGAGTCAGCGGACGGAGAGTCGGGCGATCGAGAAGTGGAAGGAATTCATGGTCGTCGCTAGAAAGAACAAGCAGGAAGACTCCCATGACTTTCGCTTGCAAATTTACAACACGAGAGTCATTCCGGAGGTTGACGATGGCAACACGAAAAAGAAGCCGGCGCGTGAAATCCGGCTTGACCCAAAGACCACACACGTCAACCTGTACTCTTCTCTTGACAAGACGATCGTGCTGTGGCATCCGTACAAGAAAGGGACAAGGATCATTGTCATGAGGCCGAGCTCTACTGCACATGCTGTTGAGTGGTATACGTTCCTCAGAGACGCAATGGGTTGGCATAGGCCCAAGACGCTACAGGTCAATGTACCAGATCTAGATGTGACGCTACATCTGGAACGGCCATTCGAAGGCTTGGAAGCTGCGAACGTCGAAGCAACAGACGAAGAAACCGCAACTGCAAAGACTGCAGCGGCTGAGCAAGCAGTGGCTGCCAAGATCATATCGCAGTGTATGGGGATGCTCGAAGGTGATCCAGAATGGACCAATGTCCTCAAAACCTGGGCTGATACAGCAAAGATGGGATTGGCGTGGAGGAGATATGATCGACTGGAATGGATCGCTGGTGTTAACGAACAGAAAATGTATGGCACGATGGCTATGCAAAATTCTTACGACTTGGAATTACGCCCAAAGCACCATTATCCCATGATCGCGACGAGCAAAAAGGGCACCAAGCTCGAGGAGCCTCCACCAGTTGAAGGCTTTTTGATTCGTCTTACTTCACAGAAAGGCGTTCACCGAAAGGTCGGAAAGGCGTTTTTCAAGAGGTTGTATTTTTCCACGGAAAACCAGTTCTTATTCTTCAATCGACCTGCCAAAGCCACACCACCCCATCCACCCAGACTCGCCACAATCAGCGGTTCTAACATACCGTCAGCACATGAGATTGTCGAGAAAACACCTATGATGTACGACGTCGAGCCTTTTGCAACGCAAGATGGCACCATCGAATGGCTCAATTCGGGCGAGGATGATGTGATTAAGCGTCATGATCGTGAAGCATTCGAAGAAGCCAGCCGCAACGTAGCCAATGTGACTGCATCTGACGGGTATATTAACCTGTGCTACGTTGCTAAGGTCCGCAAAATGCAATGGGGTGCTTCCGCGGCTGATGATGCACTTGAATCGGGGTCGGACGTGGAATTTCACCAAGAAGTCGATGACACCTTGCAGGAAGATGGTACAACGGTGAATGTCGACGACGACCGTACCTTCGAGCTTGTTCTAGATAATGGTCTTGTGGTGCGGTTACAAGCGTACAACAAGCAGACTCGAGATGAGTGGATGAAAAGGTTGAAAGCCCTGGTCAAATACTGGAAGGCACGAACAACCGCAGACATGGACACGTACAAGTCCGTCCGTCGAGCCAATCTCAAGCACCTGAACATCGACGAGGAAATGGAAGCCGTCATTGGTCAATTCGCGCGCAAATGGGAAGTCAGTCGTTCAGAGGCATCCCCTCAGCTCTACAACATGTGCGGAATGTCGTCTTGTCGCACAATCGCTATATCCGGCCTGCTATATCGCAAAGCACGCCGCCGTGCTACATTCCAACGGTGCGGCGTCATCCTTACCGGGGGCCAGATGCTGATCTACCAAGCCACTCTTCGAAAGGCAACCGGCGAACAAGTCAAACATATCCACCAGGAGAAACAAGAAGTCATTGACCTGAAAGATTGCTACGTCTACAGCGGGTTGATCGTCGAGGACGACCTCCTTTACCAGAACCGCACTTTCGACGCCAATCACCCCGGCATGGCGAGCTTGCCCAGGGTGTGGCAGGAGGATGGCTGGACGAGCAGCGACGTCGATGTCATGACATGCTTTGTGGTGTGGACAAATCGAAAGAAGGGCTGGTTCAGAACAGCCAGTGGCGGCGGAGGGACACCGGCACACGGTGTGGATGACGTTGAAAAGAAGCCGACGGGCCAGACGAGGGCGAGACTCAAGCGGGTAGGCCAGCTGGGTGTGCCCGGCAGAGCGATAGTGTTCAAGTGTAGGAGTCGAGCGGAGAGGGATCACTGGGTTCTGGCAGTGGCCAGTGAAATCGAGAGAGTGGTCGAGAGGGAAGTCAGGGCTGGCGAAGGGCCGGACATTGTGAGGTTTGGGTAGTGCTGCAAATGGACCGGTGGCGAAAAAGAGGACCCGCTAAAGTATATTATGGTCGACAGAGTATAGGCAGGGCGTGATGTACAGATGATTATGCATTGTAATGAGAAGACCCGGTGTTGCAGCCTCTGTGGGAGACTGTGTTTTCCCAGAAGAATCCCTCACGTTTGTTCACCATGAGGCTTACTACCGCGTCGTCAGACAAGATTCAGGTACAAACAGCCAGGTGTAGAACCACACCGAAGCTGACTCTATGATGCGAGAATATACGATACCGTGATAGCCGAGGGGCTTGCGTATGGTTGGCCTATGTGCAGAAGTCCCGGTTCACATGATAACGTACCTTATCAAGTTTGGGCCACATGCCTAATTCGACGCCCGAAACCACGTTTCGTTTAGGCGCTGTTGGCGTAATTTTCTGTTACTACTCTATAATGGCGGGCACCTCGCCACCGTAGATGACCACTTTTTGGGGAAATGACATGGTTAGGGCCCTCCTGAAATTAGGCGTGTGGCCCGAAACCTGAAGTGGCCCAAAACCTGATCAGATACGTACGTTATTCTCGAACCGGCGGCATTTCTCCATCCCTTTTCATCGATACTGCGCCGGAACGGGTTCTCACGCGCTGCTCAAAGAGCCACTCCATGCGTTTCCTGATGGCAACGCTACTGCATCTTTTGCCATAGTAATGGGCACTACAATAATGGTTTGGAATCGGTATACTTGGTTAAATGCTCTGTGCAAGCCAAGGAAAACGTCAATGTTCAGGTATCCGACTTTTTGCGCGTCTTATTCCTCCTCCTTCAAGCAGGTCGTCGAGCTCACGCTTCGAGCAACGGCTCCAGTCCTCAGCACGTCTTTAACAACGCTCTCCACATGTATGCGATCTTGTACCCTTTTCACTGTAAATAGTGGCCCCACGTGGTGTCTGCCCACTAGATCTGTACGCAATGCCTCGATGGCATGACGTTGTCGTGAGTTTTGTTTGCGTTGGTTATTGCGCGCACACCTTCCCCCATGTTTCCACTGAGCCGACGATACTCTAGATTTCCTTGTTGTTCCCCAGTCCGTGCGCTTCTGCTCAAGAACCAGACTGCTTGATTCGGGGTCACATTGTGCAAGAACCCGAAGCCGACAATGAAGAAGTCGTTCCTTTTCTGGCAGTGGAAGGCATCAGAACAGTGATATGGAGGGCAGCAGGGTCTTTTATCACTAACGTATCTGATCAGGTTTCGGGCCACTTCAGGTTTCGAGCCACATGCCTGATTTGACGCCCAAAACCACGTTTCGGTTAGGCGCTGTTGGCGTAATTTTCTGTTACCACTCTGTAATGGCGGGCACCTCGCCACCGTATTCCACTGATTATAGGTGAAATGACCTGATCAAAGCCCATCTTAAATTAGGCGTGTGGCCTTGGGAATTTGACGGTTTAACTGGTGACATCCGTACCGTTGGCTGGAGGCCTATTATCTTTGATGGAGTCGACGAATTGCTTTGCCCAATCCTTCGCTTTAGCGAGTTGATCGTGAATGAAATCCCACCACGATGTCTTGGAGTCCGTGGGCTTTTTTTCCTCCTGTAATGTATCGTCTGGCTCCACCCCAGGCACGAGGGTATTGGACGGTGATTCTAAGGCGCTGGAAGGCGCATCGCTGGCCTGGTTTTGCGTCTGACTGGGATTGTTCACCTGAGTCGTTTTGTCTTCGTCATCTACCGGATCTAAGGGCAAGTCCGGTTTAGGGGCGTCGGCATCGCTGTGGAGTCCTTCCGGCTTCAATGGCAGGCGCAGCGTACCGTTGTTGGACTTGGGATTGATGCCCAATGAGTCACAGATGATGTTGTAGACTTCAATATTTTGGAATGCAGGAAGACGACTGTTTGGAATATGAGGAAAGGCAGGGCCGCGAGCTATGAAGATCGCGCGCATAAGGGGATGCTGGACGAGAGTCAAAAGGCCTAGCCTTATTATGCGTATACGGAAGATGCTTACCTCGTGATCATAACCATGCAAGCCTTTCGGACTGTACAACTCTCCAGTCACCTGAGCTTCTGATACATCGAAATCACTTTTCTCAACAACAGCCCAACCTGCTTTTGGTATTATCCACAAAGGAGCGATGCGATCATTGTCGTTGAAATGATATCGTTCAGGCATTGTGTCAAGGGTGTACACCTCAAAGGTACCAGCATGTTTAGCCGCATCTTGCAACTGTCGATAGAGGATTGAAACATCTCTGTCAGGATCCTTCAGTCTCAGTCCTCTGAGTGGCCAACCATCTATATGGTCAACCAATGACAAGTCGATCAAATCATCTAGCTGAATCAATCGTTTGTTAGAGGTCGTTGCCATACCGTGATCTGATACAACGATGATGTTGACGAGTTCTGTCAAATTACGTTCGTACAGACCTTCAATGAGCAGAGTCATCATGCCGTCAACATCCGCAATGGCGGCTAGTATCTCTGTACTGTTTGGGCCGTACTTGTGGCCGTCTGCGTCTACATTAGGAACGTATGCACCGATTAGCTGCGGCCGGTGTTCAGGAGCATCGCTATCGTCATACTCGCTGGGCAAGTCTAGCCAGCCCAGGATGCGATTGACTTTGTTCGGGAGGCCCTCAGTGCCATTGTACTTATCCAAATAGGTTGGCTCGACGTCCGGAATATGTGCCTCCGAACCTGGCCACATGTGTATTGCAGTCCTCAAGCCCTGCTTCTCAGCGACAGACCATATCGGCTCAGCATTCCACCACTTTGGCTGCATTGAGACTTGGGTGTTGGTATAGTAGAACTCCTCCTTGAGTTCAGGGTCCCAGAATTGATTACTGACGATTCCGTGATCCTGTGGATATAAACCAGTTACCAGGGTAAAGTGATTGGGGAAGGTCACCGAGGGGAACGACGGCAACATGTACTGTGGGGAGACGCCTGAAGCTTGAAGTGCACTCAACGCTGACGTGATATTTCTATAGAGAAAGTCGGCACGGAAGCCATCCAAGGAGATAAAGATTGTAGTCGGTGCGAATGTGTGAGTGCCGTTAGACAAGGTTTGAGGTGGGCGCAGCGTTGAAGCATGGTTGGACAGTTTATAGGCGCCCCAACCGAGGAGGGCGAATAGAGAAGTGATGCAGACAAGCAAAAGCGCCAGACTGAGACTCTTGGGCTGTAGATGTTAGCCAGACACGGAGTAAACCTGAAAGTACATACCCGTTCTGTCCCTTCAATCCATCTCTTCTCGTCGAGGTTCACCGAGTCAAGGGACGATTGAGAACTGTTATTCTTGAAGCCTTCCTCCATTTCAAACATTGCCTGAGCATCTCCGCCGATGCTTCCACGCTGTCTTTTTCGCGAAGAAACCTTTCTTTTTCGGACTCTGGCCTTCTCTGACCCCGCATCGTCTCTTCCTCCACCAAAGACAGCCTTGACCGCGCCGATTCTGGTGGGCTTCTCGAGCAATTTCTCCTGCTGCTCGACCTCATCTAGAACCAGCCGATCTTGCTCTGTAGCAGCAAAGTCGTCTTCATTATCACTTGGCTCTGATCGCGAGCCCTTTGACGCATCAGAATCTACCAAAGTCGCGTCGGCGTCATAGTGTGTGTCGGATAGGAGGGCTCGACTGGAGGCCGCCATGATTGTTACTTGACTAAGCCGTGTGAGAGATGGTATCAACGCTTTCCTGTAATGATGAGCGCGTATGTATCAGGAGGACGCTGGTTCACGTGCCTCGCATGTTGGGGTTTGAGGCGTGCTGGTGTGCAGATCGCAGGCGTGCACCAAGGATGCCATCGATGGATAACAAAAGTACGGAAGCGATGATGCAGGGCTCAACTCGTCGACTCAAGCTAGTCCTAGTCTGGCCGCCAAGCTCCAAGGGTTCGGAACTTGATCCGCGGCCAGCCTTGAGTCGCCCGCCGTCGCATGTGGATGCTTGAAGACACCTTTCGTCCCTCCACATATTCACGATCAAGGTCCTAACTTACATACATCAATTTGCGCCTCTTTGAACGACCACGTTCTGACACCAGTAACTGCCCGAATTAAGACACCTCTTCAAATATGGCATCTTCAGAGGACGCACTCGAGACATACACTCACTTGCCCATCCAAATCGATCCTCAATCTAAGCAATTAACGACAACGGCATCTGATAAGTCACTTCAAGATGCGCTTGCAGCTGTCAACTCCCTCCATCGAGAGATGCTAGCCCTCGAGACACCAAACAAGATACCTGGTCCACCACTACCAATAAATCCCAAGCGATCGGCGAATGTAAACAAACTCCGCGAGTCAGCAGCAGCATCAGCAAGAAAGGGACAAAATCCGGACGCGATCAGACTGCTTGCTGTCGCTACAGATATGGCAGCAGCTCGCCCGGGTTGGGAGCCAGTGGGTCTAGCCCGCGAAGAGTTGGCGAACATGTATTGCGCACGTGCGAATGCGAACATCATCGGACAAAATTGGGTGGAGGGCTGGAAGGATGCCGAGGCAAGCATCACATGCAAGAGTGGTCCCCAACAAACGCCCAATGGACCGGTGCCGGGCAATCCCAAAGCCTTTGCTCTTGGTGGGAGGTGCTTGGTCGAATTGGCGCGCTACAAGGAGGCTATCCAATGGTTGGAGAAAGGACTTGAGCTGGAAGGCAGAGAAGGACCCGATGCAGCAGAGATGAAAAAGTTACTTGAACAATCCAGGCGTCAGGTAGGCGAGGAAGTCGAGGCTTAGAGGAGTTATGCGGCGTAATGAGAGATATGAACTGGTTGTCATGCATTTTCAACCGTGACAAGAGACAGTCTGGTTGCTTGTTATAGGCTCCAAGAAGCATTCGGTGGTAACGTTTACGCCCATCGCGGCAACTTTCTCCACCTTGTATCGCATACGGCGATAAAGTACCGGACGATAAGAGAACGTGTAATTCGACATCGTGGTCTTGGACAGTACAATTAGCAAAGACTTCCCTGGCTCCAATGCTCCACCGGACCGACCATCTGGCTAGAAGGCGCCCAATTAGTCAAGCACTGAAGTCGTTTCTACAGAAGAGAGTACTCAGTTTTGTGAACAGAATCTGGCACCAATGCTTTCTTCCACACCGAGAACGCAGGTCTATCTGCTGCGAACGTGGAAGATGCTGGCGAGCAGCCTCTTGAGAAGGACTCTCCTGATTCGGAAGACATGGAATGTCTCATACTGTCAAAATACCCAGCAGATACAGCGTGTTCCTCGCGTACAATCCTCAGCATTTTCTCCTTCTCCGATCGAGAGAATACAGCAAGAAAACGGAGGGACTTTCTAGCGGATTGTACGAGCTATACACCAAGGACCCATACGCATGGCAATTAACGGGGTTCCAGCTCACTGTATGGTTCGTAGATGTTCGACAGGTGTTGCCGGTGAGGTCCAGGAGGGTCACGTCAGTTGCGGTCGAGCAGGTTGCCCTCAGGAGCCGCAGCTCGACTGTTGTATTTGGTCAGCGTTCTGAAGAACCTGAGTATATCCACCATAAGCAATGGTTAGCTGAATTGATGATCTCCATCGCAAGGATAGTGAAACTTGGTCTCGCTTGAGCTATGGGACAGAACATTGGAGCATTGAAGCGAGATGGTTGCGGATGATTGTTTCGAAGATTAAGCACCGTCCATCGGTATAGTAGAGTACAGACGTCGATTGCCCACATTTGAGCCACGTAGCGCAACCTCCTGATCCTCTTCATTGACTGCTTGATCAGTAGTTGGCACCCAAACTATAAGTAGAAAAGAGGTAACGGCAAGCCCATATTTTCTCAACACCTACTATTGGTAGCGTGTTCAGGGTAAGAATACTAAGCTACCTACCTACCTACGGTAGGTAGGTATCTAAGTTACGTAAGTAACGCGTACGCTACGAGCCCCTAAGCACAGCCTGGATTAGTGACTGACATTGTTTAGGCGGGCCTGTTATACTACTATGCTTTAATTTATACAGTATTTACGCCACGCCTCGGATATAGAAGTTCAGAGTCCAGCTATAATGGCTGAACTGAAAATGATTATGCGTAAGGCTAGTTAGTCCAAGGTCAAATGCGGTCCTATAATCTATTCACACATGTACGTAGCTACCCCACTACCTCGACACGACCGTGATATCAGCAAAAACAAAAATAAAAGGCTGAAATAAGCCGCAAAAAAGGTACGACACCTGAGAGATTCGAACTCTCGCCTCCGAAGAGACGGGCTGACATCTCTATCCGTATAGGTAGAATAGCAGGCCCGCCTAAACAATGTCAGTTACAATTTCAGGCTGTGCTTAGGGACTCGTAGCGTACGCGTTAACCACTCCGCCAAAGTGTCTCGAAGTAAATCGAGGGAGCTGAAACCAGTGTGTGCACTGGTGCGCATTTGTTGAGGACTTTTTGTGTTATTTGGTATGTAACCAATTTTGTAGTGCGGAGAAGCGATCCCCCTGACCTCACGAAACTCTAGGCGTTGTAGTCTATCTAGTTTTCCAGCTAGCGTGTTAGTACGCAGACCTACTATTTGATTAACTCAAATAGAATTGTCAGCGCGGCAGTGAGTCATCCTAGAGTATGTCGGGGCACTATATTAATATCGCAAGGGTATGGTAAGCTTCGCAGGCTACGCAGCACCAGCAACAATTGCTCGGATACTTCTAAAACCAAGTGTGCACCAATTATTTCGTTCTTCCTCTTTGTCCCTTTTCCCTCATTCTTCGAACACTCGAACATCAGCGAAGACTGGCGTCCCGATATGACAAGCACCTTTCCAGCGAAAGTGCTGTGGATACATACTGACAGTGACATTTTCGCTGGCAATTTATAAGTACCTTCACCATTTCTCAACACTTTCTTCGAGGAAAGTTGTGCTATATTTCCTGCATTTGTGTAAGGTACCGCAAGACATTCTTCTAGTGCACACTCACAGACTCGAGTGAGAACCCAACTATACGACAAGGATAGATTACCTACATTTTAGACTTAGGAATTTATATATTGAAAACGCTAAGTCGAAAATTTGATTTCGTAGACTATCAACTATCCCCTAAGCTAGGCCCTGATAACGAGGGTCATGATACAGGTGGTATCTTTGTTACCAGGGAACTAATGTATCTCTACTGCCCCAGATAGAGTGGCGATGCTTTAGCGATGGACAGATAAAACTATGTTAGGCTTGCAGGCAGCCCTGCAGTGGCGTCTCACATAGCAAAGCACATACATTTCTTGGGGCTCCCGAAAAGAGGTAAAAAATTTCGTTCCAGCGAGGAAACCTCGAACCCAACTTCGAGTGTCGGGAGACCTCCAAACAACATGGACCGTTGCGAGGCTACGAAATGGTGCAAGTTAAATATAGTGACGTCATGAGAGTGGTTACCTCAGGTACCTCAAAACCCACCTGAGAACCTATATCCAAGCACTGAAAGCTGATATCTCTTCCCAGATCTCGCCCTGCTCGCTTGTAACCCTGACAAGTCTGACGCATTCGCACTTCAGCAGTCATGATAAGCACAGACAGTAGCTCAATGCGATCCTACGGCAGTCCCTTTCAACGCCACCTCGCCTTCTTCGATCGCGACAATGACGGCTTTGTCTACCTCGGTGAATCTCTCAGAGGTTGCCTATCCATAGGTCTGGATTTTCCCGCGGCGCTTTCTATGGCTGTAGGCTTTCAAATTCTCTATGGCAATACTCGGCCTTTCTTTTTCGGACCTTTTCGTGGCATAGAAGTCAGTCGAGTCACTAATGAGCGCACAATGCTGCAGGACGTGCCGATTGACCTGAAGCATAACCCGGTGTTCTCTCGCAAGGAATTGTCTACTGTGGTCAGACAGAAGGGCTTTATGGATCGTGCTCATATCTTTGGTCTGTGGGCACTTGCTGCGGATGGTGAGGGTAAGGTATCAAGACGCGACATTGAGCTTTGCCAGGCTGGTATGATCCTGCCTGAGCTTGAGAGACGGAGAAAGACTAGGAGTGATGTGTTGCCTCTGTATAGAGGTGGTCCGATTTCAGTTGCTGGTCATTCTTGGGCTGTCGACAGGGTGTTCGGAGTGAAAGTCTATCAGAAAGAGTCGGCCGATGCAAAGGATAGGTGACAACACGCAAGTCAGGGAAGAGCCCTACGAGCGAACTTCTACTCCACAGGATGAAGTCGAGGACGATAACACGCTAATGGTCCGTTACTTTCCACTGGAAGGAAGACCACTATACCGCTCAATTGTCTGTATGAGCAACCGCAATTGGGCCAGTGCTACCAGCCGCTCCCTCATTCCAGCTGCCTTCGATGTAATGGTTGAGAGTGCAACAAGTTGACACTGCAAACTACAAACACATGGTTTCGAAGCTGCACTAATTATATCAATATGCCACAGCATAAACACCCCGCACATTGAATGTTACCAAACGTCTTCACTTCACTTCAGTGTACATGTCACTTGCACTGTGTTGATAACTTACTGCACTGCTAGGGAAATGCCGGACCGAATTCGATCTGATTCTTCTCTAACTCTCTCTCGTCGTTCAGACCATCGATACTCCCAATAAGTAGACAGCCTGGTATACCTCTGGTCTCAGTTAGCTTTTTTCCAGCAAACCGCTTCCCGATAAGACCCGGGCCATGGCTACTAAGCCAATTAGTCCTGCCGCCTCCGACGCAGTTGCCGACGGCCGAAAAGTCACAGTCGTGTCCTACGACCAAGCATGGCCTGACCAATTCAGGCAGATTCAGTCCGAGCTGGCAGAGCTGCTTGATGAAGGAGGCGTCAGCTATGATGGGATTGAGCATATCGGTAGCACATCTGTTCCGGGTCTAGCCGCCAAAGCTAACATTGACATTGTCATCGTGGTCAAAAGTGAGGCCGAGGTTGCCAAAGCCATCGAGGCTTTCGATTGGCAGTTCAAAGCTCCGAGGTACACCATTTGGCCAAATGGAGGAGGGATCATGGGCCGTGAAAGTTTCAAATTACCCTTGAGCGTCTTGCCCCATCGCTCGGTCTATGTCATCAACGAGAACGACCACAGAGGCCAGGTCAACTTGCGCAACTACAGGGATGTGCGAGAGACCTTGATCAAGGATGACGAGCTTATGAACGAGTATGGGAACATCAAGCTCAAACTGAGCGCAGAGGTCGTCCAAAACCCGCTTGTTGAATATGGCAGAAAGAAGAACGACATTGTCGCAAGGATTCTGAAGAAAGCAGGGTGGACAGACGAAGAAATTGCGGAGACGTTTTCATTCGACACGAGGACAGTAAGTCCTCCTAGTCCGCCATATTGATTCTCGCAGCTCCAAATACAATATGCCGCCCACACTTAGTTGACGTCCAACAGATGCACTCATCCCAAAGCTTTCAAGATTGCGGTACTATTTCCCAGGAAGCCATCACTGTCTGCGTTGTACCTCACCATCTGCGAGGCATACTCGGGCGAGTTTGTTGCGCTGATGTCGTCGACATATATCACATCGTATCCTGGATTCGTCAATTACACAATCAACAATCGGTGGCATTGCAAACTGACCTTTGAAATACGCATCGATAAAAGTACCCCAAACACATTGATCAGCATTCACACCGCCGAAGAACAAAGTTGTGACCTCGTTCTCCTGGAGCCACAGACCAAGCGGAGTCTGAGCACCCCACAGACCGCTCAGCCTGTTTTTGTTGAACCACAAGTCAGTTCCGGCTTTCAATCCTTCGTCCTTCATGGTGCCCAGGATTCCGTAAGGTTCCGCATTCCAGGCACCCCTCATCAGCTTGGGACCGACCTGAATGGTAGTGCCGTTATCGTTGATGGTTCCCATATCACTACCCCAAGATTGACTTGCAATATCGGAACCATTGGTGCTGAATTGCGACTTAAAGGCGGGAGGAATGGTCAAGAGGTCGTATGCAGTCAAACCCCAGTTCGTCCAGAGGATCTTCATGCCGTGCTTACGGAATCCATTGATCATGTTGACAGTTGGTTGAACTGCGGTGCGACCTGCTGTAGCACCTGGCGACAGTTGAGGGTGGAGGAAGAAGTTCTGCATGTCGATGATGACCAGGGCAGAACGGCTGGGCTCAATGATGATTTCACTTCGGCTACCAAACATGGGAAGAACCTTGGGTGATGTGACTGGAACTTGGTTTGACCGAGTCAAGTCGAAGGTGCCATTGGGATATTTCTTCCAATAGTTCATGGTGTTGCCAAGGATGGTTGTGTCGTTGTCGAATCCGGTGCCTACAAGGTTGTTCTCCTGACGTGCGTGTAGGTCGAGAGGAATCGCCGATGCCGTTAGGCAGAGAGCAAGGGACAGTAAAGTCTTGGACCACATCTTGAATCTGTGATGGCTTGGACAAGCAAACTGGAGGAGGAAGAGTGTGATGGAAAAGAACGAGAATGGTCTGGTCAGATACAGACTGGCTTTTCACAACAGGATCAACTATTTATGCCTTCAGGCCTCCAGTTCGGTGCCGGCATCGGCAGCCCATCTTCGATGCAATGGTCGAATATCCGCTGAAGCAGACGGAGATGTGCAACATCCATAACCCGAAGAGGAAGCTCGTCTATCATTGCGATAAGGATTGGTGTTGTAAGTTGTTCGGGCTTTTTAGCAGTCGGACTAACGCTCTGATCACATGAAACGGGTATCAGCCGTGCCACGAATCTTGCATTCAGCGAGGTAGGACTATGGATAACGTGGAATGGAGGACGTGTTGACATGGCTGTTTAAAATGCGGCTCTTGCACGTGGCTCGCGTGGGTTGGTGGCGTGGTGGCGTTTGTAGATCGAGACTCGGAGATAAGCTGCCGACGTGGGGGCGTACTCCACCTAGATTACAAGACTTGAGCCCCGAACCCGACAACATCTCTGGACCTTTTTTTGAGCCTCATCACAAAGTCCTTCTTGAGAGACATCTACGTTCACTTTCGACTGTAGTGCATTAGTTGAAGCATCACTATGAGCATCACCCGTAGTTCTTGGAGACAATGCCAAACCTCGCACAGACTGGCATATAATCGAGGCACACACGTCACGCTTGCTTGGAGGAAGATGAATCCGAGCCGTTCCCATGACGTATAACATGGTCATCAATCTGGCAGGTTGTAGAGAGAGCGACGATGCAAACTCACTTTGCCAATTAATATCAATTCTCTAACCTGACGACTTGCTGATTTAGCCCTCATCTCAAAGTGACAGACTCATTACCACGTGTGCACATTTCCAAAACCTCATTACCTCTCCAGACGAGGCATCCTTCTTAGACCAGCACTAATCACAACCCCCCATTGGCACAATATGGTCATCCAAGGCCCCAGCAACATTCTCCTTACGGGCGGTGCTCAAGGTCAGTCCGCCAAGTGCCCATCGTCTAGCATGCCTGCGAAACTCCTGTTTCAAACATAATATCTGAAGACGTTCGGGTCAAACACGAGCCGTACTTGACGTCGCTGATCGATTTATGATCCTTTATTGTTCCTACGGATTGGCAACATTATGCTGATCACGTTGCGTTTTCATAGGTATCGGAAGATCCATGGCCCGCTTTTTCCTTGAGAAAGGCCACAAGATATTCCTCGTAGATCTCAATGAAGAAGGACTCAAGCACACAGTCAAAGAGCACCTTAACAATAACGACCGGATATCTTATGTTGCATGCAACCTGCGCTCAGTCGATGAGATTCGCTCCTCAGTCAAGAAAGCAGCAGACTTTTTCGGCGGACGCATTGATTTCCTCATCAACAATGCTGGCATTTCTGGTAAATGATGCCCTTGAAGGTTGCTCGAGACCCTGCTGATTCTCCTTTCTAGCACCATACTGGAAAGATGGAAAGACCATGGAAGACCCCGACACGCTTGACCAATGGCTCGCCTATATGGAAACAAACATGACAGGCTCATTCGTCATGTCCCAAGCTGTCATCCCATACATGAAAGTCAGCTCCGACGAGCAGAAACAGAAACTACCTGGTTCCGGCATCGGTGCAGGGCCTTGTATAATCCACGTCAGCAGTTTCCGTGCCATGATCTCCGACCCCAATCAAGAAGGTTACGCATCGACCAAAGGTAATGGCCCCTTCCACCACCCAACTCCTTGGCTAACCACTTCACAGCTGGCGTCATTGGTCTCACGCAAAGTATGGCAGTCAGTATGCAACAATTCGGCATCCGTGTCAATGTGATCTCGCCCGGCCGTATCAAGGTTGCACACGAGTCAAAGGAAGGAGAAGAACAGGGTGAAGAGTGGGAGGCAACCGAAGACGACAAGGAGCTGCATCCAACCAACCGCGCCGGTATGCCAGAGGATATCTGTGAGGCTGCAGAGTGGCTTCTTGGTGCGGGTTTCACCACCGGCCAGAACATTGTCATCGACGGTGGTGTCAGCAAGATGAAGAACAAGTCGTGAGTGGTTGTCTTGGCTTTTGCACAAGCGAATCTTGTGAGGACACACTGCTGCCTTGTCGATGCACCGATCATGGAACCCGGCCGAAAAACGAGACCTCCCGGCTCGAGAGAACGTAGAATGAAGAAATCAGACTCGCTCTACAAATAGAATTGATTATTCGTACCTAGGTACTGAAAAGAAAGTCAAGTTTCAACAAATGCCAAGTCCGACAACCTGTATCACCATAAACCAAATGAAAACCACGTGCCATCTCAAGCACTTGACAATCCCGATCGCACCGCATTTGTTGGCGCCAAACTGAATATATCCAGATCAAGCACATACCTACCTAGGTACCTAGGTAGGTAGCGTACAAAGGAATACGCCAAGAACTCCCCAGTAGGTCAAGTGCCAATTGGGTATACCACTCCGAACACCGTGTAGATGTTAGCACGAGGTACCCAATACCGTGACCTAGCCACAAAACCCCCTTCCGCCAAGCAAATTTCCCTCCCCAAAAAATCATCGCCCCTTCACAACCAACTTACAAACACTACCACGCCATTACATATCTACCGTCGTTCTATATACTCACTCACTCGCGAAACAAAAAAAAAACGACAAAAATGAAAAGGACCGAACGTGGTTCGAACACGTGACCTGAAGATGATTGAGCTCTGAAATGACTGCAATCTTCCGCTCTACCACTGAGCTATCGATCCCAAGTCAAATTAGATGACGAACTCGAGGACGAATCTGGGGCCTTTTCCGATAGGTGTTATTTATAACTGGATTACTGAGTGCGGAGAACTCTAGACGTGCGGGGTACGTTGGTTCCCCTGGGCTCTCTATCCGTTTGGTGTGCCTGTGAGGAGCGTGCCTACCTAAGTACCTACTCTCCCATTTCTGTAGTGTATCAGGCTTTTGTGTCGGGCACCATGAACCCAAGTATCCAGGCATGCCCCAGGTCGGTAAAGCTTTTCGAGATCCGAACTTGCAGTGTTCTCGGAGACCGCCTAGTCGTAGCAGCGGGCGTCGATCTTCTCGGTCGCTGGAACGATTGAGTTCGGGGAAATACGGTCGACATACCCTGATTACCGCAACGAATGTACGCTTGGATGGTCCATGTGGACTTTATCGGCGGCGAGAGGCATGGGTGTATATCTTCGGATAATCCATAAAATGCGGCATGAAGTAGCGTAACCCTCTGAAGGTCATCTGGGACATCAGTGATTAGGTACCACTGAGCTGAATATCTGTGTTCGGCTCGACTAGCAATTCTGTAGTGGTAGAATTTGTGTTGATGTGAACTATTCAACGGTGTCATTGCAGGCTCGTCGAATCAGCGGAACCATCTGCTCTCATCACATTTCGCTTGCTCGCTCTATCTTCGCTCTTCGAGGCCACAGTAAACACTCATACTACACCGCGACTTCCTGCTTCCCACTTTCCATCTACGACACCTCCTGTATATAATTTGCGGGAACACTTCCCTTTACGCCATCCTTCTCCACCTCTGCCCACCCATCCCCTGTTCCCATACTAATCAGTACGAACCGCTCTCCTTCCACCATATCAAACTCCACCTCGCTCTGCGCCGTATACGGATATAGAGCCTCTGCATGCTTGAGCTTCTTTGCGCCTCGTCGTGGAGCTACAGCGGGACCTCTCTTCTTTATAGTGCCGGTGGTTGCGCCCATAGAGGTTAGGGACGCAGACGAGTTGGAATAGACGGATGGCGGCCGTTCGCGGCGGATAGGTGAGGTTAGGCTGTTGTGAGAAGGAAGCTCATCCAGGTACGCGGTTGGAACAACACCTTCACGGCCTGAGCTATGGCGTATTTTGGTCCAGCCACCGTCTTTGATTGTTAGCATGGGGAGATCCAAAGGGTGTACGAGATCTTACCATCTGGTTCCAGGATCGTCACGTCTGCACCTTCCTCAGCCGAGATCTCCCCGTCGTCTCTGGCTTCGTAGGGATATTTCATCCTGCCTCGCCCATGATCAGAGCCATTGGCGCCGTTCGCTGGGGTGCTGACATAAGCTGATGGTGGAGGAGCGACGATCCGATTCCGTCGAGCTCCTGCACTGTTATCGGTAGGTGCACTTGTCGGTCCAGGGCCGTCGTTCGAAGACATCGTCCGCAGGGCTGTGCCTGATACAGATCTTGTGGCGCTGGCAGCGTAGCCGGAGCTGAGACTGTTCATCGTGTCCTGCCGCGTCAACGCTGGTGCTGCAGAGCCATCCGAAGCGGGCACTTCCTGGCCTGTACCCGCGGCCGCTTGCCTTTCGGCTTTTAGCTTTTTCTTCTCTTCCTTTGTTTGCTCGCCAGGACATTCGGCCGGTACCTTCATCTGGCATTTACTGTGACAAGTAAAGCCACAGTCCGTGCAGAGAAAGCCTTTTGCACTGAGACCCCATATGCGATCACCACAGAAGTCGCAGTTAGTGGGTAGCTTGAATGTCTCGGAGCGGAATGGATGACCTTTACCACTAAGGCTAAGGTCTCCAACCGTCGAAGTAATCGTAGACGTCTCGACTTCAGCGGTCAATCGCTTTCGCTCAATAGCATGCAGCTCCTCTTGCACCGCAAATTGTGATCGCACGCAATCTACTTCATCACGCCGGTCTTTGCCTTCACGAATATTCTGACGAGCTTTTTTGACGTTTTCGAGATCGCGCTTCTTCTGCTCGGACTGGCTTTTCAGCTGGCTGATAAGAGGCTTGCTCTGGGTTAGGATGTTGCGCAAGAACACTTTGGCAGTTTCATCTACTGCCATGGCATCTGAATCTAGCCAAACAGGGGACGGCTCGAAGAAGACGTCAGGAGGTGGTTGCCAAGATTGCTGTGCGTTGTGCTCGATAAACATCCTGCTATCCAAGGTAGGATCATTCCGTGGTATCTCGCTGGTGAGCCGCTTCATAAGCTCCGCGCTTCTTTGCAATGTCGATGTTTCCAGGTTTGACGCGATGGTCCAGATAGCGTTTAGCTTGGCTACCCTCGTTTGTGCCAGGTCTTGCAGTGAATCTAGTAGACTTGGAACGTATTCGAAGTAGTAGGTCTCCTTTAGTTTGTTTGTGACATTGATTCCAATCAGATATGTGTTCTTCACGTTGTGCATGTCCATCAGTTGTTGATTGTATGCATTGGCCGCCTTCGACCTGCCATGGTCGTATGCCGACTCGCTCTTCTTCCTTCTGCTTTCCACCTCCTGACAGACCTGGTCATATTTGCCTTTCAGCTTTTTCAGTTCATTGTACGATGAATCGCGTTCCTTCACGAGATTGCTTTGGTATTCTGCATGAGATTTGCGCAAATCTTCCAATTTGTTTTGATTGTATTCCAAAGGCGTCGCTACCTGACTGATAAGGTCTCTGGAGAACTTATCATGCTCGGCAGCCCGGGCCTCGAGAGTGGTCAACTGAGTCGTCCACGTTGTCAAGGACGCAGATTCCAGCGATCCTGGTGTGAATACAGGATTGTCGCCAACACTCAAGCCAGTAGTCTTCTTTGTTTTCTTTTCATAATACTTTTTTGCCAATGCTGCAAGTTTTACACTGTATTCCTTTTCTATGGTCGACCGTTCCTTGTAGAACTCACGAATGTCTTCGAGCCAGGATATGCCATTGGAAACCTAACACTGTATGAGTGGGGTCGGAGGGGTTCGGATGTTCGTGCTCACCCAGTTGTCGACTGGTTTGTACCCATCCTATTGCCTTCAGCATGACTCGAGGAAAGTTCTGCAGCCACTCACTCTTAGTCTTTCGCCGAAGCTAACGACTCCCGCCTGTGCCATTGTGATTAGAGTGCTAGGAGTTGTTTGATGTTTACATTATGGAGTGGGCGAGGATTTGCAAGATGATGGCCATTAATAGCGCACCACCTTTGTGATATGTAAGCAAGGCAGCGAGATCGAAAAACGAGGTGTTGGCTTGCACAACATGAAGGCTTGAACATGCGCACAACGAGTTCCGGACAGCAGGGCGAAGTTGCGATACAGGGACATGGTGGGGAAACATGCATGAATGGGGAGACCGCAAGGCTGAGACTGATGTATTCCGATTGGCTAACTTTGGGCTACCGAAATGCCGATCCTGGCGTCTGCGCCCCGGAAATTCTTTGAGCGAGTCAGGCTGAGGAGGGTTTGAATGGTTTGGAGGGGCCTTGGGCACATGGTAGAAACACCATCATCTTTTTGTACTGCAGCCTGAGCCGCATTAGAGACACCTGAACACTGGACATATTCTTGACTTCGCCTCTCCACCGTCAACATCCTCTGCTGGGGCTCGACGTCGTCGAAGATACAAAGGCTCTCCATTATCATCATAACCCACCGCTCTTTCAATCTCTATCCGCCAATTGCGATCACTTACCGCAAGAACACCCTCCCTATCCTTGTAATCCTCCACACGGCTATTTGCATACGGCTATGGCTTCAAACAATTCCACAGGCGGCTCCCTGGCCGACCGTATCACGGCACCGGACAAGCCAGAGTCAAACTCCACCCCAAAGACAATGAACGCTGCCGCAGCCTCTTTTGAACCTGCTGCAGGCAGCTCTTGGGCAGATGAGGTCAACTCACCTTCAACCGAAAATCCTCCTGAATTACCAACCAACACAGCCCCAGCACCTGCCGCAGCTGCACCCGACCAGAGTCAACCAAACATCCCGCAGATGGACGGCGCAACAGAGCCCTTCAATGGGTCGCAGCTACACGAACCAGACTATGCTGTAGAGGTCAAGCTTGCTGACATGCAAGCCAATCCCGATAATCCACTGTACTCTGCAACCTCGTTCGAACAGCTGGGCCTGTCAGTACCACACATGCAAAGTTCGACCATGAACTGACGATAGTAGGAGCGAAGAAATTCTTAAAGGTGTCTATGGCATGAACTTTCGCAAGCCTTCGAAAGTACAAGAGAAAACACTGCCTCTTCTCCTCATGGAGCCTCCGACAAACTTGATCGGACAGTCACAGTCTGGTACTGGAAAAACCGCTGCTTTTGTGCTTAATATCCTCAAGAGAGTGGACCTCAGCTCTCCACAGACGACGAAGACACCTCAAGCTCTGGTTCTCGCACCAAGCAGAGAGCTGGCCCGACAGATCGTTGGAGTCGTCAAAGTCATGGGCTCCTTCGTGCCAGGCTTGATCGTGGAAGCTGCCGTTCCTGTCGATGCCGCTTCGCGATCTCGCAAGATTGAGGCTTCAGTAGTTGTTGGCACACCAGGAACAGTTATGGACATGATCCGAAAGCGATCAATGGACGCAAGAAACCTGAAAATCCTCGTTCTGGACGAGGCCGACAATATGCTGGACCAGCAAGGACTTGGTGACCAGTGTATTCGTGTCAAAGCGTACGTGTATCAATCGTATCGACATTCATACGCTAACAAGATCTTTCCTAGTATGCTGCCCAAGTCTGTCCAGACAGTTTTGTTCTCTGCTACGTTCCCTGACAACGTCGTGAAATACGCACAAAACTTCGCACCAAATGCCAATCAGATGACACTGCGTCATGAAGATCTGACCGTCGAAGGCATCAAACAAATTTATCTCGATTGTGACAATGATCAAGCAAAATACGACATTCTGGTGAAGTTCTATGGCTTACTCACAATTGGGTCTTCCATTATCTTCGTCAAAGTTAGTGTAAATCCGACTTTGTTGAGAGCTGACTGACCCAGAATTAGACTCGAGAGACAGCAGCCGCTATCGAACAGCGTATGACAGTTGAGGGTCACAAGGTCGTCTCGCTCACTGGTGGTTATGAAGGTGCTCAGCGTGATGTCATCATCGATGCCTTCCGTCTCGGCCATGCCAAAGTTCTCATCACGACCAACGTCCTGGCCCGTGGTATCGATGTACAATCGGTCTCCATGGTCATCAACTACGATGTTCCTGATCGCTTCATCGGTGGCGGCAAATTTGCTGCTGATCCCCAAACGTACCTCCACCGTATCGGCAGAACTGGACGTTTCGGACGTGTCGGTGTGGCTGTGACGTTCATCAGCAGTCGGCGTGATTGGGAGATGCTGATGGAGATTCAAAAGTACTTCGGTGCCGAGATGACGAAGGTCGCAACCAATGATTGGGATGAATTGGAGGAGACGGTCAGCAAGATCATTAAGAGCTCCCGTGCAGGCCAGAACTTCAAGGAGGGTGCCAACATGCAGATGCAGATGTAGATTCGACCAACGGCAGGCCTCACCTTCGCATAGCCAGCAGTGGAAAGAGTTGGCATAGTCGGCAGGGACAGAGTCGAGGCGGCATGAAATCCATCCAAAGAGGCCAACGATTGTGCCGACATACTCGCACACATGGCCAAGGTTTAACGGGAGCTGCAGAGATGGCAAATTCCGGCATATGCACTAGGGACATCTTCACTATGAGGAATACCACAACAGAGCTCTTCAACATTTTCACCAAGCAAGGGACTGATGCAGCTAGATAGAGGCAAGAAATGATACCCAAGAAATGAGACTATGAAAAGTTGACCAAAGGTCATCCGGTATTCCGTCAATGGAACCATTCCACGACCGTCGCTATCCAAGCGCCCGCCTACTCTTGAACTCATCCCTCATAGTCACCAGTCGCATGCGCCAGCCAACAAACCAGCTAGTGCTTCGAGCCCTTCTTTGTCGGTATTGTCGAAGCCCGCCTGATCGGCACAATCGACATCGATTACTCCTACGACCTGGTCTGTCAGTATTTAGCGCGAGGTTGCAATTGCCGGAACACACCTTCCCATTCACCTTGATAGGGACTACCACCTCACTCTTGCTATCGCTATCGCAAGCGATATGTCCAGGAAATGTCTCCACATCATCCAAGACTAGAGTGTCACCGTTGTGGGCGACAGTCCCACAGACCCCTTTCCCAATCTTGATGGTTTGACATGCCACCTTACCCTGGAACGGGCCCAGTATGAGTTGTCGGTTGTCCTTTGGGTCTGTCACGTAGAAACCTGACCAGTTGACTGACGAGGAGGGAGCCGGCAAAGAGTGGAAGAGGTGCCATAGAAGGGAAGCAGCATTGGCTGTGTTGCAGACCCAGTTACGTTGACCTTCAGCAAGGCTTTTCATAGACTCAAGCACTTGGTCGTAGGCATCCTTCTTGCTCAACCCCGATGTGAAATTTGATGCTTCGGCATGAGGCTGTTTCACTCAGCCGGTTTCTCTGATAATCTATCGTGACGTACCATAGCTACGACTGACGATTGCGCATTAAGTTAGTAAGTTAGTCGATCGTTATAGACTAAAGGGGGTGGTATAGGGAACTGGTGATGAAATCCGACTCATACTAGGTATGCTTGGCATTAGGCGTCCCTTTCAGATGTCACCGGGTGCTTGTCTCTATTAGCCGCCGTACCGTTGTCAGAACCCCGCACGAGCTGACTGTTTAGAATCTCATAGCACCACTTTATACCTTGTACATTCTGGAAGAAACTCGGCGTATTTTGAGGAGAGTCAAGCACTGGCAATCAGTTTATCTCTTACAGGTTTCTCTCTCTCTCTCTCTCTCTCTCTCTATCCCCTTTCTCTCCCCTCTCTGCATCATCAACCAACAGACAGATCTCGAATCCGATTCCTGCCAGTGCTATTTTCGTTGCTGTATCTTCTTCTGTCATCTTTCCACTACTTGAACCACTATGTCCTGTCCTGACTGCTTCAAAGGGAGCATCCACGACCACGGTACACCGAAAGGGAGGACAGAGCACCTCTATGGCTACGACACCTACGTCGCCGGAGAGCCGGGCTCGCAGACCACTAAATCCTCTATCCTCTTTCTGACTGATGCTTTCGCCTTGAAGCTTATTAACAACAAGATTCTGGCCGATCGCTACGCCACGGAGACTGGGTGCAGAGTACTGGTTCCAGATATCATCCCAGGCCACGGTGTTGATCCGTCCTTGATAAACCATATGCATACCTTGACAAAACCAGTGGCATGGACGGATATTTGGGGCCAATTGATGCGAATCTGGGCAGCCATTGTAGGTCTCACGGTCATGGCTCCATTTCTTATATTTTCGGCTCCTACGAAAGCGCACGCCGAGGTCCTCAGATATGCGAGAGCTATGAAGGAAGACCTCCCTGTAGGAGGCAAGCTTGGTGTCGCAGGTTTCTGCTGGGGAGGCTATGGCAGTACGAACTTGTGCATGGACGCTGTATCAGAAGGCAGCGATGTCCCGCTTATCAACGCACAATTCAACGCTCATCCGAGTTTTCTGAAGACACCAGACATGATTGTTGGTGCAATCACAAAATACAAAGTTCCCTACAGCTCCGCTGTGGCGGAGAAGGACTTTATGCTTGGTGCTAAGTCAGCAGAAGAGACCGAAGCGGCTATTCGACAGAAAGTCGGGTCATCCGATGAATACAAGTACGAATTCCGAATCCACAAGGGTTGCAATCATGGTTTCGGTGTGAGAGCAGATCTGGATAACCCAGCAGCCGAAAAGGGTTATCAAGAAGCAGCAAGGCAGGCGGTCGATTGGTTCAACAAGTATTTGAACTGAATGATCCGGTATGAAACACTTCTAGAAGATCACGTGTTATGTCACGTGAATTCACTATCAGGCTTCTCCCGTTCCATAGATCCCTCCTTCCATCAATCATTCACATTGTTCCAGCTTCCGCTACCTTCAGTTCAGCATCTGTTCATATCGTATCAATGTATCAACGAACAACATCAAACGTTCAAGTTTCTTGGTGGTCCTGGACCGATCTTTTGCACAGTCAAGATCTCTTCACGGCTATCGACAAATAAGCATTCACTATCATACCCCCACCCAACTGTGTCCGGGATAATCGTCTCAGTCACTCTTTGTCGCCGTCCCAAGCCACCAGCTACAAGCTGAGCTTCCTGCTTGCTTTTGAACAGGAGCATACAGCTCTTTCCATGTTGGCTCCGAGCTTGAGTGGGTCGACCGACCAGCTCTTCCTATCGAGTGGGTCTTGAAGGTCCTGTGGATCGCACTTCGTTACCGACACTCTATTGGATGGCCTCTATGTCTGCGGAGACTCATTTCGGATACTGTATGAGTTGGCGACTTGGGTCGTATATGGAAGGCTGACGGATCGGCCGTCCGTCTAACCCTATAAATTCTTCTTCTGGCGATAGAGATAAGCCTTCTCCCAATATAGTCGTGGCTCTCATCCGTCCATACCCACGCTTGTTGGGAAGAGTTTGTTGCAGGAGGACTGGAGAATATCTTTCTTCTCCTCTAGGCGTCTCGTATGCTTGAACGAGATCGTCAATTGGAATCTCTCTCGCGAAGAAGGCAACGGACTGGTGCCCAGATCCCGAGGTCGCATTATCCTCTCGAGAATCTCCTGACTCAAGGTCATCTGATCTGTTGCGGTAGATGAACAGGCCCATCACCAGGATGACGATTGTCTCCAGAACGACGGCTGCGCTCAAGATGATGGCGGCGAACCAGATATGATCCATGATTCGATGTGCGACGCTGATTGATCGTACGAAACGTGAAAGAATGTACTGGCACTGTTGCTGGTTTGATGGAGACACACTGAATTCCTCCGGTATATTTGGGGAGTTCTGAGCACGAGGTAGAATTTTCGATGGACTCCATACAATGTTCGACCCTGCGCTACGTTTTACGTTCTCTTCTGAGGACCTTGCAGTATTTTGCAGCTTCTGGTACAGCACCCACTCAAGGACGGCTTTCACGTCTAGCCTGCCCAGTAAGGTACTCGCTCCCGAACTTGTGGTGCAAAACGTGCTCTACCAAACGACTGAGGGCTTTCTGCGCCATAGCCAGTATTTCATTGCTTAGAACGATGCTTGCTTGCTTGGGTAACATCCGCTCTTGCTTTACCCAGATCTTCTGACCTTCTCAGGCCGACAGAGTACTTCGTCCTGGGATGCCAGCGCTCAACGACCATAAATTGAATCTTTGCTAGCAAACCAGCTCTAACCCAGTCTAGCAATGGGACTTGGATACTCAGGACAAACAATCTCCCCTGGATCTCTTTTTGCATATCGCGGCAACTCCGATTCTGTAACGACAGTGGATGCCGGTTGCAGAACGCGCATCGGAAACATCGGGTCGACATAAGCGTTAGACGAGATTCGTTGCGATCTTGTACGGTCAAGCAGATATGCGAGTCTTTCAGGTTGCGGGCGGCTTTCTAATGGATACGCGTGCCATTGAGGAAGTAGGGTTGAGGTCATTCTGCTCGGGGGAAACAATCTGTGGAGTGCTAGAGCCGAGACGAGGATGACGACGCATGAAAAGATAGGGATAAGGATGAAGCCGTGGTTCAAGTCAGGAAACATCTTTGATAGGGTGCGAAATGGAGCTTGGAAGAAGTACTCGGGAGTGTTCGAGGTTTCGCGGTCAGCTAATATGTATAAGTGGCAACACCTGCGCAACGGAAATCGCGACAGTTTCGTGCTTGCCTGCACCAGTAGTACTGCAAGATCATCACTACCTAGGTACTCACTAAACGCAAGTTCGGAGTCGCTGTTTGCTTATCACAGTACTCTCAGCGAGCTGGTACCTTGTCCAAGGATCTACCCACGATATTCGCATCAGTGGATCCTTCGGTTCGCCATTACAATGCTACCCGGTCTTTGGGGCCTCTCTCCCTTTGATTTGGCTTCACCAGTTCCCTCGTCCAGTTCAATCAAATCCAACAACTATCGATGCTTGAAGACATGGCTGCCTCCCGAACGGCAGGTCCTGAAAATTCGAAGGAGAGAGTGAAAGAGCAGTTCTTGTGTCTGAATTTTCACTTGTAGCTGCAGTCGCTCGGGAAACGTGCTTTCCACGGTCGATCGTGCAGCTTCCTCAAAGCACACACACCGTGAAATTAAGAATCGACGTTGGTCAATGCCAGCTCTTGCGTGGCGACGACTGGAGGCAAGGCGTCTCGTCCATGACACTGCGCAGATGCTAAGATACCTTTCCGTCATGTATGCCACCTCGTTCGGTACAGACGCCGTCCAATATGTTTCTTTTACTGATTTCCAGCTTTACTTTGTCGCGATTTGCGCAAGACAGTGCGAAACCCTGCCAACATGACCCAGCACCATGGTTCATGGCCGGGTAAGACCTTACAACACCACTTTGCTCGGAAAGTCGCCATGCTTCGCTAATCTCAATCTCGGTCCGATCAAAGATGCGCCCGCTCGGGTCTCTCGATCTCAGCCTCCTCGTCATAAGCAGGCATGTTGTGCAATTCGGTCGAAGACTGGTCGTGTTGGCGTGCTAGAGATTCATTTGCACATACCAGTCGCCAGTCCGCTGTACTGACAATGCCTGCAGGAGGTCCAGTCATCCTTTCTCTCCTCCTTTTCCTCCTTTTCCTCCTTTTCCTCCTCTTCTGTTCTTGGGTACCACAGATGCTATCGCAACAAATAAAACAACAAATCATACAGTAACACAGGGACAACAAGACGATAGGCAGACCAAATATCACAAGTAAGCTTAAATTCGCTTTTTCTGCGCCGGTGAGTCCGCTGTGCTGCTCGTGCGCGCTGTTTTCCAGCGGTGGTATCCAGCGAGGGTTGATAGAAGCGGACATGCCTAGCATTTTTAACGGTTTCTGATGAAAGAATTCGTGCTTTATAGCGGAGCACTTCTGGCGAGCGAACAAATAAGGCGTACGGTGCTGGTGAGAGGTCGTGGCTGATTTCACAGCAGTTTGGTGACTTTAATGGACGGATACTCGCTCCATCTTATACAGTTTGGGCGGCCTTCAGAGCTCAACCTCGTGCTCTTAAAATCCGCCTTGAAATCCGCCTCAGTTCCTCTTTCAGCATGATCGCTACCACCGTTCCAGTACCATGGTCGCTATTCTTGGCAGCTGTCTTATCCATTCGCTTCGTCTTTCGTTTTGCTTCCAGGGTCTTACCTGCTAACACTGGACCTACCCAACGCACCTTCCCTTTTGCCAACTTCGCTCGCGCTCGCGGTGGCGATGTCATTGATTTGGGACGAATTGTCGTACACCATGTTGAAGAGCATTGTGTTTACTCCAAGTGACCGAGTGACCACGCATCAACGAAACCCGGCACCCACGAAATGCTTCCTTGATAGACAGCCATGGTACTGGACGGGTTCCCACGATATTCGGCTCAAGACTGGCTCAAAGAAGACATCGTCGCGTTTGCAGCAAACTCAAAGACCCCGGCCACGAAACCCTATATGCGAGTTTTGCCCTCAAATCCAGATTTAAAAAAAATGAGGGAACAGCGTCAAGACCGATCAGAAGCCTCAATCTCAACTTTCATCTCCAACACCATCACAAACTCAACTCGGCTTTCTGCCTTCATACTTTAGTCATCCCGTGCGCACTCCCTCCCCCACAGGCAAGATACCGCCATGACTACCGACTCCAAGCACGACGCCCGACTCCCTTACGAGCCACTCTGCGCGTGGTACGAGGTCATCCTGTACGCCATCCTGGTCATACCAGCCGTTGTGGTATACACAGTACTGTCGCTCACAATCGCACTTGTGCTGGGGTTTGTCATCTGCGTTCTGCTGTTCCCCGCCGTGGGTGTTGTATTCGCCTACGAGAACACCCGACACTTTTGTTGCAATGTGTGGTCCCCTCCAGTTGAGGAGGCTTCAGAGCATGAATCCGTGCTGGGAAGCGACCTAGAGGCGGAAGAAGATGTTTCATTCAGGATCAAGCAGGCCATCAAGGCGATTTCAACCTTGAAGGAAGAAAGCATGACGGAAACGGATGCACTTCTAAGGAAAGAGAAGGGTATGAAAGCATATGCGTTCTTCGACGACAAAGAAGAGGCGATCAAGGGATATGCGGACACGGTCTACAAAACGGACGGTATGACTGCCAGCGGCCGAGACAGGATGGGAAGAGCCGAGCTCAAAAGTCGGGCGTGCAAGCCTTTCCCCGAACATCTGCGTTTGCAGGTGAAGCGGAGCAGACCTACGAGGCACGAGGACCATGGCTTTGGAAATGCAAGATTCAAGGGTGATGCGTTGACCGAGTCGGAAAAGCCGCACTCGATCCCATCGGCAGTAGGTCCTCAGACGCCGAAAAAAAAAAATTCCTGCTTGAGAAAATTGTCTTTCAAACTTGAAAACTTCATGGCAACGGACGTGTTTTTCGATGACGGATGGAAATAACCGTAACTCTCAACAAACATCGACATCGTCGCGAGCGGTAGAATGCCCCATCTCAAGCATGTCGTAGCGTCAATCTTCATCCCAGATCATCACCATCACCATCGCCATCACCACCTCTCTCTCTCTCTCTCTCTCGCCCTACTCGGAACCCGTCGACCACCACACACACGATGGAACCTCATCCTCCAACGCCTCCACCCCCATCGTGACGACACTAATAACCTGCATCCTCTGCAAACGCCCACTCCATAACCACCAGCGAGCGACATGGATCGAAGCCCCCGCCTCACGTGCATCGTTGTTTTTGACCCATGCTCGTTAGCCTCGCTGTGTTTTTGACCGGTTGTTAGATCATCACCGAACTGACTGGGATGGGCCCTGGGCGGATTTAAGCGTGACACGACGAGCAGCTTCTCGCCTCTGGCCCATCTGACGTTGGCGGCGGCGGCGGCTGAGACTGCGAATCTTCCCATGGCCGATCTATGGGGTTGGGATCTGTTCGATAAGTGGAGATTGGACGTCTGGCATTTCTGGTCGAGCATGGCCGAAGCGTCGGATTGACAGCTGAGTGGAGTCTTGCGACCTAAATTAAGCGTTGAGAACGACAAACACAAAAATCCTTAGCAGAAAACAACAAGCAGTGGGAAGAAGCAGGGAAATGACAGCTTGTGCCACGGAAGGGGTGTATGTTTTGACTCTGTTCATTGCTTCTCATCATCAACTTTCCAGGTACATCTCTTACTATGGCAACGCTCCCGCCTGCTACACCATCAACATACTCGAGACCGTCATTTCGATGCCGGCCTATTCACATATCCGCCCACCAACACATTGCGTATTTTGTTGCAGACATGTCATTTTCCAAATGCAAACCCAAGTCCAAATGAGAGGATGATCGGTATTATCTCGATCAAAAACGCCGTACCAATGCCGCAGGTGTATCATTCAAGGAGTGAAATGCTTCGCTTCGTGGGTCTTCGTGAAAATGAGTGTCGTATTTCTAGTCGAAAAAAGTATGTGCTTGGAAAAATCAGAGGGCCTTTTTCATCGTAGGCCTTGGAAGAAGTGATTATGTTTGATTTTATGTATTTATAGCGCCAACATAGCGCCTGCGACGACAGCAAGAGCGAGCAGAGCGCCGGCTGCTTGAGTAGATGTTGCACCATTTCGGACACTCGCGTCGGAACCTGTGGTTTCGGCAGCGCCAGTTGCCGCGGCCGCGCTTGGAGCATCAGTGACGGGAGCGTTGACCACGACGATGTCGGTAGAAGTCTGGACTTCGCCGTTGGGAAGAGTGGTGTAGTAAAGGTGGGTAGATGTTGAACGAGTGAAGTGCACACCGACGTCCGAAGATGTCAAGGTGACGACACCGCCACCGAAGGTGCTATATACGACGGCGCCATTTGTGGTGCGAATTGCGGTGGCTGAAGTAGGTGTCGACGGTGCGACAAGGATGGTAGTTGCCGCAGGGACAGTAGAGGCGTAGATGGCGGAGGAGAGGACGGAAGACACACTCTGTGCTCGGGACACGCTGGCTATTGACTGACTAGTCTGTGCCGGCGTAGATGGCACTGGGACAGGAACTGGAGCGATGCCTGTGCTGTTGCCTTGCCTCTTTGCAATATGTACTAGCTTGCTGGCCATGACCGGATCCATGGAGTGAACGTGTTCGATGGCCGATCGATCTTTGCTGAAGACGCCATCCTTGAACTTGGGCGTCAGCGAGTGCAGGACGTTGTGTAGCGCAGATGGATCGACAGAATCGAGCAGTGAAGAGAAATGACTCCAGTCGACAATCGAGTCTTCTTGCCGCGAAGGCGCAGGAGAAGAAAAGGCTCCGAGGAGCAGTGTGCTGAGAATGAGTGCTTTCCGTAGGGCGAACATGATGGTTGTATGTATAGAGACGCGAAGACAAGGGATTAGTGAGAGGTCGGCGGATGTGGGATAACGAGAGTCGGAGGACTAGCGAAGGTGGTGATGGTGAGATTGATGGTGATGGTAACGAGAATGAAAAAGATGGAGAGTGAGAGGGTGAGGGTATGGGGATGGATGTAAGTGAGGAAATAGAGTTTTTGTGTGTTCGGGAAGCAACTGCGCAGGGTGGAACGTGACTGGCTCAGAGAGATGCAGACTCGGACGTAGCGGTGATCATGCAGACAAGCCCCATTGTTTGTGTGGCGGACAGAGCTTTCCTACTCGGACTAACTTAGTACTACTACACTACACGTATACAACACAACGGCAGACACGCGGTGTTTGCTACTCCCTACACGGTGCGGGTGCGGCTGCTGGTGCTGAAGCTGATGCGATGCGATGCGATGCCCGTGGCTGGGAGGCTTGGAGGCTTGGAGGCTTGGAGACTGGGTCTTCGGTTAAGCCAAACGTCGCCGCTGGCTAGCCGGGTCGAGCCTAGCAACGCAGCACCCGAACCAGAGATGGGCGACGCCAGCGAATAATAGCTAGTACAGTATGAGTATCTGTTATGTACAACCTACTGTGGTACGAACGCCTCTCCGTGTGTCTCGGTACAGAAGCTGAAGGCCAGCTTGGGTAGTTTCACCTTCCAGTTCTTCGAAGCGATCAACAACACTTTCATGGTAAAGTGACGTCTGGGCACAGTGCACATGTGGAAATTCACCGACCAAGCTAGAGTCGTGCCACATTTGCTGACTGTAGTGCCGCTGATGTTGCTGTTATTATTTCGTACTCGTAGTCCGCAACGTGCACCAGACTAAAACCTGCCCGGACGTGTCAAGACTCCAGCGTGGGACACGCATGACAAAGTAGTATCTCAGTACCTAAGTAGTAAGTAGTAAGTACACAGTACTGTGATGGGTGCTAGTATCCGTTTCCCGAGACAGGGCGGCAAGCACGGCTGTTGCCCACTAATAATAATAATAATACCTTGACTTACCAACCTGGAAGTTGCTCACTGCTACTAACTTGTAACTGCCACTAACTGCCAGTAACGTACGGTACGTACCACAGTAAGTGCCACGACATGCCACTTCTCGCTCTTGGCTCATGCAGGGCTCGTTCGGCCCCAGAATTCCGACTTCCTGCTTCCTCAGCACCGGCCAGTGTTGAGAAACCCAACAAATGGGAGAGAAGCCTCGCTGAAACCTTGTGCCCTGAAAGTTCCATTCTACTTAGTAATAATACAGACATCAGCGTGACATGTGAGACTCGACTTGATGTAGATGTTTATTGCTACAGTACATCTGCATGGTGGCCATGTCATGTCGAACACAACCTCCCAAGCATACTCTACTTGTGCCTCGTTGCTGCCATGACAGACCAATACTCGCCTATGCCAGTTTCGATCGTTCAAGCCAGTTTTGTTGTGTGTGGAGCTGATCTGTGGGCCGCC
>Ga0210040_10001307_pt1 | contig 38137 bp, 1 predicted proteins | sample CryGeyCG12114_NA_FD_185462 | JGI IMG/M metagenome (GOLD analysis project Ga0210040, IMG submission 185462) | Groundwater microbial communities from aquifer - Crystal Geyser CG19_WC_8/21/14_NA (SPAdes) (version 2) | ecosystem: Environmental > Aquatic > Deep subsurface > Groundwater | place: USA... | reverse complement strand
GAGTAAGTTCTATACTATATAAAGGTATCTACTATAGCTTTCTATCCTACTTCTACTTTATTATAGTATTTATTTTTAATCTATAGAGATAGTATAATATAAATAATACCTAGAAGGCTATTATAGGCGTAATACCTTCTTCTTTATACTAGACTAATAATATAGTCTAGTATACTAAACTAGAGTATAGCCTAAATATTTAGATTATATATACTAATAAGATAGGCTATAGTAGTAATAAGAATACTATTATTAGTTACTAAAAAGGAATTCTAACTTAATTAACGCTTATCTATTATTATCTTACTATAGTACTTAAAGTACTAAAGTTTATCTATAAGCTAATTAGTAGTTATTATAAGATCTACGTAAACTAAGATCTTTTAATACGCTACCTAGTATAATAAGATATACTTTACTATACTAGCTATAATAGTATATAGTAAGAGTAAAATAGTCTTTACCTACTATATAAGGTTAGGCTATAATATAGATACCTAGAAAGAGATAGTATTAGTTAGTACCCTAAGTAGGTAGAATACATCTACCTACTCTTAGATTAGTATTATTATAGATAAAAGTGTTAGTTAAATACTAAATTATATAAGTTTTTATAGGTTTAGTAGATAGAGTTAATATATATAGTTAAATAGTAATATATAGTAGAACTTATCTACTATAATACGCTCTAGTTAACTAGTACTATTAAGATAATATATTATCTTAATAAAGCTAGTTTAACTAATATATTCTAGTATTGTAAGAATAATAGATACTAATTAATTATAGTATCTATCTTTCTATACTAATATTTAGATATAATATTTATTATACTATATAATAATATTATACTAGAGCGCTATAAGAAGAATAATAATAATAGTCTATCTATAGTTTAGAAAGTATACTAAAAGTAAAAATATTAAGCTCTTACTAGCGCCTATTCTAGTAATATATATTACTATAGTCTCTCTAGATATAATAGCATAGATAATATTCTCCTACTAAGGTTAGAATACTACTTATTTACTAAAGTTCTCTTAGAGTAGTTACTTATAATTATATTAGATATAATTAGTAAGATCTCTAGTACTCTTAAGCTACTTTATAGGCGCTAAGTAGAGCTTATTAAATATAGATACTACGTTAAAGCTAATAGTACTATACTACTTTATTAAGACTTTAAACTAACCTTTACTATAATTAAACTTCTTTATAAATATCTATAAAATATCTATTATATATATAGTACTTACTATTTATATAGAATATCTAGCCTATATCTCTTACTCCTCTACTTCTATAGTAGTAATAATTTTATTAATATCTTCTTTTAATAACTCTACTAGAATACTATCTATACTATTAATTTTTCTACTAAAAGTAATAATAAAGTAGCGTATAGTACTAAGGTTAATATACTACTCTATCTACTTCTTAGTAGTATATTTAATTACTTAGCGTAAGAGACTAGAAGTTATATACTATAGCCTATTTTTATTAGACTAGAGTAGTAAGCTTATAGTGTAGTAGAGGTAAACTTTATAAATACCTTCTATAGCTTTATATTAGATAAAAGTATAAAAAAGATAAATTAACTATAGATACTATATAATAAAGCTGCTAATTGCCTAAGGAAGGAATTAGTAAATAACTTTAAGTAACTTATCTCTATTATAGCCTTTATAGTAATAAAGTACTATTAAAATAAGTCTATTATAAAGAAATATATTCTAGAGTATACTATTAGGTAGGTTTTTATAATATACGCTAAGGAGTTTAGTTCTATAAGTAGGCTAGCTACTTATAAAATATATAAGCTTAAGTAGAACTTTACTAAGCTTACTTACTAGTTTAGAGTATTACTAGATCTAGCGTAAATTCTAGAAGTTATTAAGTAGAACCTAATACCTAAGCTTATAAGAGTAAATAAGTTATTCTTAAATAAATCTTACCTAGTTATAAAGAGATAGTAACTTAAGTAAAAAAATACTAAACTCTAAAGTCCTATTACTTAGGTCTTCTACTATATTATCTTAAAGTATAAGTAGTAACTTACCCTAGTATAATATAAATGCTAGCTTATATATTAATACTAATGCTTACTTATACTTATTATAAACTATTAATATATACTTTATAAGTAACATCTTTATCTTATATATAGTAATAGTATTACTATCTTAGTTAATAAAGGCGTTAAGATTCTTTCTATAGTAAAAGTAACTTAAGTACTAGCTAGTATTAATAAGCTAATTTATAAGTATAAGGTACTTAGTTATAAAGTAGTCTAAAACTTATACCTTAAACTCTTTAGTAATAGAATAGTTAAGCTCTTTATAAGTATATTATTTTATACTTACTTACTTACCTATAAGAGACTATACTTCTAAGTAAGTAATAAAATTATCTACTTCTAAAAGACCTAGTTATTAAGCTAGGTTAATAAAGTCTTCTCTAAATTTTTATATACTAGATATATATATTATCTTCTTAAGAGTAGAGATTTTAGTTATAAAATTATATACCTCTATAACGCTTTTCGTCCTACTAGAAATAACTTAGAAAGTAACTACTACTATAAATATAAGCTTAAAGTTATTATCTAAGTATATTTACTTAATAAGAAAAAGCTAGAATGTATAATAGAGCTACTTAAACGTATTTATATAGGTGCGCTTATATAATATATTAATATTAGGGTATTTACCCTCTACGCTATTAAGATATTATATAATATAGCCTTAAGCAATTATCTATATAAGTATAAGATATAGTTATTTAAGCTCTATCTTTTATATAAGAATATAGTAAAAGAAGATAAATATCTTTTATAAAGGTATTATATATTAAAGGCTAAAGTTTTAATATACTTTAAGAGGAAGAATAGGAATATTACTTACGTCTTCTTATATAACCTAGATACGTATATACTAGTTTATTTTAGTAGTAGAGTTCTACTATATTCTAACTATACTCTTAGTAGTATAGTATAAGTAGTATAACGTAGGCTTAGCTATATAATTAGAAATTACTATATATTCTAGTACTTTATCCTATCTATTTAGTAGTATCTTAAGGAATTATATATATATAAGCTATAAGTTAGTCTATAATAAGTTGCCTTATAAAATAGTTACTATTTACTCTACTTAATACTCTTATATCTATAAAGACGCTTTACTTATCTATACCTAAAGATATTTAATAGTAGACTTAGTATTAGATAGACCTTAAGGTCTCTCTCGCCTTTATATTAGTATATAATTATAGTTAATACTACTTTCTATCTTAGTATTACTATAATTAACGCTATAGATAGTATTAATAGAAATAGTAGTATTAGAAAGAATAACCTTAAAGTAGTACTAAATATTTAACCCCTTAGCTTTATTACTAGTACTAATAAAATATTACTAAGTAAAGGTTATACGCGTATATTATATAAGACTAGAAATGCTATATAGGTTAGGATAAACTAAGAGTTTATAAGAAGTATAAAGGTAGTCTTTTATAGTTTTTTTAGCGCTCTTCTTACTATATATATATTTATAAATAGTATAAGTTAAAGAAGAGTATAACCTAAGATATAAAATCTTATATAAAGGACTACTATCTAGCTATATAAAAATAAACTCTTTATAGTCTATCTTTAACTATATAGTAGATAATAGCTTATCTACCTCCTTTTAGAGTTAAGTATAGTTATATACTAAAATATCTTTATAGTAGCTCTAGTTAAAGTATTTCTTTATATTATTTAGTAGGACTACGTATTTATATACTAGGTATATAAGAATACTATATACCTTAATAAGCTTAAGATAGTAATAAAGTATAGATATATTTTAAGTTATAATATTTATAATAAGAGAGTCTAGTAATAGTAGTTAAAGTAATAGTTTAAGAGTTTATATACTCTCTAAATTTTAGCTATATATATATTTAAATTCTATATACTACCTAAATTAGGCCGCCTTATATTACCTTACCTAACTAACTTATATACGCTACTAATATTACGTATATATAAGTTATATTAGACTAGCTATTTTTTAGTAACTACTAAATATCTATATATCCTATATCTCTAATTCTACCTATAATAGATATTATAATAGCTATCTCTTCTTAGCTTAACTTATTACTATAGCTAGTTATAAGTAAGTTAGACGTTATAGTACTAGTACGTAATATATTTAACTATATTCTACTAAATATACTATTATTTAGTATCCTTTCTAGTACTAATAAGCCTATATAGGCTTTTATTATACATATACTAGATTTTATACTTAGGTAGATCTACTAATAGGTTAATAAGTAGTACTTTATATAATTTATTAATTATATATATAAGAACCTATAGCTAGATTTACTACCTTTAGTAAATAAATATAGTAATAGTAATATTATAGAGTTAGAGCCTTTAGCTAAACGTATAAAGCGCTTAAAAGCAGCTATAATAAAGTAGGTTAATTAATAACTTAAGGAATAGCTAGACTTTACTCTAGTATAATTAATTACTAGCATAAATAACTTAGTAATAGTAAAAAATAGTAAAATTACCTATTCTAAAGATAAGTTATTATATTAGAACTACGTAAAATAGTTTACTAAGGTAAGAGTAGGTAAAGTTACTAAAATAATTAACTATATAAAAGTAGTTACTACTTTTAATTACTTATAAGATTAGCGTATTATACTAAAGACTTAGAGAGAGTTAAGTTATAAAGAAAGATAACTATTCGTATATAATATAGGAAAACTACTAGTACTTAAAGTAGATAATAATTCTATACTAAGTATAGAATAAGGCTAGGCCTATAATATAGATCGTAAAATAGTATTATCTTAGAGTACTAAGCGCTCTCTAAGGCTGCTAGCGCTTATATAAGAAGAAATAAGTTACTTCTAAACCTTACTTATAATAGTATAATAAAGTAAAATAGCTAATATTATTAGTAATATAAAATACTAATAAGTTATAGTAGAGTTATATATAGAATATAAGTAGTTAGAGTAACTACTAAAAAAGAAAGTAAATTTACTAAGTATATATAGATAAAGAGTAGTAATAATAGTAAGAGAGTAACTCTTTAATAAAGTATACATCTAGAAAAGTAATACTATAATAGTAAGTAACTATACTATAAAGTATAGAGTATAAAGTTAATATCTAGATTATAGAAAGAGATAGATAATATTAAAATAGTGTTTTAGAGTAGAGATCTTTACTTTATTCTTATAGTTTAGAGTTCTAAATTCTTTTATTAAGAGAAAACTTCTTAGCTAGCTAGAAGATTAGATAGATATACTAGTAGAGTATAACTATAATATATATAATATAGTAATAGCTATTAAACTACTATATATAAGTTATATAAGTAAAGAATAGCTACTAGAGTACTTATTATTAGAGACTATAAAGCGTAAAGAGTATAATAAGTAAGACTATAAGGACTTATTTATACTAGTTATAGATATAGAATAGTATTTTAAAGTAGTTTTAGATTAGCTACTTATAGTAGACTTATAGCTAGATATATAAGGCTAGATATATTACTATAATAGACTAAGACGTTTACTTATTTATACTTTAGGAATAGCTTAATATATAACTACCTAGCTTTTACTAAGTATATAGTAATATAGTTCTATTATACTATATATACTAACTATATAGCTAGCTAGTATTTTCTAAGTTTTATAAGAGAGCTAGAACTACCTAGTTAATTATTCTTATTCTTAGCTATAGTTAGCTAAGTAAAGCTCTAGAGTCTTTATAAGGCTGTATTTTAGGCTATACTATATTACTATAAAAAGGTACTTACGCTATAGTAATACCTTATATAACTAGATATTATTATTACTATAAGAAATACTCTATAGATATATTTACGCTTATATATATATAAAAACTTTTACTAAAGAGTAGAAAACTTTTACTAGAGTATATAAAACTTTTACTAGAAAGTAGAAAACTTTTACTAGAAGATAGGAAACTTTTACTAGTAAAAAGAAAAAACTTTTACTAGAAGAGAAGAAACTTTTACTAAAGAAGAAAAAACTTTTACTAGAGCTAAAGAAACTTTTACTAAAAAGTAATAAACTTTTACTAAAAAGTAAAAAACTTTTACTAAGAGTCTAAAAAACTTTTACTAAAGAGTTTTTAACGTATAGACTAATTTTTAGAAGAATTTCTAGTATAATCTAAAAACCTAATAATATTAGGAAAGTATATAATTATAAAACTAGAAATAGTAATATTACTTCTTATATAACTAAGATTAACTAGTTAAAAGTAAGATATATTTATAGTTAATATTAGAAGGTAATAATCGTACTAATTAGTAGTAGTTAGAGTAGATAGAGAGTAGAGTTATACTACTATTAGCACTAGCGTAAAAAGTAAAGGCTTTATTACTAAATAGATTAAAAGGTATATTTATACCTAGCGCTAAGTTAAACTTAGTATAGAGATAATTATATTAGAGAGACTCTATATTATAGAACTAATTATAAAGAGCTAGGCTCTCCTACTATAGGCTAAAGAAGATAGTTAAGTTAAAAGTATTATTAATATTAGTAAGACTAGTTAGAGTAAGACTAAAGTTATATACTAAAATTATAGTATTAGAGATAGATATAATAGTAAAGGTCTCTAATATAGTAGTAGTAGTAGTAGTAGCTTCTTTAGCCTTATATAATTATTACTTCTTTTTCTTACCTACTTTATATAGCTAGTACTTATAGTTTAAGTTTAGGCGTTTATACTCTACTACGCTATTTGCAGCTAGAACTTATAAAAACTTCTTCTATTCTTTAAAGTATAAGCGCTAAATCTTAGAATAGCGTATAGCTAAAAAAGTATTAGTACTAAAGAATATATAGAAAGAGATTATATTATACTTATAGATCTCTTATATACTTAGCTTAGAGTTACTTAACTTATAGACTTTATATATAGCCTTTCTAAAGTATAGCTAGTAGTTTATTAGATAAAAGACTTTCTTCTTACTAGTAGAACTAGTATTAATAGTACTTAGGCTATAGTTAGAAGCTACTATCTATAGAGTAATAAGAGGCTATAAGTCTAAGTAGAACTAAAGTATATTATATTAGTATATCTAAATAATAGTCTTATATCTATCTTTATTAGTAATATATATTAGGTTAACCTCTTTACTAATTTTATTAGTAAAAGTACTCTAGAAGTAGCCTAAAAGTATATTACTATAGTGCTCTTAAAAGTTCTCTAATAGTATTATAGTATAGTAGCTATACTTATACTTAGTAATATAAGTACTAAAAGTAGTACTAAAGTCTAGGATAATCTTATAGCTAGTAGAGTATATAACCTTACTAAGAAGCGTAAGATAAAGATAAGTTCTAGTATTTATTATTAGAAATAGTTAGTAGTATTATTATTAAAGAGAATTATTAAACTAGAAGTAGATAATAGAAGAAGGTATAGTAGTAAGATTTTAAGTAAGCTATATAGCTAGTACTAAAGCTACTAGTATTACGTAGTTTATAAATATTATTACTATTTATAGTCTTTATTACCTAAATTATATAACTATATACTAGTATATTCTTATATATTTATTACTATATTTCTTAATAAGTAACGCTATAATAAGTAGTATAACTACGCTTTATTAAGTAGTAAATAGGTAAATAGAGATAAACCTAGTAAAGTAGTATAGTATATAACTCTAATATATAACTTATAAGTAGAATAAAATAACTAGAGTACTTAATCTATAAAGTACTTATATAGAGGTCTACTATTAAAGTTTAATAAGTAACTCTTAGTTTATATATAATACCTATTATATATTTATATTATAAAGCTCCTACTAGCCTTACTAAAAATAGAAATATATATACTTTTACTAAAGATAAAAATAAAGTAGCTCTATAGCTATAGTACTATTACGCACGTACTTACTAAGGATAAAATCTATATAGCCCTATAGCTATAGCGCTATTATATACTACTATTTAATAAAGATAGAAATATATATACTACTATTAAAGATAGAAATGTATACGCTACTATTAAGGATAGAAATATATATACCTTAAATAAAGATAGAAATATATACGCTACTATTAAAGATAGAAATATATATACCCTTATTAAAGATAGAAATATATATACTTTAGATAAAGATAGAAACGTATACGCTACTATTAAAGATAGAAATATATATACCTTAGATAAAGATAAAAACGTATATACTACTATTAAAGATAGAAACGTATATACCTTAAATAAAGATAGAAATATATATACTACTAATAAAGATAGAAATATATATACTACTATTAAGAATAGAAACGTATATACTTATAGCTAAGATTTAGTAGCTATAAGCTAAGAGAGATACTATACTATATTTAGCGTACTAGGAAAAAAATACCTTTATTTAAAAAATATAGTAATCTTTTAAGGATTTAATTACAAAAAAAAAAAAAAAAAAAATTATATTTTTTTTACTAAGTTAAATATAAGAGGCTTAGATATAGGCCTTTTATCTCTATACTATAGAATATACTTACTATATAATATAGAAAAAGTAAGTACTTTAAGACTATATTAGTAATAACTATATACTTTATATATACTAAAATATACTAAGTAATTAAAGAATAGACTATAAATTAACTAAAGATAGAAGTATATAAGTTAAGTTCTTTATAAAGTTTATAACTCTACTACTATAAGATAATACTAATAAGTATAGTACTATATAATATATTACTAGTATAGTAAAATAAAAACTTAGTAAAATAAAAAAAAGCTCTATAGAAGAAGTTAAAGTAAAAAGTAATATAATTTACTAAAATACTTAAGTAAATAGACTTTATTCTACTTATTACTATAAATAAAAATATATATAATCTAGATAATATTAACTCTAACTCTAACTACTAAGTAATAATACTTAATAATAAAGCTAAAGATTATAACTATACTACTTACTAATAATAACTACCTATATTAAACCTACCTACGCTAATATAGTAAAAGAGTTACTATCTAAAAATAAATAATAGTTAAGTACTTACTAAAAGTATATATAAAGCTACTAAATCTATATAGTTACTAATATAAAGTAAAACTAAGAAAGTACTACTACTACTACTAAAGCTTAATAATAATAAAATAAAAAGTAAGTAAAAAAAAGATAAATAATTAGTATAATACCTAATACTAGTAGTATATATAGAGTATACTAATAGCTTTAAATACTAAATAAGTTTACTACTAAACTACTTAATTAAAGACTTTTATTAGCTCTACTATCTAGAAGATAATAATATTTTACTATAGTATAAAGAGATACTACTCTAAAATAAGAATTTAGAAGATTTTATATAAATAATAGAGAAAAAAAATAAGTAAGTAGACTTTATTATAGAAGTATTTAAAAATAACTCTAATAATATAATTATACTATACTACTATAATAAAGAGATTAATAGTACTAAATAGTATAATTAGATAAACGCTAAAAATAGAAATATATTAAGTTTACTACTATTAAGTTTAAAGTTAGATATATAAGTAGATTTATAAAAGAAGAGACCTACGCGTATAATAAAGTATAAGTAGTAATTATAGTAATAGAGTATAAAAGCTATACTTATACTCTAAGTAAGAGTATAAACTAGAATAATATAATATAATAGTAGTTAAAAGTAAAAGTAAGTATAACGCTTTATAAAGAGCTATAGTAATATAACTTATAAATATAATATAAAGTAGATATAAAGACTAAAAAGATAGTACTCTTTATATATAATAAATATAATATATTATATTAATATTTTTAATATAACTATTCTTATATATAAAAGTAGAGTAATATCTAGAAGTATATATAATAGTATAATTACTACTATAATAAGTAGTACTATAAGACCTAGTAAGAATAGTATTATACTTATAAATATACTAAAACTACTATAATATATAGTAGTTTTAGTAAAGTTAATTTACTAGAAATAGCTATTTTTCTAAAGTATTTAAATAAGGTAACTAATATAATAAAAGGTAGAATATATAGTAATACTAGTAGTAAAAGTTATAGTAAATAAGTAATAGCTTCTAAAAATAAAATATATATAATACTTTTTATATATATTATAAATAACTTTTATTTATAGTAAGTATACTAAGCTTATAGGTTACTTAAGAAGCGCTTATAATATTATAACTTAAGATTAGTACTTAGGTAATCTAGACTACGTAAAAAGTACTTATAATAAATCTAGTAGTACTTCTAGTCCTTATATAATTTTATAACTATCTTCTAATATAAATCTAACTTTTAGTATATAGATCTAGACTTTTCTTTAGTATACTCTAGTAGAGAATAGTAAGGTTTTAGATAATAAAAGAGTAGCGTATTAATAAAAAGTAGTAAAGTATAGTAAACTTAGAACTAAGCTTTTTATATATCTATTTTTTATATTCTAGTTCTTTCTCTATCTTTTTATCTTTATTATTATCTTTATTAGTAAGTTTTTTACTCTTAAGAATTTAGAACTTAATACTCTTCTTAGCTAGTAGCTTAATAAGTAACTTAAATATTTTAAGTTTACATTTATTATTAAAGATATTAAACTTATTTTATACTTAGGTATACTTAAAAAGCTACTTAATAAGAGAACTTTATATATATATAAAGTAATAGAGATAGAAACTATAATATAATATATCTTAAAAGGCGTATACTATATTTATAGAGAATTAAGATTATAACTTACTAGTATTATTATTAGTAATTACTTTAGGTAACTATTAGAAACTACTAGATATATTATTATCTACTCTAGTTATCTAATAGGCTAGTATATTTAGGTAGGCTATATAACTACTACTTTCTATACTACTTATAAAGTTATTAAAATCTTAAAAGCTTTAGTTATAATAAGAAAGTAGGTAGTATACTACTTTAATAAGCGTTACCTATATAGAGCGTATACGTAATAAGTCTATACTAAAACTTACTTTAAGAAGTAATAGTAAATTTATATTAGAAACGCTTTAGATTAGATAGTTAATTATTAAAGATATATTACTAAAAACTTACTATAGAGAGAGAGCTTTACTAAAAGCTCTTAAACTTAAAGTTTAGAGTATACTAAAGCGCTAAGCCTACTAGCGCTAGGCGCTAGCTACTAGTATAGCACTAGTAAGAATATTAAAATAAGTATCTATAATAATATACTTACTTTAAAATAGAATATACTACTAAAAGTAATAGTTTTTAGATAATAATAAAATAAAAATATAAAAAAGAAGTTTTTATCTAAGTAGACTTTAATATATAAAACTATAAATAGATTAATATTTCTAGTATTAGATAAAGATAATATAAAGAAAGTATTAGTATAGGTATATAGAGTAGATAAGCTAGTTATAACTATAGAACTTATAAAGAAGTACTAAACTAAGCTAAAGTAAGATAATTATAGCTATAAATATATAATATTATTATATTTTTAGTATAGAATTACTTTAAATTAAGCTATTTCTAGCTACTAGCCTATACCTATACTACTAAATATAAATAAAATATACTATTAGTAGAATTAGCTTAATTAGTAGAAGAAATAGCTAGTACTTAGAAAATATATAGAGCTTATAGTATATATATAGTATATATATTATAAGTAGTACTAGAAAGATAGTTATTATATTAGGTTTTATATATATAATAAGCTTTATTTATACTTAGAGTAATATATATAAAGTAAGTATAAAAAAGATATTATATACTAGTAGTACTAATAGTATTTTACTTATATAGAAGTATCTAAAACTAAAATTCTAACTTTATAGTAAGCTAAGATACTAAATATATTTTACTAGCTTAGAATTATTTTAGATACTATAGAGTATATAAATATACTAGCTTATTTTAAAGTCTTTCTAATATACTATAAGTTACTATTATATACTATATAAGCTACTATAAGTTACTATTTATAATAGTATAAGCTAATATAAGTAGTTTTTTTTAATAGTATAAGCTACTATAAGTTACTATTTAGAATAGTATAAAATATTATAAGTTACTATACTATATAGTATAAGCTATTATAAGCTAATATCTTATATAATATAAGCTATTATAAATTACTATCTTATATAATATAAGCTACTATATTTTAATATATTATTTTATATTAGTTATAGTAAGTATAAGTTCTTAATTAGTAAGTAATAAAATAATATAATAGAATTATAAATAGTATAGAGTATTATAAACTTAGTAGTTAGTATCTACTTTTATATATAAAATATTATATACTACTATTTACTATTTATAATAAAAGCTAAGTATCTAATTTTAAAAGTTTATTTTATTTACTTTCTTTTACTTCTTTAGCTCTATATACTATCTCTTTCCTCTTTTTATATAATAGTTAATATTATTAATTTTATACTTTTAAGTAGCTAAGAAGCTATATCTATAATAGAAAAACTATAGAATATAGTTTTATTACTACTATTCTAGCTTTAGTTTACTAATATTAGTAATCTATAATAGATTCTAGATAAAGTACTTTTAAAAAAAAGATAGTATAATAATATACTATATCTATAATTTAGTATAAAACTATAGAAAAAGCTATAAGTAGAAAGAAAGTTAAAGCTTATATACTTCTCTAAAAGTATTCTAAAGCTAGTATATATAATACTTTATAAAAACTAGAATAATATTACTTTACTAAAAGTATAACTAAAGTATACTAATAGATACTAGTAGATACTAGTATACTAGTAGCTTAGTACTATAAATATTACTTTTTTATAAAGGCCTATTTTCTTTATATATAATATCTTACTTAGTAGAAGTAATTAATCTATTATCTTAACTATTATATACCTATATATTACTTTTATACTCTAAGATCTATAGTTTACTATCTAGTATAAGTATAAAATAAGTATTAAGATCTATACTATAATAATTATTAACTACTCTAAAATCTATAGTTTACTAATTATATAAGCTATAAGTATCTTAAGCCTAGCTTTAATTATAAGTAGAATAAAGCCTATTCTAGTAAAGAAGACTATCTTATTAGGCATAAGTATAGGTAGTAGTCTACCTATCCTTAGTCTTACTTACCTAGTTAATAATCTATATAGTAAACTTCCTACTCTCTAGTTACCTACTATTATAGTATTCTATTTTATAGGTATATAATTATACTTTATAACTTATATTTATTTAATATTATAAGGGTATAGTCTAGCGCTATAACATACTTTACTTATATAAATTTAATAATTATCTTAGTTTTATTCCTAATCCTAGTCTTACTGCTTCTAACCTCCTTCTTATTAAATAACTACTATTAGCTAACCTTACTAATCTCGCTAACTATAATATTTAAGAAGTAGCTATTAATTATTATCTTATACCTCCTCTTAGCTATCCTAGGCGCTAGCCTAGTATATACTTTAGTAAGGTATAGTAATTATATAATATACTATTATACGTAATTAAGATCTTAATATACCTCTTACTCTTTATAGCCTATACGTCCCTAAATAACTAAGTTTACCTAGGTAATAAACTACTCTAGTATAATTATAAGCGTTATTACGTATAGAGCTGTAATAATACTAATCTAGTTTATTATTAGGTCTCTATACGTATTATAGTCTTCTTCTTCCTATATATAGAGGTATTATTAAGTAAGTAAGTAGTATTTATAGTTAACTTTAAGCTTTAAATAATAAGCCTTATTATTAGATTTATAAGTTAGAGTTAACTAATACTATTAGCTTTACTTAATTTATAACTACGTAACCTAAGTACCTATTATATAGTAAGACTTATAAGTAGTTAAGATCTAATATAGTATAGCTATTACGTAGTTAATAGAAGGAATAAATAGATATTTCTAATAGCTTTTTTTAGAGTAGTAATAGCTTCCCTTAATTAATATTACTTATAATATTCTCTTATAGTAGGCGTCTAGCTTAACTCTAACTAATAGTAGTAGCTAAGCTTTTATATACTTCTCTACTAGATCTATACTATCTTATCTACTACTAATCTAACTTAAACCTACTTATAGTATAAGAGACTCCTATATAAGTATATAAGGTAACTCTACTACTTAATATACTAGCTAAGTTAATATAGGCGCTTAATAGAGATATATACTATATCTTTAGAAGGATATAGTAAGTATTCCTAGGTTTCTAGCGCTACTACCTAATTAAGCTTAAGGCTAAGTAAGGAAAGATCTTCTATATCTTTACTAAAGTTCTCTTTACCTTCTTAGAGCTAAGTATAGTTTCTCTCTACCTTTCTCCTATATTACACCTAATTATCTTTTATAATATACGCTTATAAATCTCTATTATATACTTACTAATACTAGAAACTATTATATACGTTATTACTAGTTAGAAGGACTTAAGCTATTACTATTTAACACTTTTAATATATAATAGAAGCTATAGCTATAATATTACTAAGGATAACTATAGACTTAATAGACGCAAATTATAGCTAAGTATAATTAAGAATAATACTATATTTATACCTTTATAGTAGAAGTAGAATATATATACTTTATAACTTACTTATATTATAAACTAAGAAAAAGTATTAAACTATAGGTAAGTTCTTATATATTAGTACTAGTATATACTAAGTAGTAACTAACGTAGATTATATATAGTTAGAACTAGCTACTATAGTAGATACTAAGAGGCTATTAGATATAATATAAAGGTAAAATAGGGCCCTAGGGTTAAAGTACTCTAATTAAAAGATTTAAGTACTTAGAGAACTTTTACTAATAGCTATACTCTCTACTTATATAATATAGATATACCTTTTACTAGCTAATAAAGTAGAAGGTAAATTATTTATAGTAGAATATTTATAGTAGAGATAAAGATATAGAAGAATATAAAGTATAATAGTATACTATAGTTAAGGTATATATACTAAGGCCTAAATAGCTTTACTAGCTACTAGGGTATACTTATACTTTTACTAAGCCTAAGGCTAGCTATTATATTATAGGTACTGTAAGCCTACTAGCTACGCCTTTAACTATAATATCTATAGTAACTTATCTATAATATAGTAACTTATCTATAATATAGTATCTTATTTATAATATAGTATTTTATCTATAACGCTTTATCTATAGTACCTTATCTATAGTAGTATATCTATAATATCTTATTAGTAGCTAGTAAAAGAGAACTTAATAAAAGAAGTAGTAGTAGAAGAGAAGGCGATAGAGGTAGATACTTTAAGTATTTCTAGTAGAAGTATAGATAATAAAGCTACTAGCTATAAAGAGTATATTTCTATAGACTAGAGCTTATAGCTACTACTTCTAGAAGAGTAACTCTCTCCTACTTATTTATAGACTTAACTACTTTAGTAGTATAAGATAGAGACTTAACTACTTTAGTAGCGTAAGGTTATAAGTTATATACCCTAAGGTTACTCTCTTATAAACCTATTAGTAGTATTATATTCTTATTTAATATTTTAAGTAATATATAAATAGAGGCATTAATAGAGCTATAAGTAATAGAAGAATTAAGAAGATATTTACCTATAGTAAGAGTATATAGTAGTATTATTCTAGCTAAAGGAAACTACTATTAGGAAAGTAGTATACTAGGCGTATAGGTTTAAGTAAGAGCTTTAGAGAGCCTAGCTTTATATTTTAAAGCGAATAGTATAGAATAACCTAGTATTAGCATTTTATAGAACTTAAGAACCTTACTAATAAAAGTAATAGCTTAATTAGGAGAATATATAAGTATAGCGTTAAGCTTAAGAATAAGTACTACTATTTTAGTATTAAATAAGAATTTTATTAACGAAAGTAATAACTTAATTAGGAGACTACTAGAGTATAGCGTTAAGCTTAAAAAATAAGAACTACTTACTCTTCTACTACTATAGTATTATATATAACTCTATTACTAATAGCGTAAGAGCCTATATATAGGATAGGTTCTTACTTTTCTAACTCTTTAATTAGAAGTAAAGGCTATTAGAGTTATAGTACTTAGTCTTCTTTAGCTATAAGCTATTACTATATATCTTCTTCTTCTACGTTAAGTGCATTCTCTTACTTTTCTCTCTCCTTTTTCTATTCTTTAATATATTTACTATCTTTATTATCTTCTTTTAAGTATCTATAGAAGAAGATAGTATAGCTTAAAGCTAGATAATTAATCTTATAACCTTCTTTATATAGTATAATAATACCTATAAAAACCTTAACTAGCTAACTAGGATAACTAGAGTAGCTATAGCGCTTACAGCCTATAGGTAAATTACTTTCTAATTATATCTTAATAACGTTATATTAGAGAGACTACTCTATTTAAATCTAAACTCTATCCTAGCTTTATAGGCTTTTAAGAACTTACTACTCTCTAAGAAGTATTTATATTAGAAGTATATTATAGAGTTATATAGAATTTATTTTTAATACCTAAGGTTATATAAATACTATATATTACTAGCTATAAGTAAGAGAAACTACTTATATTAAAGTTTAATATATTACTAAACCTCTAGAGCTATTATCTATACCTCTTAGGTATTAATAGAATAATAGTATTCTACTAAGCTTAGCTAGATACTCCTCTATAATAGAAACCTTAGTTATATATATACCTAGCTTTTACTAAGCTTCTTAGGCTTTTATAGTAGCTTAAAAGATAATAGAGTAAATAGCGCAGCTTATAGATAATATCTACTTAACTTAAGAACTTAAGAAGTATAGTATAAGCTATAAGCTCTAGGCTACGTATAAATATTAGCGTACTAGTAAATTTCTAGCTAAGCTTTTTAAAATATTCTTTCTAAAGAAAGCTATTAGTAAAAGGCTAGTTATAAAAGAAAACGTTATTAATATAAAGACTAGACTAAGTTAATAAGCCTAAGTAGAACTATTACGTATTATAAAACTAACTATAGCTTTATAGTAAGACTATACACTCCTTAGTAAGCTTAATAATAGGTCTAAGTACTATAGGAAAGTTTAATTTTATAATAAACTTCTAGCGTTCTTATAGATTAAGCTTACGTATTACGCTATATAGAATAGGAACTACTCTTAGTAGTCTAACTAGATAGATATAGTATACTTTAGTAAGCTAAATATATTATAAACTCTAATATTAGTTAAAACTACGTTTATAGAATCTTAGTATACGCTATTACTCTTTAAGAGAAGTAGGCTAGTTTTAAACTACTTAACTCTTAGAGAATCTATAACCTAAATATAGGTAAAGCTAAATAGAAGTAGACTACTACTATAGATAATAATAGGTATAAAGATAGAGATTATCTCTATTTATAAAAAAAATAGGTAAAAGATAAGTAAGATCTACTACTAATCCTAGATAGTAAAAATAGTAAGTATAATAATCTATCCTTACTATAATACACTAATTTAGACTATATCTATATACTAATCTAGAACTATAATTCTTATAGCTACGCTATTCGTTCCTAAAAGTAATAATAGAGACTATAATTTTAAGGATATTAAAGAGCTAGTAAGCTAAACTATATTAGGAAGCTAGAAAATAGCTAAGATCTTACTATAAGCTATATATTAGTAGTAATAGATAGCTCTCTAGAGTATACCTACTTATAGTATAAATACTTTTTAGCTATTATATATCTAGAATACTTTTAACTATATTCTAGATAAGGCGCTAGAGAAGAATATATATATAAAGTAATAAAGCCTATAGGTAGTAAAGATAGCGTATTATATTTCTAATTTTACTTATACTTTATAAGTTATACTATTACTAGGATGCTTTTAGTTATATAGAGAGTTAACTACTTACACTAAAGAATAATATGTAATTACTAGCTTTATAGTAGTAAATACTCTTAATCTTACTTAAGATTAGTAATTCTAAAAATAAGATAGATAAGCTAGAGTCTAAATTTAAGAAACTACTATTAAAGAAGCGTAAGTATAATAAGCTTAGAGAACTTATTTACTTTAATACTCTAGATCTTAGCTAGGTATCTTACTAATTAGATAAAACTAAGTACTTTATTATAGGAATTAATATAGTAAAGTAGAGAATAGATTACTACTACTCTAAGCGTAAAGTCTATAATAGATAGACTATTATAACTCTTAAGTAATTCTATAACGCTAAAGTCTAATATATAAAGTTTAATACTAGATTTATAATCTTTTATAGAGAGTTAACGCTAAAACCCTTATTAATTATAATATTTAATACTAGATTTACTATTAATTATAAAGTTAATACTAAATTTACTAATAATATAAGAACTTAGTACTATTCTAGTTAATATAGGAATTATATTAATATAAGTATACTAAAAGTACACTATTCTATTAAACTATAAAACTAAAGCTACTTAGTATTTTAAAGAAGAGCTAGAGTAAAAGCTTCTTAACTACTATTTTCCTATTATATTATATAAGGACTTTAAGGTATATTTATTAAAGATATTAGTATTAATATACGTACTTCTCTACTTAGGTAGTTAAAGAGGTAATATACTTAAAAAACTACTCTCTAACTAGCGCTCTTACTAAGAGAAAAACCTTCTATAATTTTTAATTTACTTTCTAAATCTAGTTATCTATATAATACTATAATATTAATATCTATAAAATATAACTTAGCTATATCTTCGCCTTATTCTAGTATAAGATTAATAATACTATAGCTCTAGCTCCTCCTATAATAATACTAAGATAGCTTATTTACTATAGTATATAATAAAGAATAGTAAAATATATATACTAATAAAGTAGCTATCTTTAGCTCTTTATAAAACGTTAAATAGTTATTATCTAAAAAGAGAGCCCTTTCTAAGCTACTAGTAAACTAGCTTAAAGTATTTTACTCTTTTTACCTTTATAGAAAATACGTATAACCTAATTACTATCTTTTAACTCTAATATAATTCTAGAAATATTATTAAAGGTAAAGTATCTTTTAGAAGAATATACTACCTCTAGGTTAATATAATAGATAAGTATTACTACTAAGATTAGACCTAGTACTCTCCTATATTATAATAAGTAATCTAAAAGCTAAATTTTTATTTTATTTACTTTATATAAAATAGCTCTTACTCTATAAGCCTTTATAATTATACGCTCTAGCTCTTATTAGAAAAGACCTAAGCGCTATTAGCTACTACTATTAGCTAAGCTTATCTAAAGCGCTATCCTAAGCCTAATATAGTATATACTAGGACGTAAAAACTCTTCTATTAGTTCTAAATAGCCTTAAGAATATTAATAACTAACCTAACGCTAAAGAGTAATAGGTAAGAGTAGATATTACTATTAGAATATAATATATAATAAAACGTTAAGAAGTAAATTCCTAGTAAGTAGGTAGATACTATTATTTTATATAGTTTAGTAAAATTAGGCTTATAGTAGTAGATCTTAAGTAACGTAAAGGTATTAAGTATAGTACTCTAAAACCTTTACGCTAGTAATTAATATAACTTTCTAGAAGGTACTCTTTACGCTAGCTATATAATCTATATTAGTAAACTACTAAATAGTTATTAAAACTATACTCTTCTTAAGCTCTAGGACTTAGATATACTTAATAGGAGTTCTTATAACCTTTAGTTAATTTACTACTATTACTAATAAAATATAGAAGGACTAGCTTAAGTAGCGCCTACTATAATATTTAAAAATTTACTAATATATATCTTACGCCTTAGACGAGCTTAGAGATTATAAGAGATAAATTAGGTATTTATAGTAGTAGCGTAGCTAGGCATAGCTAACTTTATAGAGAGGTACCTTAGTATAGTATTATAGATAAAGAATAGTATAAGTTACTAGAGTATTAGTAAGTTAGGTAAAGTTAGTAATTACGTTAATAGGTTAGTAGTAATTACGTTAATAGGTTAGTAATAAGTAGTAAGATAGTGTATTTATAAGAGGATTTTACTATACTACGCCCTTAAGAAAAGCTAATATACTTAAAGTAGAATACTATTAGTCTATCTACTTAAAATATAATACTAATATTTAATAAGTCTTAATATATATACTAAACTATAAGCTATATTAATTATAATAGTAATCTAGTAATCTATTTATAGTAAAGACGTATTATACTTAAAAGCCTTAAAAAGTAATATTATAGTTAATAATATATTTAATTAAATACGTTATTCTATTATATTACATATAGTAGAGTTTTGTTAATAGTATATATAGTAAGAGGTATTAAGAGTAATATAGTATTATAAGTTTATTAAGCTTAGTACTCTATTAAGCTCTATTAAGTATAATATAATATTAATAGGCTATCGTAATACTATTAGTAGAACTATAATTTCTAGATTATATAGGTATCTACTATAATATTCTTATATTAGATTTATAGTACTCTATTAGTAGTATATTATATATTAAGATCTATTAGATATCTACTAGTAAGTTTATAGAAACTAAGGGTATAGAAATAAAGTAACTAATAGATTATATTCTTATACTATAAATATATTAAGCTCTCTTTATAATAGAAATAATATATATAAATAAATTATAATATAAAACTTCTACGCTACTTATCTTATATCCTATTCTATTAAGTCTTACCTTAGTTATATCTTAGCTATAATACTAGTTATCCTAACCTCTTATCTTAATACCTAAATATAACTCTAACTTCTTTTATAAACTTTACTAGCCTTACTAGCTATTCTACTATATTCTAGTTCTCTATTTACTACTATAGGTTAACTTTATATAATAGTAATATCTTTATATATATTAGTATCTATCTCTATTAAGTTAAGCGTATAAAGTAGGTAATTAATAATTTATTAAGCCTTTATATAGAGAGTAACTATAGTAAATAATAAGTATAAAGATATAGGAGTATAGTAGTTTAGAAAAGTAGAGTTCCTAGCGTTTAGCATATATATTTAATTATTAAAAGTTCCTTAAGGCTATTAGCTATTCTATAGGAGTAGTAATTTCTAGAAGTATATAATACTAGTAGAGGAGGAGGTATAGAAACTATCTACTTATATATATATAGTAGTAGTACTTATAAGATAGACTTATTATACTAAAGGAGACTATAAGTATAGAGAAATATAATAGTATACTACTTAATTATATAGAGAGAAGAATAGGTAACTACTTAAGATGCTAGTAGTAGATACTAGTAGTACTAATAGAGTTATATAAGGAGGCTAGTAATAGTATTAGTCTAGTATATTTTCTAAAATACTATAAATTAGCTTTAGTCTTAATACTAGTATTATATAATATATTTAAACTTCCTAATATAGATACCTACTCCTAAGTACTAGTTATTAACTCTTACTTTTTAACTCTAGAAAGCTATACTATACTTATTACTATTATAATATCTTAAGTACTTTAGTAACTCTATAACGCATAGAGTCTCTACTATTAAATAATAAGTTTTATAGAGTTATTTACTTAGCTACTATATATTCTATAGTCTCTTATTAGCTCCTATTTCGTATACTAAAGACTTCTTACTAGTAGTAATATTATAAGCTACTTAGTACCTAATACTAACCTAAGTATTTAAATTATAAGTAAATTTATAGGTAAAGCCTACTATCTAATTATTACGTAGTAGCGTCTATTAGCTTAGTAAACTATCTTTAAAGTAATCTTACCTTCTTTCTATTCTTAGCTATATAACTCCTCTACTACTAGCTTTATTATAACTATATCTTCTATTAATAGGATACTTATCTATAATATACTCCTATCTACTAGAAGGTATTATCTTTAATAGTATTATAGCCTCTTAATTGTAAATTATACTACTATAGATTAGTAGCTTACTACCTAAGTAAGCCTCTCTCCTATATATTTATAGTATCTTACTTATAGTAATAGGCTTCTAACGCTCTATATTACTAGCTACTACTATAGCTAAAGTAAGACTCTAGTACTATACTAATCCTACTAATCTAGAAGTCTTCTTAACTCTATAAACTCCTAATATTAGTAACTAGTAACTTAACTTTACCTTAGGGTCTAGCTTATAATATTAGCTTTATTTATTAGTAATATAAACTACTTACTTTACTTACTACTAGCTACTTACTCTAAGTAATAATACTACTATTCTCTTACTAAAATTAGCTAATAACTAGTAGTAATAACGCTTACTCTACTTTTTAGCTTATAATACTACTCTTATCTCTTATATTATAATACGCTAAAGTAATAGCTTAAAGCTTAGGCCCTTAGGTATATTAAATATCTACTAGTCTATCTACTCTATCTCTTTTATACTCTACTCCTCTAGTAACTTTAACCTTAACTTTAACCTTAATTAACTTAGTAAAGTTAATAATACTCTCTTTAATAATACTCTTTTTAATAATACTCTCTTTAAAGACGCTCTTAAGTTCTAGGTTATATAGTTAATTAGACTTCTAGTAGTAGTAAGTATAAAGTATTATCTACTAGCTAACCTATAAGTAAGTATTAGTAATAATTAGCTCTAATAACGTCCTATACCTTTAAAACTAGCCTATAGTTAATATATATATAGTAATCCTTCTTATAAGTCTCTCTACGATTATAGCTAATATTATCTTTAACCTATATCTTACTTAAGTCTTTTTTAAACTCTTCTCTTTCTAAATACTTTATTAATATAGATATATATAGTAGATATATACACCTAGGATATAGTATAGAAGTTAATTAAGAGTTAGATTACTAGATAACTATCTATTATTAGACTAAAATATTATAAAGTTATAGTCTTTCTAATAACTTATTAGTTATATTATAGCTTAGTATTATCTTCTTTTAAAGCCTTAAGTACTATTTAGGTTAGTATTTTAAAAGAGTATATCTAGGCCTTAATACACTAGGATATTAGAGTAAGAAGAGTTAGTAAGAGTTTATTAGACTTAAGGTATAGACTAACCTTAGCTATAAAAGATAAAATAGAATCTAGGAAGCGTAGATTAAGCTATAGGAATTTAGGATACTAGTATAAGCTAAGTACTCTTTAAGATATTAAGGTAGATAAAGCTAGTTAGCTTTAGGTAGTTAAGTATAAAGTAGTAGGTAGGTAAGTATATCTAAAGATACCTAGTAGATTATAAGCTATAAGATCTTAGAAACCTTTAAGGAGCTAAGAGTTTACTAAGATATCTTACTACTATTAGCCTCTCTATAATTCTTAGAAAGAGTTATACTATAAGGACTTACTATAGATAGACTAATATCTACTTATATATCCTAATATATTAGCTATATATTCTAGGCTTAGAAGGTATATCTATACTATAGGACTTAGTAGTTTTAGGCTTTAGATTTCGCACCTACGCGTAGACTTAGTAGTTTTAATAGCTTTAGATACCTAGCTATTAGTATATAATTAGAGTAAATATTCCTTAAATATAATTAGTTAGTATAGCTAACCTTTTATAACTCTTCCTTTATACTTTAAGTCTATATAAATATTTATTATTAATATACTATATCTATTTTATTAACTACGTATATTAGAACTAAAAAATATATAGTTTATAGCTAGTTTATATACTAAAATATCTTTTTAATAGCTTTATTAAGTACTATAAATAGAAGAAAAAAAGAGTATAAGAGAGAATAGAGATAAATATAAAGATAAATATAGAGGTAGTAACTAGAAGAAGTAGCGTATTTATATAGCTAGATATTCTTATACTATAATAAAGTAAGAAGTAGCCTAGGTAATACGTATTATTATATTTACGTACTCTAATAAAGCTAAGCTAAGCTAGCTTTTAATACGCTTAGATATCTAAAAAATAGTAGCTTACTATAGAAGTAGATAAGGGTATAAAGTAAGATTTAGAAAGGTTTAGTAGGTAATCTTAGTAGCACTAGCTATAGGTATTAAATACTATAAAGTATAAAGATAGTATAGTAGTATAGTAGATTATAAGAGATAAATATAATAGTAAAGAGTAAAGATAAAGTCTATAAGTATAGGATATAAGTTATTAATAGTATATAATAGAGAATATTTACATATCTAGGATAGTAGGAAATTTCTAAAGCCTACTACTACTACTTTTACCTATTATAGCTGCCTTTAATAATCTACGTTATATTACGTCTAAGCTCTACTTTTTTTAACGCGCTTTATATTATATACTTTTTTACTTTATAGTCTAGCTTATAAAATACCTTATATAAATTAAAGTAGTAGAATTTATATAGTTAGAGAATATCTATATTATTATTCTACTATATAGTAGTATAATTATTAGCCTTAAGATCTTCTTAATATTATAATAATTCTACTAATAATGTAAAGCTACTAAAGCTGCACTTTCCTACTACTTAGATATCTTAATTATAAGTTACTATAAAGCTACGCTGCTAGTAAGTAAGCTTTACTACTTATAATACTATAATACTAGAGTTATAGGTAATATTTATCTACGTAAAGTACTAAGATTATAAAACTACTAAGTTTAGTAGAGAATAGCTATTATTATAGTATATTACTTCTATAGTTAGCTTACGTAAGATCCTTAGTCTCTATATATATATTTCTTATATCTTAAACCTATTATAAATAGTAATATAAATATTCGTAAAGGTTAGAAGAAATATATAGAGTAAGTAGTATAGGTAATATAGATAAAGTATACTAAGACTATAGAAGATTAAGAGTATAAAATAATACTTAATTCTATACTAGTAGACTTATATAAAGAATAAGAGCTCTAATATAAACCTACTCTAAGATATAAAGTAAGGACTTAAGTAAAATATTATAGTAGAAACTATATATAAAATAAGCTTAGAAGAATAGTATTAGAATAGCTATACTAAGTAGGAATATAAAGACTTAGGAATTATTAGACCTTATAATACTATAATAGAGAGTAGAATAGACCTTAAGTTAGATTAGATATATAACTAAGAAGAAGTAAATAAGTAGCGCTAATAGAAACTATTATATAAAGTAGATATTCTTATTAATAAATATTAAATCCTTACTAGCTATTAAAGTAGAAATAATCTAAAGTTTATTAATTTAAATTACTAGGAGTCTAATAATACGCCGCTTAGCCTTTATCTAGAATATCTAGTACTTAAAGATATTATCTTATTTATTACCTTCGTTATTACCTATTATAGTTTTAATAACGCTCTTATATATAAAGTCTCTATCTATAAGAGTAATAATAATAAATATATAATAATAGCTATAGTATAGATATATAAAGATTCTCTTAATCTTACTAGCCTTAGATTTAGAGATTTTTACGTAATCTCTAACCTTAAAAATAATATTCCTCTTAGTTATACTATTATATAGTTAGTATTATTCTATATATATTAGAAGTAGTAAAGTAAACTTATAGATCTAAGAACTTTAAATAGTAAGCCTATTATATAGCTTAATATTATAGTATTATAATATTTAGCTTCTTATACTTACGCTTATATATATCTAGTAGTTTTACTATAAATAGATAATCTAAAGTATACTTATAGTAGTACTTAATAGATAAGAGTAAATCTTCTAGCACTACTCTTCCTATAGAGATAATTCTAATCTACGCTTTAGCCTTAAGGTAGGTAGTATCTAGTATAATAACTTAAGAGTTAAAATCTAACTTAAGATTCTTAAGCTCTAGATTTATAGTAGTAAGATATTTAAGAAAAGAAGAATATTTAGTAGTAATATTCTTAAATATAGTAGAGAGCTTAGGATACTATTAGTTAAAAGCGCCCTTAAGTATAAGTATAATAGTTTAGTAGTAATATTCTATCTCTAAAAGCTTCTTAGTAACCTACTAAAAGTTAGTATTATAAACTTAATCTTTAAAGATTCTATCTATATATTAGTAACCTATAAAGATAGTAACTTTAGAATAAGAAAAGTATAACTTAAACGCTAAAGTATACGTCCTATAAATATAATAAAAGGAACTTTAAACTTACTAGTATTAATCTTCTCTTTATAGTATAAGAACGTTAAGTAGAGAACTAAATTATTTTACTATATTATAGTAGTAGAAGATTATATATATATTAGGCGTAGATTACTTTCTTACTAAACCTTTTATTTAGTCTTTCTTTTTCTTTACTACTTTCTAGTTTAACTATATATCTAGTATAAGTTTCTCTTTACTAAACTAAGGGCTAGGTAATAGACTTAGGAATATAAATAATACTTAGCTTCTAGAGAATATAATTTAGGAGTATAGATTACTAAAGACTAGCTCTATATTTTAGATATTTTTTAATATAGTAGTAATAGTAATACTAAGAAGATCCTAATAGCATTCCTAGCTCTTAATAGCTATTTTATATACCTAATTATAATTATACTTATAGAGTAAGTAACTAAAGAAGATAGTATTTACTTTAGCTATTATATTAAAGTAGTATACTATAAAGTCTACTTCTATAAAGCTAGATTTATTATTATAAAACTCTAGTAGAGTATCTATTACTACTAAGAAGCGCTTCTTAAGGTAAATTAGTTTTATCTAATTATATAGAATAACTAGGATAATTATATAAGTATAACTATATTCCTAAATTAAGTATAAGCTATAGTACTTTTTAATATATTAGTTCTTTAGCTAGCCTAGTAGGAGTAGTAGAGTAGTAAACTCTTTAGTAAATATATTATAGAATAATAGTTTAAGTATATTATTAAAGAGGACTATAATAGTTTACTATATAATACTTTTTTATTTAGCGTAGATAGTATTAGTAGGTTATAAGTAGAAGAAGTTAAGTAGTAAAGTAATTATTTAGAGTAGAGTTTATTTAATAGAGAGACTAAAGTTCTAAAATATTTTATCTCTCTCTCTTATAGCCTTACTCTCTACTTTACTTCTATATCTTAGTATTTTAAAATAATAGTAACTATTTATAATAATATTATAGTTAAGGTCTACGTAGTTTTTTAATAATATAAAGTAGAAGTAGTAGAAATAGTTAGTATTTTAACTCTTATACCTAGAATTTACCTACTATTAGAGTATATCCCTAATATACGTAAGATATAGTATATAAATAACTATAGATATACTATTATTAAGCTAAACTTTAATACTACGCTCTAGCTCTTTTAAGTATAAAAGTAACTAAATAACTTCTTCCTATTCTACTATAAAGGGACTAAGTATTATTAGGAAAATATTAATCTACTAATAGCGCTCTATTTTAGTAAGGTATACTAGCTATATATATACGCTAATAATTAAATAGTATATATTATAGAAGATACTAAACCTATTAATAAATATAGTATAAAGAAAACTATAGATATAGTAATTATTAATTAGTATTAATGTCCTTAAGAGCTCTTCTTAGCCTAATATAAGGAGTTTAAATTTACTATAATAAGGACTTAAAAGTATAGCTTTTTAGATAGTATTAACTTAGCTCTACGTAATAATCTATTTAATATAGTACTTATACTCTAGAAGAGATTAATATAGTATACTAGTACTCTAATTATAGTTAATAAACACTCTCTACTTAGGCTTAATAAGCTATAATTTATTAACTTTAATTAAAGTAGTATTATCTACTAAGAATATCTTAATGTAATCTAGTAGAACTATAGGTATAGTAGAATTAATAACTAATAAGAGTTTAGGTATATAGCTCTCTATATCTATATAAGTTATAACTAAACTAATAAAAAGTTTTACTAATCTATTAGTCTAGTCTATAACTATAGTAGCTCTTTAATCTTAGCCTATATTTATAACGCGCCTAAGTCTATTTTAACTACTTAACTTATACTAAATAAACTCTAATATAAGGATAGGCTATAGAGGCGTCTTTCTTCCTTAAATTATTATAAATTTCTTACTTATAGTCTAATTAGATCTACTCTAAGATTTAGAGTACTAGAATTCTACTAGATTATTAATAAACTTAGCTATCTTAAAATATCTATAACTTATTAACTATTCTAAGTATAAGAGGTAGGTAAATATTACCTTTATATTAAATAAGACTTAATCTTTAGTATACTCTAAGTAAGTTAGAAGTTTAGTAGAGTTAAGGTTAAGGTAGCGTTTCTATATCTTAAGTAATAGTAATTACTAGCTAAATAATTTCTTAAGAGTATTAATACGCTTAGAGAGCGTAGTAATTTCTAGATATATAAGATTAAGTAGAAGTAGAATATCTTAGAGCTCCTAGTATATATACTAAGATAAGTAGTGCTTATTAATAAAGGTTATAAAGCCTAAGTAGAAAATAGATATATTAAACTTCTCTATATACTATAGAATTTCTATAAATATATTAAGATTAGTAGTAGAGATAGTAGGAGATAGTAATAATAAGAGGATAATAGAGGTTATAGTAATAGATTATATCTTAGCTTCTTCTTCCTTTTCTATAAAACTAACTTCTTTATAACGCTTATTAAGCGCTAGTTCTTTATCTACTATATTATCTAACTCTTTATTATTATTATTATTATCTACCTCTACCTTAATACTATTAACTAAAATATCTACTATATTAGTTATAACTTTATCTTTACTATTATTTACCTTTAGCCTACTACTAGCTAATATAGTATTAATAATTATAATAGTATTACTTAGGAGTAGTATACTTAATTTACTAGTATTAGAGGCGCTAGGACTAGAAGATATAGAGTATATAGAGAGGTTATTAGTATTATTAGAATTGTAATACGGCTAATATAGTTAATACTCTTAATATAGCTAATATAGCTAGTATAGCTAGTATAGTAGAGATATCTACTTCTTAGAAGATATTAAATCTATATTAAAGCTAGTAGGTAAATCTAGTAGATGTAATAGGTATTAATATCTTTATAATATAGTCTAAAACTAAAGTTAGCTACTAAATCTCTAAATTATAAATACGCTTAAATTTAACTCTAGTAAAGTAAGCGTTTAGAGCCTAATACTACTTAATAAAGATACTAAAATCTACTACTAAAACTTAGTTATAATAAAGTAAAATCTAAGGCTCTAAGACCTTAAGATATATAACCTTAGATATATCTAGAGAAGCTAGTTAAGTAGTAGTATTAGGAAGTAGGAGATAAGAATATTTACTAGGGCTATAAACCTTTAAATATATACTAAGACGTACCTTTAGTTAAAGAGTAGCTTAGCCTAATAGCTAAAGATATTTAGTAGATTAAGATCTATATAATCTTAAAGGCTAAAAAGGCTAGAAAAAGAAGCCTTAGTATAGGATAGGTATTATTAAGCTCTAAGCTTTAGAAAAGTTTAGCGCTAGTAGAAAAGCTACTAGATAGACGAATATTAGCCTATATCCTAGATATATATTATTAAACTATAGGAATATTTATAAAAGTTAAAAATAACTAAAGTAGAAACTAGGTAATAACTATAGTCTCTTAGGAAGTTATAGCTATTATTATAGTAATTAAAAAGGAAAAAAATAACTAAGTTAAATATATATAACTAGAAGATAGTTTAAAGCTAACTATAGCTACTAGGATATATAATAATAAAATAGAAAGTAAATAAATATATAGGAAAAGGCTAGAAGAGTAAATAGAATAGCGTAGTAACTAAAAGAGAGTATACTATATAAATAACTCTTATAATATAGCTAAATAAATAGTAGAGAACTTAGTAATATAGAAGAGTATAAAAGAGTAAATACTAGGTCTAAGAATATATATATACATCTTAATAGTAATAAAAGAAGTATAATATAGTTAAATTTATATAAAGAAAATTATAGTACTTACTAGACGTAAAGTAGTAAATAGCTAATAATTCTTTTAGAATATTTAAGTACTCTAGAAGTAAATACTTATATATAAAGTATATAGAGGTCTTAGTATAGTAGATAAGAGAGGAGTTATAGATAGAAATAGGTAATTAGGACGCGTAGATAGTTTACGCTCTAGAGGTAGTATATATTATTATTAGATAAATCTTAAGGCTAGTAATAGGTAATATAAAGTATAATTATATAGTATTTAGGTATAAACTAGGAGTAGTTATAAGATACGTATATATATTATAGATATAGAGATTTTTAGTATAGTAGTAATAACGCGCTTATATAACTAAAAAGTTTAAATTTAGAGTCTAGCGCTAGTAGGGGTTCTAAGCTTAACTTTACTACTTTCTACTATCCTACTATTATATATTACTAACTTCTTCTATCTTATCTTCTTACTCTACTACTATATATTTATATAGTTTATACTTTTATTATCTTTAGCTCCTAAATCTCTATCTTTTATATACCCTATATAATAGTATATAGTCCTAATAACTAACTCTCTTAAGTATTATAGGCTAGCTTATTAAAGTAAAAACTTCTTAGAGCTAAGTCTTCTAAAGTTAAAGACGCTATAGATTCTATAGAAACTAAATAGCTACTTCTAAAATAAGTCTATACTCCTAGTACTACTATAAAACGTATAAATAGTAAAATTAATAAATATAGTAATTAGATATTTAACTCTAACGCTTTTTTAAATAAATATATTACTTACGTCTATAAAATAAGAAGCTAGTTATTATAAGTAAGTCTAAGCGTTACGTAAAATAGTCCTTTTCTAAAAACTATACCTAAGAAGAAGTTTACTTTAAGTCTTTATAAGACTATAAAAGATAAGAAGAGTAAGAAGAGTAGATCTACTAGTATTAAAAAGTAATATATATAAAAGCTAGCTAAAGGTTTATAGATAATAGCTACTATAGAATCTTAGACTATAAAGAATTTACTACCTAAAGACCTAAAAATAGAAGATAATAAAAAAGAGCTAGAAGAAGAAGTTAAGTAAGTTATTAAGTTACTAAAAGCTTAGCTAAAGAAGTAAAAGAAAGTAGTAATAACTAGATAGTATAAGGAGAAGAGAGTATTATAGATACTAGATCCTATACTATAAGTTAAGTAAGACCTAGCTATAGAAGATAATAAAGATAATAAAGAATTAGAGGATAAAAAAGTATTAAAATATCTTAAGAAATAGGTTAGTAATATTAAGTTAACTCTTAAGAAAGATTAAGAACTATAGCTTCTAGTAACTGTAGAAATATTAATAGAACTTAATCTACTTCTATTAAATACTCTCTAGAGCTTTATAATTACTAATTTTAAGTAGCGTAAGAGTATAAGTTTATTTTATTATTTTATATACTCTACTAATATATATAATAGAAACTTAAGTAATACTCTAAGAATCTAAAAGAGAAGCATAAGTATAAGAAGTCTAACCTAGATAATATCGCGAAGAAGTCCTACTTATAATACTATCTAATAATTAACTTACTTTATATTACTTTTCTAATCTCTCTTAAACTAGAGATATATATTTACTTTACTTATTATATCTTTAAAGATTACTATAGAACTCTATAATATACTTAGGTTATAATAATTACTCTTATAAAGATTTAGAATAATTACTCTTAGTAGAAGAGTAGATTAATTAAGGCTATAAAGGTATATTTAATTAATATCTTCTTTGCTACTACCTACTAATATCGCTATAGCTATATATTAAGAAAGCCTTTATATATAACTTAAGTAAAGTACTATTAAAGTATATATACCTAGATAAACTATATCTAATATTTAGAAATTACTTTATAATTAAGAACTTTAATACTATATTTACGTTTATTAAGCTAGCTATTAACTAGCCTAAGACTATTAACTTAAAGAAGCTAAGCTAAGAGTATTTACTTAGATTCTAGTAGGTGTATAGTAAGTTTAAGATCTTATAACTTACTCTATATATCCTAACTTATATATTTTAGCTATCTTTTACTACCTAGTAGTATATACTAAGTATATACTTAATATCTTAGCTAGTAGATAGCTATATATACTACTCTTTATATATAATAGGATTAAGAAGGCGTATAATAAGATTAGTAATAATAAGATTATTTAATAAGGCTAGCCTAAAGTTATAGACTTTATTATTTAAGAAGACTTCTTTTATTAATATAATTAGACGCCTACTACTATAAAAGTTAGTATTAATCTTAATACTATATTTATCTTTAGCTATAATCTACTACTTAGTATAGAAATAGATATTATAGATTACTATAATATATAGCGTTTAGAGTTTATACTACTATTTACTAAGATATTCTTTTTTACTTCTACTTAACCTATATTTATCTACTTTTTTTTTCTTTTCTATTTTTATAGCGTCTATAGCTATTATCCTTTCTTTTTATTTAATACCTAAGGTTATTATTTATATTTACTAATACTAAATAGGGTAATATTATAGTAATAATAGTATAATATTAGTAGTTATTTATAGTATAGATTTTAGGTTATTCTAGTATTATAGAATTATAGATATAGTTCTAATCTATTGCGTATATTAGCTTCTTAGGTAGTATTTTATATAGTAATTTAGCATTTATATATTATAGAAATACCCTAGCTTTTATTATATATATAGTGTATACTTAATAGATATATTATACTATATAATATAATCTTATTATAATATTCTTATTCCTACGTAATACTTATAAAGTAGTACTTCTACCTAGGTAAAAAGAATATATTAGAACTTTATAATAGTAAAAAGGAAGAAACTACACTAGATATAGTAAGCTTAGCGTTCTATTTTAGAGTTATCTATAAGAAAGCTAAAGATTTTAGAAGAGCTAAGCCTATAGTATATTATAGTACTATAGTCCTTTTAATACCTATTATATAGTTAGTAGTTAATTTTTAATAAGTTAAGTTTAATATTATAGTGCTATAGTCTAGTAGAAGATTTAAACTAGAGAATTTCTAGGAAGTTAAGTAATAGCTAATTACTAATTACTAATTACTAAATATAGAAGATTAGAATAAGTAGGTATTGCTAATAGTGTAATAGTAACTTTATAATCTTTACTCTTTATAACCTACGCCTTCTAGTATTCCTAGAATATAGCTTTTAGATATAAGTTTAGCTCTTAGGTTATTTACCTTTATATTATAGTAGTATACCTAAGTAGTATAGGTATCTACTTATCTAATAAATAATAATAAGCGTTTACTATAGTAGTAGAAGGGTTATATATAAATTTCCTTATTACTAATTAATAAGATTAACTACTAGGACTTCTTATTTATTAAGTAGAATACTATATTAATAGAGATATGTAGAGCGCGTAACCTTATAAGATATTATTAGATAATAAGTTTACTATAAGTAGCTTAATACTATCTATAATACTAAACTATAAATAATCTTTTTATATACTATATAATATATTAGAATAGTATATATTTATAAAGCGTCTTATTAATTACTATATTAGTAGAACCTTTACTTTACTATTACTAAATATATAATATACTCTTACTATAATATCCTATTCTTATTACTAAAGATCTTACCTCTTAAATAATAGTATATTACTAGTAGAGTAACTTAATATTAAAACTCTATATTATCCTATTATACCTATATTATTATTTAATTCTATAACTATAGTAATACGTAATTATATTTTAGACTATACTAACTAGTAATTAACCTACTAAGGTCTATTAGTAGTAATACTCTACTAATATTACTACTTAATTATACTAGATATACTTAAATAGTATTACTATCTTAATATTACTACGCTACTATCTCTCTATTAATAAACCTTTATTATTAATAGTATAATATCTTAAATATTATTATATTCTACTATCTTCTATAATTTATAATTAAAATCTATATATAATTACGTCTTATTATTTTATTAATATTAAAGCTATTATATAGATATATTAGAGGTTAATAGGTTACTATATACGTACCTAAATACTAATAGAGTATTTAAAGTATATTAACCCCCCTTAGGGGCGCACTATAGTATACCTTTAATAGTAGTTTTAGAGATAGATTTAGTACGCCTAATAATAGTAGGAGAAGCTAGAAGAATAATCTAAGATAATAGATATAGGAGGATACGCATTCTGTTTAGGTATACACGTCGTATAATAACTAGATAGAATAATATATCTTTATTAGGAATTATATATAAGCTATATTTATATATAATTTAAAATTATAGGTAATAAGTAGGCTGCGCTACCTCTAATATTAGATATAAAACTACTAACTTCTAGGAACCTTATTATTATATAAAACCAATTCTAATAGTAGTATTAGACTATTATAGGTTAACGAGATTAGGTATCTCCTTTAGTATCCTACTAATATACTAATACTACGTAAACCTAAATACCTTATAAATCTTCTAAGTCTCTAACTAACTAGTTTATACTAACTAAAGAGCGCCTATTAAAGTCTTACTCTATATCTAATATTTGTATTATTATAGATAATAATTCTAAAGTAGCTTACTAAAACCTAAAGATAAATAATACTAAGCTTATAGTATTCTTCTAGTATATAGCCTCTAAATATAAGTATAATAATAAGCTAAACGCTTAGAGTATTATCTACTATTATAGTAGTAGTCTAGGCGATATAACTTTAGCTACCTACTAGATATAGGAGATAGCGTTAAGGGCTAGTTGCGAGAGCGCACTATTATTACTAAACTAAATCTTTAATTATAGCTATATACCGTAGTTTTATATTATTAGAGTTAACTTAACGTTAGTAGTGTATATTACCTTAATATTAAAGAACGCTAGATACTTATATACTAATCTTTTCCTAGATTCTATTTCTAATAGTATTTGCCTACTATTCTATTAATATAGGCCTATTTAACTATTTAAGGATAATAAGGTTACTACTACTCTCTATCTCTTTTTACTACTCGCTTCTATTATATATACTATACCTTTAGTTTAGTATATTAGCTGTAGTAAGTATTCTTATTAATATTACCTCTACTATACTACTAGAGCTTATCTAAGGTTATAGTACTAATACGCCCTAAAGTATAGTTTTAAGGTTAGTAGTATAGTTATACTAATATACTTAGTAGACTACTCTAGCATCTATATATACTATAATTTAGGTTACGTTAAGCTTTTCTAGAAGTAGAAGATTATAAGTCTATTGCAAAGCTACTAGTATTATTTAAATTCTTTTATAATTGTATAGAAGATCTCTAAAGCTAAATAGTTAAACGTTTATAAGAAGCTGCTATTTAATTAGTACTCTATTATAGTAGAGTAGAGGATAAATAAAATAAATATATATAGTAAGACTTTCTATAACCTTTTAAAAGTTATATATACCTCTTTAAACCTTTACTCTTACTTAATCTACTACTTCTCTTACTTAATCTACTACTTCTCTTCTCTAATCTACTACTTCTCTTCCTTAATCTACTACTTCTCTTCTCTAATCTACTACTTCCCTTTTCTAATCTACTACTTCCTTTCTTTTCTCTTCTCTAATCTACTACTTCTTTTCTCTAATCTAAGTACTAACTTCTACGCTCTAAATTATAATAGTAATACTAATACTATTCTACTTAAAGCTATTAGGCGCGTAAAACCTAGGCGTATAGGTCTACTACTAAAGTAATTTACGCTACTAAGCTTAGTTATTATTACTAGATTATAAAGTATATTAAGCTACTAATAGCTTATAAGCTAGTAGCCTAAGTCTCTAAATAATATATATATACTATAATATTATATTATATAATAAACCTTATTTAGATATACTAAAGCTTTTAGAACTATAATTTAGCCTACTTATATCTATAAAATTAGCCTTAAAGCCTATTACTATAGCTAAAATAGATAACTTAGAAGGCACTAAGTCTAATAAGATTATACAGCTTAGTAGGTTAGTTAATATACTTATCTAGCGCTAGTTTACTAGTAATTAAATAGGCAGCTATTACTACTAAACCTATTATCTTCTCCTATATTACTATCTAGTTACAGCTCTACGCCCCTATTAGAAGCTTCTAATTCTACTACCTATCTATAGTTCTCTACCTAACTTTCGTAGTCTTTAATATATATTATCTATAAAACTACTATATATTCCTTACTATTAAGAGTGTAATAGTATAGCCTAACTAGCTTCTTATCCTTTACTGCTTTATTAAATAGATAGTATACTATACTTAAACGCACTTTACTAACTAGAATCTCTTTATATACTATCTTTCTATTATAAAACTCTTTACTATTCTATTAGTCTACCTTACTATTCTTTTAATCTTTTTTACCCTTCCTAGTATATATAGGATAATACCTCTTATCTACGTTACTAGGTTAATATTAAGATTTTTCTATAGTATCCTTATTATCTTCGTAGTAGGAGCTATAGTATAGAGTAAGGGTACACTAGAGGGGTATTATTAGTAAGAGAGATACTTATAGGTTATTAAAGCTAAAGAGGATAGGTAATTGTATTTAAGTATTTAAGGAAGGAGCGCGCCTAATATTATAAGGTTAGTACTTATCTTAAAATCGCTTAGATATACTAGCTTATACTAGGGTACTAGAGGTAAGATATAAAGTAGTAGTAGAATGCTCTACGTTGCTGTAATAGTACTTAGGTACTATAGAAGTAGTAGACGTGCTATTAACGTTAGATAAAAGTAGGGATTAGGTTAAGTCTACAGCTAGTACAGCTAAGGACGTTTAGTATCACTAAATCTAGTGCAGTCTATTATAGAGAAGGAAGTGAAACTGTGTCTCTATAGTTACCTCGTAGCTTCCCGCTAGTGCTACTACTGCAATAATTAACTATTAAGTAACTTACTAAGCTGTGTTGCTTAGAGAGTATAGCTAGTGTTTAGGCTTGTAGTCTTAACTACTAATAGCTCTATACTAGCCTTAATTGAAGAGGGTAGTAAGTATCGAGTAGACTGCTTCGTATTAGGTGTCGAGGAGTCAGCTGTATTAGGCGGCCAACAGCCGTTTACGTGCTTGTGTAGCATGAGGAGAGATCGCCGTTGACTGCTAGTTGAGATTCAGCGTGGCTGCCTGTTGTTCGGATGCCTTAAGCATGCTCAAAGACTGTTGAAGCCCAGGAAGGTGGTGGTGGTGGTTCTCGAATTCGAGAATTGTACGCAGGCGGTCAACTCCGCTCCTCTGTGTATTGCTGATGATGTCATTCCAGTGGGGAAGGGCCCTTTGCACGAGCATGAGGCTCTATGTGGGCCGCTAGCCTAGCGGACTGTGGGGTACGCGACGCTAAACCTGTTCCTATTGAGCGGCGGTCGATGCGCAGTTATGATGTAACCCTTCCTGGTTTGACTGAGCATCGACTTGTCGTTTCCCAGGTAGATCTTGTGTTGTGGTACTACCAAGATATGCAATTGGTGTCATTTGGTCGATCACATGCGGCTTTCCAGTCCACTACGAAGACTACCAAACACAATCTGCGCGCATCGAGAGCGAGGTTGCGAGGTTGCGAAATAGGGACTCGACTACTTCGGCGGTGCGAGATAGGGACTCGACAACTTCGGCTGAGCGAGGGTCGCTTCACATGTTAGACCGCCTCATGTCTTCTTCTCAGCACCGACTCGCAACCTAAAGGTTGCCAGCAGAAGATCCCATATTCCCGTCCACAGAGGGTTCTCTTCATGTTCCTGTTCATCTTCTGGCGACTCATCCACACTCGAATCGTCATCCTCGCCGCCTTTGCTGTGCCAAGCAGCACATCGCTCAGGAATTGCGAGCATTCTGCTCCTGCGAGTAGGACATGCACCAATGACCAAGCTAGATGCGAACCTGCGTCTCAGCTCTGGCCGCAGCGGTTGCAGAGTTCATGGCTGTCACAACGGACTCTGCGAGATCAAGGGCGACCTTGAGGTCTTCTTCTGCGGACTCGGCTTGACGCTCCGCTACAACGGCCCGGAGGTGGGGTTGTACAATTCGGGCTTGATAGCTCGCGTAACTGACGCTTGACGGCGGCTAGCTCTCTGCTAACGATCTAGGGTAGCGGTGTATAATTGTTGCATGTTCTCTATGAGGTCGAGGAGAGATGAGTCGGCGAAGACATTTTCCGCGGCTCGCCTTACTTCGCGTGCGACAAGGCCAGCGTTGTGGGCTTCGAGAAGTGATTTGTGACTGTCTGCCGCGTGTTGTGCGGCGTGGAGCGGAGCTGATGTTTGGATGCGCTCTGAGAGATCGA
>Ga0210040_10001306_pt1 | contig 38142 bp, 31 predicted proteins | sample CryGeyCG12114_NA_FD_185462 | JGI IMG/M metagenome (GOLD analysis project Ga0210040, IMG submission 185462) | Groundwater microbial communities from aquifer - Crystal Geyser CG19_WC_8/21/14_NA (SPAdes) (version 2) | ecosystem: Environmental > Aquatic > Deep subsurface > Groundwater | place: USA... | reverse complement strand
GCATAGGTAGGAACAAGTGGTAGAATGTAGATAGTTTGCAAGTATACAGAACGTCATTTCGACCAGCGGGAGAAATCTCGCGTGCAGCGGTAATTTCTGGCGATTGAGATTACCGCTGCACGCGAGATTTCTCCCGCTGGTCGAAATGACGTTCTATTTGAATAATCTCTGAATCAGGGACATAGGCAGCAGCCCTTGCTCACGCACTAAACGGCCACCGCTTTTGCCGCCGGCTCCAGAGCAGAAACGCCACCGCGCCCAGCGCCATCATGCCCAAGGCGGCCACCTGAAAATAGAGGTTGAATTTGACCCCGCCCCACTCCACCGCAACCGGCGCGATACCCACGAATACGAACAGCCATACCAAGATGGCCAGGAGAACGGGTAGCGGATACAGCGGCATCTTGAACGGCAGCGTCGCCGTGCCGCGCCGCCGCCGCAACAGCACCAGCCCCACGGCCTGGCCCACAAACTGCACCAGAATCCGCATGGCCAGAATGGCCGCAATCACCTCGCCCAGCCGGAATAGCAAGCTGAATACAAAGCCTACCCCGCCCAGCAGCAGCAGCGACACGTAGGGAAACTGCTTAGTAGGGTGCAGCTTGCCGAACACGGGCAAAAACTCGCCATCGGCCGCCGCCGCGTAAGGGATGCGCGAGTAGCCCAGCAGCACCGCAAACAGCGAGGCAAAGGCCACCAGCAGCACCATAGCCGTAGCCACCGTGGCGGCGGCCGGCCCATACAGCCGCTCCACAAACACGCTCACGATGAACTGCGACTTGTCGCCGGCGCCGCTTTGCCAGCTCTTCACTTCCTGCCACGGAATAACGGTGCCCACGCTCCAGTTCATCAGCAGATACAGCGCCGCAATGCCCAGAATGCTCAGGAAAATGCTGCGCGGAATCACTTTCTCCGGCCTCTTGATTTCGGCGCCCAAGTGGCACACGTTGTAGTAGCCCAGGTAGGAATAGATGGCATTGACGGCTGCGTGGCCCATGGCTCCCGACAGCAGCAGGCCCGGCAAGGCCGGCAAACCACCGCTGGGAAAAAGAGCCACGTGGTGGTTAGTATGCGTGAGCCCCCCGAAAATCAGCCAGCCCATGAGGCTCAGTACGCCCATCCACAGCGCCACGCCCAGCTTCCCTATATCTTCGATGCGGCGGTAGAGCAGCGCAATGAGCAGCAACACCACCCCGCCGGCCACCACCTTGGGCTGCCACCACTCGGTGAGGGGCACGAGGTAGCCGAAGTACTGCGCGAAGCCGATAGCGCCCGAGGCCAGCACCAGCGGCGACTGAATGAGCGTTTGCCACACGTAGAGAAACGACATCAGCCGGCCCCATTTCTGCTCGCCATACGCCAGCTTGAGGAAGCGGTAGCTGCCGCCGGCCTCGGGGTAGGCCGCGCCCAGCTCACTCCAGACAAAGCCATCGACGGCGGCCAGGGCGGCGCCTACCAGCCAGGCCAGCAGGAAATTCGGCCCCATAAAGCCCATCACGAGCGGCAGGGTCACGAATGGCCCGATGCCCACCATGTCTATCATGTTGAGGGCAGTGGCTTGCACCAGTCCAAGGCGGCGCTGCAACGTAGGAACCGGGGTAGGGGAGGTGGTGTCGAGGTGAGCCATAGGCGATGGAAGGAAGCGTAATGTGCTTAGAAAGCAGCGCCGCACCGAAATGTTTGGTAGCTGAACCGCAGCGGGTTTCAACTTTGCCCAGGCGTGTAGTTTCGTCGCGACCTGAACGCCGAAGCCACCGAGTCGGCTATGAACCAACTGGATGCCGCCATCCAGCAGCACTACCCCTAAATCGAGCACATATACGCCGAAACCAGTTCCTTCACGGTACGGGCGCAAACTGCACAGTCTTAACCTTGTCTTGAGCCCCGCCGTAGGAAGGAGTTATACCTTTCTTCTATGGCCGGAAAATCTTCCTCCAAACTAGTTATTTACGGGGCTATCGGGGCCAATGTCGCCATTGCCATTGCCAAGTTTGTGGCTACCTATTTCACAGGTAGCTCGGCTATGCTGTCAGAAGGCATTCACTCGCTGGTAGACAGTGGCAACGGCTTTTTGCTGCTCTACGGCCTGCACCAGAGCCTGAAGCCGGCCTCGCTGGAGTTTCCCTTTGGGCGCAGCAAAGAGCTGTATTTCTGGTCGTTGATTGTGGCCGTGCTGGTATTCTCGGTAGGTGGCGGTATGTCGATTTACGAAGGTATTGCGCACATAAAGGAGCCCGCCCCCATCACCGATCCTACCTGGAACTACTGGGTGCTGGCGCTGGGCATTTTGTTTGAAGGCACTTCCTTCCTGATTGCCTTACGCGAGTTCAATAGCACCCGGGGCGAAATTGGTTTCTGGACATCGTTGCGGCGAAGCAAAGACCCCTCAGTGTTTGCCATTCTGATGGAAGACTTTGCAGCCCTCATTGGTTTGGCCATTGCGCTGCTGGGCGTGTATTTTGGGCACGCACTCAACAATCCCTACCTCGATGGCGCGGCGTCCATCTGCATCGGGCTGTTGCTGGTGTGCGTGGCCGTATTCCTGATCCGCGAAACCAAGGGCCTGCTCATTGGCGAAGGCGTAGACCGCGACACGCTCAACGATCTGCAACGCATTGTCCGACAGCACGATGTAGTAGATCAGGTGCGGCCGCCACTCACCTCCTACCTCGGTCCCGAAGACGTGATCCTGGCCCTGGATGTGCAGTTTCGCCGTGACCTGAACGCCGCGGAAGTGGAGCAGGCCATCGACGATTTACAAGACGATATCCGGGAGAAATACCCTGAGTTTAAGCGCATTTTCATCGAAGCCAAAGCTCTTGGCCACAAGCACCGCGCCACCGAAATCAGCGGCTCGCCGCAGTGAGTGGCGAGGTGGTGAGTTTGCTCAAGTAAGACCGTCATTTCGACCAGCGGGAGAAATCTCGCGTGCTGATGTGAGACAGAAATTACTATCAAGCGAGATTTCTCCCGCTGATCGAAATGACAGTTTCACATCACCACTATCAAACCCCTACCCTCATGCCATACCCTGACCACACCGCCTCGCCTTTTCGCTCGTTTTGGATGGCCGGCTACGAATGCACCGACCAACTGAACGCCTTCGGCAACCGTGTTGATTTTTTGCCCCTTACCGGCCATTTGCAGCTGCTGGAGCAGGACTATCAGGATATCCAGCGCGAGTTTCAAATGCAAACCGTGCGCGAGGGCATTCGCTGGAGCCACATTGAAACCACGCCCTACCACTACGACTGGAGCATCGTGCAAACGATGCTGGAAACCGGGCAGCGCCTGGGCGTGCAGCAGATCTGGGACCTGTGCCACTTCGGCTACCCCGATGACCTCACGCCCCTGCACCCTATGTTTGCGCGGCGCTTCGCGGCGCTGTGCCAAGCCTTTGTGGATTTCTACCGCCAGCAACGCCCCGAGGGCGAGCTAATTGTAACGCCCATCAACGAGGTGAGTTTTATGTCGTGGCTGGGCGGCGATGTACGCGGCACCTCGCCCTACTGTGTGGGCCAGGGCTGGGAGGTGAAGCGTGGGCTGATGCGGGCCTACATTGAAGGCGTGGCCGCTCTGCGCGAAGCCGACCCCAGCATCCGGATTCTGACCACCGAGCCACTCATCAACGTGGTGCCGCGCTTAGGCGCGGGTAGGGCCGAGCGCCAGCGCACCGTGGAGTTCACCAACAACCAGTTTCAATCGGTGGATATGCTGGCCGGGCGCCTGTGCCCCGAGCTGGGCGGCCGCGAGGAATACCTGGATATCCTGGGCTTCAACTTCTACTACGACAACCAGTGGCAGCTGGACCCCCACGAAACCATTGGCTGGGCCGATGTGCCGGCTAACCCCCGCTGGACACCTCTGCACAAGCTGCTGCAAATGGCCCACCGTCGCTACAACCGCCCCGTGGTGCTCACCGAAACCAGTCACCCCGGTGTAGATCGGCCCAAGTGGTGGGACTACATTGGCCAGGAATGCGCCCAGGCTCTGCAAGCGGGTGTGCCGCTGTGGGGCGTGTGCTGCTACCCCATCATCGACCGGCCCGACTGGGACTTCCTCGACAACTGGCACCGCTCGGGTCTGTGGGATGCCGAGTTGCGTCCCGATGGTCCGCCGCTGCGTATCTTGCATCAGGCCTCGGCTGAAGCGTTGCGCTCTGCCCAGGCAACTGTGGCCGCGGCCCTGCCGCGCCCGACTTTGGCGCTTTCCCTTTCCTGATTCTGAATTCTCTACCTGCTGTGTCGCACTCGATTACCCCCGTTCCGCTTTCTACCCCACCCGCCCGCACGCCGCACGCCGAGGTGCATTTCAGCCCGCAAGACGACTGCGCGGGCGCCATTCAGCGCTTCATCAACCGGGCTACTGAAGTGTTGGACGTGTGCGTATTTACCATTGCCGACGACCGGCTGACGGCCGCGCTGCTGGAAGCCCACCAGCGTGGCGTGCACGTGCGCATTCTCACCGACAACGAAAAGCTGGACGACCTGGGCTCAGACATCCGCCAGCTGCACCGCGCCGGCATCAACGTGCACGTGGACCGCACCGAGAACCACATGCACCACAAGTTTGCCGTGGCCGATAACCAATCGGTGCTCACGGGCAGCTACAACTGGACGCGCTCGGCCGCCTATTACAATCAGGAAAACCTGCTCATCACCGACGACCCCGCCATCATACGCCCCTACGCCCGCGAGTTTGAGCGCCTCTGGAGCAGCATGGCGCGATTTGAGGGATAAGTGGTTAACTTAAGCGAGCGTCATTTCGAACGCAGTGAGAAATCTCGCGTGCTGGTCATAGAATAGTATCTGCCATCAGTAAGCGAGATTTCTCACTGCGTTCGAAATGACGTTCTTTTTCTTCCCATGCCCGACGCCTACCTCCCTACCCCTCTGGGCCTGCTGGCCTTACGTGGTTCCGATGCCGGCCTGGCTGCGGTGACCTTTTTGGAGGAACCGCACGGCCAAGCGCCTACCCCCGCCAGCCAACTGCCCGAGTGCCTGCGCGAAGCGCACCGGCAGCTAGCGGCCTACTTTGCGGGCGAGCTGCGCGAGTTCACGCTGACGTATCATTTCGAGAAAGGCACTGATTTTCAGCGGCAAGTGTGGGCGGCACTAACGGGAGTTGGCTACGGCCGCACGGCCTCCTACCTCGATGTAGCCCGGCAGCTGGGCAACCCCGGCGCGGTGCGGGCGGTGGGTGCGGCCAATGGGCAAAACCCACTCGGAATTGTGCTGCCCTGCCACCGCATCATTGGGGCCGGTGGGCAACTAACGGGCTACGCGGGCGGGCTACACCGCAAGAAATGGCTGCTGCGCCACGAGCAGCCGGTAGGGCAGGGCGAACTGTTTTAAGCAGGAGCAGGCATAACGGTCGAGTTCTTTCTGCCGTACTTTGCGGCGTACCTGCACTGCATCTATGGCAACCGCGCTTCTCCAAACCCCCGAAAGCACCCACCGCATCTACCTGCAAGACTGCGACATGCTGGGCCACCTCAACAACGCCCGCTACCTCGACTACTTCCTCAACGCCCGTGAGGACCACACCACCCAACACTACGCCCTGAACCTAGGGCAGCTGGCGCAGCAGCAGAACGCCGGCTGGGTCATCACCAAGCACCACATCAGCTACCTGCGGCCGGCGCGCCACGGCGAGGTAGTCCGCATTCGCACCCAGCTCATCCACTTCGATAACTCCAACCTGGTAGTGGAGATGCAAATGCTGCACGAAGACGGCCTGCGTCTGAAGGCCGTGCTGTGGTCGGAGCTGGCCTTTGTGCGGGTAGACACGGGTACTCGCGCCGACCATGCCGACGCGCTGATGGACATGCTGGAGCAGCTTGATGTAGAAGACGTTAACTACGACCCCGACGGATTTGATGAGCGGGTGCGCCAGTTGCGCAAGGAACTGAAGCAGCTGCGTCGCGAAGGCGACGAGTAAGCGACCCAGCATAGTGTTTTGGAAGTACTAGCGCAAAATTTTGTGCTTAACCCCCTGGCAATAGCTACGTTGAAGAACAAGGCGCAGCGCTACCACACGGTAACGCTGCGCCTTGTTCTTTGTACCACCCAAAACACCTATACGACCATGAGTATTTTTGGCAGCGATAAATTGAAAGGTAAGAAAGTAGCCATTGTGGCTACCGATGGTTTCGAGCAGGTAGAACTGACCGAGCCGAAGAAGTTCCTGGAAGACGAAGGTGCCCAGGTAGACGTAATCTCTCTGAAAAGCGGTTCCATCAAGGGCTGGGACAAAACCGACTGGGGTAAGAAGGTAGGCGTAGACAAAGTAATCGACGACGCGAAAGTGGCCGACTACGATGCCTTGGTGCTGCCCGGCGGCCAGATCAATCCCGATAAGCTGCGCGTAGAGCAAAGCGTGGTAGACTTTGTAGGCGAGTTTGCCCGTTCCGGCAAAACCGTAGCCGCCATCTGCCACGGCCCCTGGACGCTGATTGAAACCGGCTTCGTGCGCGGCAAGCAGATGACCAGCTACCCCAGCATCAAAACCGACCTGAAAAACGCCGGCGCCCATTGGTCCGACGAAACGGTGGTAGTGGATGGCAACCTCATCACCAGCCGCAACCCCGACGACATTCCGAACTTCAACCAGAAGATCAAGGAAGCACTGGTAGGCGAAACGGTAGCCGCCTAGACGAATAATAGTCTGTACGCAAAGGTCCTACCCACACACGTGGGTAGGACCTTTGTCGTAGGCGGCAGAAGACGCCGGCACAGCACCTTCCCAAACACTCAATGCGAATCGGCCAGCGTAAACGCAATGCGTAGCGTATGGGCTACGGCAATGGGTTTGCCTTGCACCAAACCGGGCGTCCAGGGTGGCATGATACGCACCAGGCGTAAGGCTTCCCCATCAATCTCCGGACTGCATCCTTTCAGCACCTGCGGATTCAGGATGTGGCCAAGCTCATCTACCACAAAGCTCACGTACACCGCCCCGGATGCGCCCTTGCTTTTGGCCTGCGAGGGGTAGTGCGCGTTTTGCATCAGGAAATTGCGGTAGGCCAACGGCCCACCGGGAAAAGCTGGCAGCACGTCGGCCGTTACGGCCACGGTATTGCGAATCACAATGAACGAAGAGTCGCTGGGAGTATCATTGAGTGGCAGCCCTACCCCTACCGGATACAGCTTGATGGCAATGGCTGCGCGCGTGCGCAGGGCAATGGTTTGGTTCTGATACCCCAGGCAGGATAGCTCCAGCAGTGGCTCATTGGTAGTGATGGTTATCAGGAAGTCGCCGGCGGCGTTGGTGGTAGCCACCTTAGTGGTTCCTTTCAGCATGATGATGGCGCCCGGCAGCGGGGTGCCCTTCTCATTTGAAACCCGGCCGCTCAACGCAAATTCCGGGCTTCGGCTGACGGCAGTTTCCCGTACGACGGGCGCGTGCCCCGGCAGTACTCCTTCCCACGCAGCTACGGCCAACGCAAACAACCCCGAAAAAAAGCAGTAGAAAAGTAGCATAACCAAAGAGTGAGAATGAAAGACAGGACCACTCTAAGTATATTCAAAAATCGTGAAATTTTCTAGTCTATTTCCATGTATATATCTGAAAATCTGATATTTAATTTAAATATATATACTTATAATTCAAATATTTATATTATTTCGATATGCTTTCCTTTATCTGTACGCGGCATAGGGTAGTGGTTTCTATTTCTGTGATGTCCCGGGCTGTCTGGAGTCTGAATAAATGAAGCGCGACTGGCAGGTAGGCTCAGTCAATCAATCAGTTGCAGCAGCTGCGCAGCAAATGGATGGTAGAGTAGGTAGAGGGCACTGTCGAAGACCAACAGAAAACCACCCTGTAGCCACAACGAGCGGCCAAAACCCAGCAACCGCTCGGGCCGGAAGTCGGTAGCGGCGCGAGCCTGTAGCCAGCTGCCCACGCACAGGTAGGCCACATCCAGGCCCAGGTTAAGCACCAATAGCTTCTCGAAGTTGAACTGCGCCGTGAGGCTGTCGGCGAGGGTGAGGTTGGCCACGCCGTTCGGGTTGGCGCGCAACAGTCCTACCACGGCCAGCAGGGCATTCACCACGTTCCAGCCCACGTTCATCAGATGAAAGTGGTGGAGCATGGTGCGGGCATCGGTGCGGGCCACAAAATAGCCACTCACCAGCAGGTTCAGCAGCGCCCAACCGCCGAGTACCGCCATAGCGTGTTCGGCAAACAACTCGCGGGCCTGGTTGATGGTGGGTAGGGCCGCGTCGAGGAGCAAAGGAACAGGCATAGAGGGTAGGCCGCTAAAAACGAAAACAAAAAAGGAAGACGCCGGGCGCCTTCCTTTTTTTAGATAATTATGTATAAGCGAGTTAGTTCGAAATGCCCAGGCCCAGGTACACCTGGAAAGCTTGGTTGCGCACGTCGCCGCTGGGGGCATTCACTTGTCCGGTCGCGCCGGTCGTTGCATAACCATCTTTGCGGATTTTAGCCAAACCCAGGTCGTAGCGGGCACCCAGACGGGCCGGCCCTACCCGGAACTCAACCCCGCCTACCACACCGTAGTCCAGCGAATGGTAGCCATAGTCATCAATGCTCTGGTCGACGCCTGCGTTCTTCACCTTCGTGAGCAAGGCAACCTGCGGGCCTACATGTACGCTCACGTTGTCGAGAAAATTATAAGTCAGCAACACGGGCAGCTTCAGGTAGTCGAGACGGTTCACACGCTGCTCGCCGGTAGAGGCTTGGTCGTAGCGGTAGCCTTGGCGCGAATACAGCAATTCGGGCTGGATAGCCACCTTGCTGCTAAGGCCGAACTGCGCGTACACACCCGCATGAAACGTGTTCAGGTTCTCGCGGGCAGGAATACCACCTTTGTCATCGCCGTGTACGTTGGTGAGGTTGAAGCCGCCTTTCACGCCGAAACCGTTATTGCGCGAGTCGGAGCTGGAACGGAAATAATCTGTGGAGGACATGGCGCCGCCGGGGCGTACTTGCGCGTGAGCCAGTGAGAAAGAAGCCGCAAAAGCTGCGAACAACAGAGTAAGTTTTTTCATAATCAGTAAAAATTCAATCAGAACAATGCGTAGTGAGCAAGCAGTTGAAAACGAGCTGTCAGTGCTGCATCTGTAAGCGGCTATACTTCGTCGTGAACAGAAAGTTGCACGGGTAGGATAGTTGGATCAAAAAAAGATTGTAGGAAAGCTTGCTGATATTGCGTTGCGTCGTATATTAGCTGCTAATCCCGGCCGCCGCCAGCGGGCTTGCGGGGCGTTAGCTCAGTTGGTTCAGAGCGCTACCTTGACAGGGTAGAGGTCACTGGTTCGAGCCCAGTACGCCTCACGTAAGTTCGCAAAACATCGGGAGTAGGGCCGATTTCGGAATCCGCCGACGGCTTTGCCCACGATGCAGTACCCGAGTCACCCAAAAAGCCCGACCTACCGGCCGGGCTTCTTTGTAACCTGGCCGCTCCATTCCTACCCTATGCTGCCTGTTGCTTGGGCGCCGCTCTACGCCCACCCGCTGCCCGAAAACCACCGGTTTCCTATGCTCAAATACGAGTTGCTGCCCGCGCAGCTGCTGCGTGAGGGCATCATCAGCGAAGCTGACCTGTTTGCGCCCGCACCCGCTGCCGCCGTCGATATTCTGCGCGTGCACACCACCGAGTACTATCACCGCCTCACCACGGGTCAGCTCACGCGGCAGGAGGAGCGCACTACAGGGTTTCCCTGGAGCCCGCAGCTAGTAGAGCGGGAAGTAACGATTTTGGAAGGCACGCTGGAAGCTGCCCGTCGGGCACTGCGCACGGGGGTAGCGCTCAATATTGCCGGCGGCACCCACCACGCGTTTGCTGATCGGGGAGAGGGATTTTGCCTGTTCAATGACCAAGCCGCGGCGGCGGCCTACCTGTTGGCGCAGCCAGAATTGAACATTCGTAAGGTGCTGATCGTGGATCTGGATGTGCATCAGGGCAATGGCACGGCCCGTATTTTTGAGCAGGAGCCGCGCGTGTTCACCTTCTCCGTGCACGGCGCCCGCAACTACCCCGGCCGCAAAGAGCAGTCGGATCTGGATCTGCCTCTACCCGACGGCACCACCGATGCGCCCTACCTGAAGCTACTAACTAATACCTTCCCCCGGCTCTTGGATGAGGTGCAGCCCGATTTTGTCTTTTATCAAGCGGGTGTCGATGTGCTGGCCACCGATAAGCTGGGCTACCTCAGCCTCACCCGCGAAGGATGCCGCCAGCGCGACCAGCTGGTGCTGCGCCTCTGCCACCAACACCGCCTACCCGTAGTAATATGCATGGGCGGCGGCTACTCCCCCCGTCTCGCCGACATCCTCGACGCTCATGTCAACACCTTCCGCACCGCCGCCGAACTGTGGGGGTAGTGATGGGCTGATGAGGTAGTGAGTAAAACACGGTTGCTGCCCGCACAATCCCGCACTCCACATAACCTGCACTCGGCATAACCCGCACTCGCTCGGCTGTGCCGAGTGAGTTCTACGCTCAAGCAGCTCTGCTGCGCGCGCCTGCTTAACGTTAGCGCAGCCTTGCCCAAACGGCGCAGACGGATTCGGGGCAGAGCCCCTCAAGCTTAGTCCTCACTCGGCACAGCCGAGCGAGTGCGGGTTATGCGGGGTGCAGGGTGCGGGGTTGTGCGGGCAGCAACCGTATTTTACTCACTACTCACTACTCACTACTCACTACCTCGCCATACAGCACTACTTGCCACCGAAAGGCCCAGCACCAGCGCAGGGAGTAGCGCCGAATGCCGGCCGCCGCTAGCAGACGTTGCCAGTCTTGGCGGGTGAAGGCGCGGGCCACTGACAGCGGCGCGTCGTGCTGCACGAGGTAGGAGCCGCGCAATAGCCACGTGAGCCAGCGGATGCTGTGGTAGGCTAGCGGGTGGCGATGCAAATCGTTGATAATGACGGCTACGCGGGCTTGCCGGTGCCATCGTTGCAGTAGCGGCACTAGCTCCGCATCGGTGAAATGGTGGCAGAATAAACTGCACGTCAATACATCAAACGGTTGCTGCTGAAAGGCCTCTGAGAAGATGTCCTGCTGCTGAAAGCTGATTTCGGGGTAGGCGCTGGCCTTGCTGGTGGCGTAGTGCAGCATAAAGGCATTGGCATCGACGCCAACCAATGCCAAGGGTAGGGCGCGGCGGCGCGCCCACCGAGCTATGTGTCGGAGCGTGTCGCCGCCGCCGCTGCCCAGATCGGCCAGGCAGAGCGGCCGGCCATCCGGGAAGTAGGGCCGCAGGCGGTGTAGCGCCGTGAGTACCGGACGGTAGCCTCCCAGCCAGGTATTGATGGTTTCCAGCTCATCAAGATTCTGGCGTAGCGCATCGGAGGCCAGCGTCAAATCGTCCATTAGCTCCGGCTGCGTGGCCCGGTGGCTCAAGTCAGGCATACAGCGAGTAATGAAATGGAGAGTGATGAATTTGTGAATAAAAAGTATCGATCATCCATTCCGCGCAAGCTCAGGACGACAGCCGTTTCACCATTTCACTTTCAGTAGCATTGCTTCCAGGGTAAGCCCTGGTCCGAAGGCAAAGCTGAGGGCCGGCGCACCATCCTGCGCGGGCGTGAGACTTTGCATCAGTTCGGCCAGCACAAACAGCACCGTGGCCGACGACATATTGCCATAGTCGCGCAGCACCTGGTAGGCAAAACGGTTGTTGTGCGACGTAAGGCCAAGCGCTTGCTCGATGGCTTCCAAAATGCGCCGCCCGCCCGGATGAATGGCAAATAGCTGGATATCGGCCAGGCGCACCGGCAGACGCGCCAGCAGCCCATCGGCCAAGTGCTGAATGCCCTGCTTGATCAGGCCCGGCACGTAGGACGATAGCGTCATCTCGAAGCCGAAATCATTGATGTGCCACGCCATATCAGCGCGGCCATCTGGCACCAGGTCGCAGTGGAAGGCTTGCAGCGCCAGGCTGGGGCCATGCGTGGCGGGCCGGGCCTGCACTAGTGCCGCCGCTGCGCCATCGCCAAACAACGCATTGGAAATCAAGTCATCATCGTCGCGGCGTTTCTGAAAGTGCAGCGTGCACAATTCGGCACACACCACCAGCACGCGTGCCTGCGCATCGGCCCTGCAAAAGGCATCGGCTAGCTTCAGAGCATTGAAAGCCGCATAGCAGCCCATGAAGTTGACGCACGTGCGCTGCACGTGTGGGCTCAGCCCCAGGGCTTCCACCAACTCAATATCCAGCCCTGGCGCATACATACCTGTGCAGCTCACCGTAACTAAGTGCGTAATGCCGTGGGGTAGGGTAGGGTCGGCGAGCTGGGTGAGGCACGACTGCACTGCTGCCACGGCCAGCGGTAGCGCGTGGGTACGATACTGCGCCATGCGTGGCCCTACCCGCGGGAAGGGCTCTAGCTCCGGCGTATTCGGAAAGAAAGTGAAAGCGCCGTTTTGCTCGGCGTAGTCGGGTAGCACGGAGTAGCGTTGGCCAATGCCAGAGGCCCGGTACAGGGCCCGCAAGCGACGGGTTTCTGCCTCGTCAAACGACAAGGCATCGGCCATGAAACGAGCAATCTGAGACTGAGGGATGCGGTGGGGAGGATTGGCCGTGCCAATAGCACAAAGGTAGCTGGTCATTACGGGCAGTATACGTAATTTCTGCCGGTTGCGGCGGGCCAATATCGTACAAGGTTTGTCAGAAAGGCTGGCCGTGCGTACGGGCCACTAGCGCCCGCACCGCGCTTGGCCAGTGGCGCAGGCCGCCTACCACCCAATCACTTAGGCGCGGCTGCCCAAACAGGTGCTGCACTGCCCGGCCTACTCGCAGGCGTGCCCCAAACTGGGCCTGCCAGGCGTGCGTGTAAGCTGTTTCCAACGCCGGACGGCTGAGGCTACCCCTCAAAAAAGCATGCGCGTGCTCAGCTGCTAAGCAGGCGCCATGTAGGGCCATTGCCATGCCGTTGCCGCACAGCGGGGTAATAAGTCCGGCAGCATCGCCGCATAGTAGGATGTGGTCCTCCACGCAGGTTTTGGGAGCAAAGGAAATTTCGTTGATGACCTCTGGTTGCGGGTAGAGCTGCTCGGCGCTGGTGAGAATGGCGCGCAGATGTGGATTGCGCATCAGTACCTGCGTTTCCAGCTCAGCAATGGTGCCGTGGGCCTTCAGGTTGCGGCGGGTGGTGAGGTAGCAAAAGCACAGCCGGTCCTCCTCAATAGCCGAAAAGCCCGCGTAGCCATCGGCAAAGTTGTGCAGAGAAATCAGGTCGCGGGGGTGGCCGGGCAGGCGAAGGTGGTATTTCACGCCTAGGTAGGGCGAGCGTTGCTGGAAGAAGGGGCGTTGCAACTGCCGGTCTAGGTTGGCGCGCTTGCCATAGGCACCCAACACCAAACGAGCTGTTAGTACCCGGCCGTCGGCGAGGGTCGCATGGTGGCAGTCGGCCTGCGCATCGTAAGTGACGCTAGTAACTGTAGCGCCCTGCTCCAGCACCACACCACGCGCCTGAACCAGCTCGGCCAAGTAGTGGTCGAGGCGGTAGCGACTGACGCCGAAGCCGCCCAATGCGAGGGGCGCTTCCAGCAATCGGCCGCCGGGCGCACTCACTTGTAATCTGTTGATGGTTGCAGGTGCCAGCACCTCGGGTGGGGCCCCCAGGCGGTGCAGGTAAGGTACTACCTCATTAGACACGTACTCGCCGCATACCTTATGGAATGGGTACTGTTTCCGCTCTACCAGCGTCACATCATGGCCGCGCTGTCGCAAGTCGAGGGCAGTGACCAAGCCCGCCAGGCCACCACCAATAATGAGAACATCCAAATCTTTTCAGAGGATAACCTGTTGGTAAAGAACCAGAATGTATAAATATCTTAGTAGATAAGTGATATTTCATACAAATTGCCAAAATTGTCTATATACCTTTACAAACCTAATATATAATCAGCCGTTAAGCATCTTTACTGGCTGAGTAATACGCTCATACCACATTCCACCCTATGATGAAACGGCTACACGGATTACTTCTTTTATTGCTAACGAGCGGAGCAGGTTTTGCTGCAAGCGCTTTGCCTACACATGCGGCTGCTCAGGCAGTAATTACCCGCACGGGCTTCCCCAAAAGCAGCTCAACCGATGAAAAATCGGTATTGGTTTATCCAAATCCCAGCTCGGGTATCGTACACCTGACTATCAGTGGTTTCGAAAATCGCCGGGTGGAGTTGCGTGTACTGAACGTGATAGGCTCAGTAGTATACCGTGAGTTGCTAACGGAATTGAGTGACCGCACCACAAAAACGCTCGACCTGAGCAAAATTTCAAGCGGCCTCTACTATATCAAGCTGGAGGGCGAAGACGTGAGCGAGATGCGCAAGCTGGTCATTCGCTAGTCGCGCAACTTCTTACGTGTAGCCATAGCCTTATACACAACGGGGGCTTCCTACTAAGAATAGGAAGCCCCCGTTGTGTATATAGCCCTGAAGACTACTTGCGTACCGGTACAGTTTCCGGCTGCATCATTTCCTTCAGGTTGTTTACGGTGCTAAGGGCGAGTACGGCAGTTGCGACAATCAAACCCAGGAGAATTAACCAAGACATAAGAAAGGAAGTTAAAAAGAGAAAAAACAGTTGCTACGAGCAACCGAAGTAGGTTGGTAAGTTATGCAACCTTATGATACTTCAACCACGAAAAGGAGATTTGAGTTGCGGTATAATTATGTGCTTTTGCGAATAGTAGCTAGTTATCCTGCTACTCAGCCCCAAACTCCACTTCTAGCTGGGTAATTACGGCCTCCGTTATCTGACGTACCTGCTGTACTTGTTGCGTAACGGTAGGTAAGTCGGGCGGTGTATGCTGGCAGGACTCCAACTGCCGGATAATGGTATACAGCGGACGGATGTGCATTCCGTCGAGGGAGCTTTTGAGATGATGCGCAGTGGAACCCAACGACTTCCAGTTGCCGCCCTCCAGGTGTTCTTCCATCTCCCGCACGCAAGGCGGGGTAGTGCGGATAAATAGATGTACCAAGCGCTTCACGAAGCCCTCGTTGTTGTGGGCCAGCCGGCGGATACCGCTCAGGTCGTAGAGCGGCGCATTGTCAGGAACCGGATCGGGCTCCGCTACCACAGGCACGGGCTGTTTCTGTAGCACTGCCGATACCGTGCGGAATAGATCTTCCTCCCGGAATGGCTTCGAAAGGTAGGCATCGAGGCCAGCAGACTGGTAGCGCTCTGCTTCATCGCGTAGGGCGTGGGCCGTGAGGGCAATGACGGGGGTAGCTGCCCGCTGGGCATCGGGATGGCGGCGGAGCTGTTGGGTAGCTTCCACGCCATCCATGCCAGGCATCTGAATATCCATGAGCACCACATCGTAGGTGTGCTGCCAAAACAAGCTCAGCGCCTCCGAGCCTGAAGAAGCTGTGTCGACGTGCATGCCCCAGGTGCTAAGCAGCGTCTCAACCAGAAACTGGTTGACGGCATTGTCCTCGGCCAGAAGTACGCGCCGCTTGCCTAGCGTATGGTAGCGGGGAGTAGGTTCGACTACCGTAGTAGGTGCAGTTTCCTCGGTAGGCGCAAACGGAATGGTGAACAGGAACGAGCTACCTTCACCCACGGTGCTTTCGGCAGAGAGCGAGCCGCCCAGCAGCTCCACCAGCCCGCGCGAGATACTTAACCCGAGCCCAGAGCCGCCATACTCACGGGCCGTAGAAGAGGAAGCTTGTGTGAAGGGCTCAAACATGTGCTCCAGTTGCTCGGCTGATATGCCAATGCCTGTATCGAGCACCGAGAACTGAAAGCGCGGAGTTTCAGGGGGAGTAGTCAGGCGCCGGCAGGCTAGCAGCACCCGCCCATGTTCCGTAAACTTAACCGCGTTGCTGAGCAAGTTTAACAGCACCTGCCGCAGCCGGTAGGGGTCGCCTAGCACAAGGGTAGGCACAGTATCAGGCGGCAGCTCCAGTTCCAGCGACACACCTTTTTCGGCGGCGCGCGGTTGTACCATTTGCTGGCTGGCGTAGAGTACGTCGCGTAGGTCGAACGGCACAGATTCCAGCTGCATCTTGCCTGCATCAAGCTGTGCCATGGCCAGAATATCGTTGATGACTACCAGCAGTGCCTCTGCCGAATGCTGAATATGTCCCAGGTACTGGTTCTGCTGCTCGTCGAGGGGCGTTTTAGCCAGCAGGTTCGCAATACCCAGAATGCCGTTCATGGGCGTACGAATCTCGTGGCTCATGTTGGCCAGAAACTCCTGCTTGGTGCGGGCCGTGGCTTCGGCGGCTTCTTTGGCCGCACGCAACTCCTGTTGCGTGCGTTTGATATCGGTAATATCGGTACTCACCCCTAGCACCTGCAAGGTGCCATCGGCCAGCATAAAGGGCTGCTTGATGACGTGTAGCCAGCGCACAGTTCCATCGGGATTGGTGAAATAATCCTCGTAATCGATGGTTTGCTCTGAGCGCAACACTGTCAGGTCGTACTCGTGGTCGCGCTGCAAATCGGCCTTGTCAGCGCTGAGCTGCTGGTAGGGCGTCCGCACGATTTCCGTGGTGCTGGAATTATAGAGCTGCGCCGTGGCTTGGTTGGCCAAGGTATAGTCGCCGGCTTCATTTTTCAGGTAGATCAGCGGGGCAATTGTGTCGATTACCTGCCGGAACAGGCGGTTTTGCTCGGCCAGCCGGTAGTTGGCCAAACGGCGCTGTTCATCCGCTATTTTCCACTGCGTAATATCTTCGGCTGTGCCCAGCATCAGGCGTAGGCGGCCATCAGGAGCCCGCTCAAACGGCGTGTGGCTGCACCGGAACCACCGCGTTGAGCCGTCGCGGTTCAGAAACGCTAACTCAAAGGTATACACTTCTCCATCTTGCGCGGTCTGCACTTGCTGCTGATGCTCCTGCAGCTTGGCCCGCTCACTTGGCACAATAATCTGCTCGGTAGCGTCACTTCCAAATGCTATCAGTTCATCTGGTGTGTACCCTAGGGCCGCTATAGAGTAGTGATTCACGTAGACAAACGAGCGTTGCTGCACGTCGAAGGTGTAAATCAGGTTGGGTGCCAAGCTAGTGATACGCTCCGTGAGCAGGCGGCTGTGGCGCAGATCTTCCTGAATCTGCCGGGCTGCCGTAACATCCTGGGCGCTACCAATAAGCTGGATAGGCTGCCCGTCGGGCTGCCGGGTGAAAGCCGCCAGCTGTAGCCGCAACCAGCGCCACTCCCCATCGCGCCGTCGTACCTGGTACTCAAAAACGACGGGTTTCTGCGCGGGCAACTTACCTGCGGCGGGCCATTGCTCTGTTATGGTGCGCACAGTATCGGAATCCATTAGGCGCGACACAATATCCGGCCCCATAGCTTTCAGCTCCATCTCGGTATAGCCCAACAACAGCTCTGTTTGGCGGTTGGAGTAGGTGAGCGAAAGCTGGGTGATATCGAAGAGAAACACCATGCTGGGTACCGTATCGTTGATGCGCGATACGAATAGCTGGCTATGCAGCAGTTCAGCTTCGGCCCGGCGCCGGTCAGTGATATCCGTAAGGTAGATAATGGCTGATTGCTCCTCTGGCAGTGGCACTACCTGCCAGTGATAGAAAAGACCGCCCAGGCGGCGCTCCGTAGTGCGAATCTGTTGTTGCTGGAGCGAAAGCGCTATTTCGTGGCGAAGAAATTCGTGCGTTTCCCGTTCCGTAGGTTTTTCCAGGATCTGGAGCAACGGGGTAGCCACAGGGTTGGCATACTGGACCTGTCCCCCACGGTCGAAACGAATAAACGGATTGGGGCTGTGCTCAGATAGTAGAGAATACTGCCGCACTTTTTCCTGGGCCTGTTCTCGCTCAGTTACATCCTCCAGGCTCCAAAGATGAAGTATCGTTTTGCCGTCCTGCAATACAGGCAGGTACTCCTGTTGTAGAATACGTCCGTTGCGCAACCGCAGTAGCTGCCCACTAATGCGACTCTGTCCAGCAATTGCCTTCTCAATGGTGTCGGATACCTCGGCTGGCTGCTGAAAGGAGCGGAGCAGCACCCGACGCATTTGGCTGTGAGAGCAGCCCAGGTATGTTTCAGGGGGTGCATTCAGCCCCATTATGTCGCAAAAACGCTGGTTAACTAACGCTACCTGTCGCGTTTGGTTCTCGGCCAGAATAGCCGTGCTCATGGTTTGTAGCAGCGTACCCATCTGGCTGGCTGCCGCCATACTTTGTTGGGCAAGCTGCGCACGTAATTCCCGCAGCTCAGCGGTAGTAGCCGCCTGAGCCCGAGTCATCTGCCGCAAACGCCGCTGAAGTTGGCGATACGCGATGGAACTCATAAAGTAAGTAGTTATAGAAAGCGGGATGGAAACGAGCCGCAGCCCTAATGCACCCGGATTTCGTTGTTCTGTATCATGCGGTAAATAGTCGACTTTCCAATTTGTAGTTTAGCCGCTACCTGCAAAATATTGCCATTGTGGTTGTCAAGATAGCGCTGGACGATGGACGCGGTTTGTGTCCGCAACGATTCGTCGCCTTCTGGTGTGTTTGTATCCGGCGTGCCTCCGGCGTGTCGTAAAGACAGGTCCTGGGGCTGAATGGTGTCGCCCTCGGCCAGTACTGCTGCCAACTCTACTACAGCTTTCAGTTCGCGCACGTTACCCGGGAAGGGATAGCGCAGCAGCTTTTGCTGAGCATCCGGAGAAAGGCGGCAGTCGGCCATGTTGTTTTGGGTGCAGAAAGTCTGCAAAAACGATTGGGCCAGTAGTAGCACGTCCTGCCCCCTGTCGCGCAGGGGGGGGAGCAGGATAGGTAAACCCAGCAGCCGATAATACAGGTCTTCGCGGAAACGCCCTTGTTTCACCTCTTCCGTCAGGTCGCGGTGCGTGGCTACCATCAAACGGGCGTCGAAGGGGATAGGGGCACTGCCGCCTACCCGCATCACTTCCCGCTCCTGCAGCACGCGGAGCAACTTGGCTTGCAGATTGAGGTCCAGTTCGGCAATTTCGTCGAGAAACAGGGTGCCTCGGTGTGCTTCCTCAAATCGTCCGATACGGCGGCTGACCGCTCCGGTAAACGCTCCCTTCTCATGGCCAAACAATTCGCTTTCGATCAAATCGCGCGGAATAGCTGCCACGTTTACGGCTACAAAGGCGCTGTTGCGCCGCTCAGAACGGAAATGAATGGCTTTAGCTACCAGTTCCTTGCCGGTTCCGGTTTCACCACTCAGCGAAATAGTAATGTTTGTGCGAGCGGCTTTTTCGACTAGAGAAAACAAGCTTTGCATTTGGGGGCTTTTTCCCAAAATGGCGCGTTGCGGATCGTACTTTTGACCGATCTGCTCACGCAAACGCTCATTTTCGCGGCGCAATGCCAACTGCTGGTACACGTTGCCGATGGTATTCCAAAGGCGGTCGGCAGTTTCCTCGTCCTTAACAAGGTAGTCGTAAGCTCCTTGGCGCAATAGTCCAACGGCTGTACGCACATCTTCTTGGCCCGAAATAATAATAATGGCTACTTCCGGCAAGCGCTCTTTTATCTGACGCAGGACCACATCGCCAGTACCATCGGGAAGCGTATAATCTAGCGTAATGAGGTCAGGCTTCTCGTTTAGGTTGTCCAGACAGGACTGCGCCGTAGTAAAGCGGCGCACGACATATTCTGGATTTTGAGAGAGCTTGTACTCAAGTAACTCGCCATACCAGGCGTTATCCTCAACGACGAAGATACGAAGGGTAGAAGATGTAGTCATTGGGAGGGGAGCAGAATAGTTAGGAGATAATACCCCGCTCACTAACTATACAGTATGCATAATTGGTAGGTGAACAGGTATCCGCCCTGACTGGAGTGTTCGGTAGCTCGGAGCAGTGATTTACGTATAGCAATGCGAGTATAAGCCGATAAAATGGCCTTATCAACTATTCTTATTATGAAACACGTGTTCTACATATTGGAATATTGTCGGGATTCCATTCTGTAGAAAGACAACCTCGTGCTTTATGGCTTTTATAATAAGCGGAAAGTAAAACCGCATTCATGCGCTCCATAAGGAGGATATGACTTCCACTATAGTCTCCCACACACTGTTAACCTGTGAACAAATTAAAAGTTACAAAACCACCTGACAGACAGACAGTACTGTTTCATTTAGGTAAAGTAAAGGCTACAAAATACTTATACGCATAAAACGTGAAAAGTTAGCGGAATCCGCAGAAGTCAAATTCCACGCCGAAACTGCTTACAGACAGTATACTTCTCGTTTGTAGAGCGTAAATCTCATTAAAGGACAAAATGCTGTTGCACTATTTTTATAAAATACTGATTATCAATAGGAAATAGTAGCTATATAAGGGTAGGCCGAAAAATTGTGTATTAGAAAGAGTAACATAAATCTTACTAATGGACAATTAACGGTTTCTCTTTATGAAAGCTGCTTCTACTTCTGCCCTTCTTCGCTTATTATACAGTGTGCTGTACATGTTCTTGCTTTGTGCAGGAACTGCTGCATGGGCGCAAAGCCCTACAATACACTATACTAATAGTGTAATCTCCAGCGACGAAGGTTGTTTACTAGGCGTTAGTTTAGGGGGGGTAGTGGTAAAGACAGGTTGCGGCGCTATAGGCAATGACCCAAATGCTGCTACCTCAGATATTACTAAGTACGCTACATTGAGCACCCCGCTGACACTGAATAGCGTTAAGCTTCGCTTAGGATTATCTGGGGTGGTACCAAAAAACAGCCGGGCCGGCATCGTTATTAGTGGCAATGGGACAGTAATAGATTTAAAGCTATTAGGCGGTATTGAGGTAGTGACTTATAAGGATGGCGTGCAGCAGCAGCAGCAAATTATTTCAGTGGACGTTTTGAATGCCACTGGCGCCTTATCAAGCACACGTCCTACCCGTCTTGACTTCATCGCTAATGCCGACTTTAACCAGCTAGAGGTGCGGGTAGGGGGCGTGTTGAGCGTGAGCAATACAATTCGGTTGTATTATGCTTTCGGAATTCAAGACAACACAGGCACTACACAATACCAAGGGGTACTCTCCAATAATACTGCCCCAAAGGCTGGTACAGACTACAGTACATCATCGAAAGACGGGAACGGTTCTATCTGCGTCAACAACGGTGTGAAAGACCCGCAAAACGCAGCCGATGCTGACGTAACGAACTACGCTGTAATAGGCAATCTGCTGGGCGTGAGCTGCCCAGCTACGCTGCAGGTAAAGCTACAAAAGCCTGTAGGAGCTAATTTTCAGGCTGGCTTTGTAGTTAGCAACGGTGGTTTGCTGGATCTGAACCTATTAAATCAAGTACAAATCACAACGTACTTGGGTACTACCGAGCAGCAGAGTGCCAGTGGAACGTCGTTGCTACAGTTGCAACTGTTGCCCGACGGCAAGTCTCAGATCAGCTTTCCGGCTAGCCTACCCTTCGATCGGGTAGAGATTAGGCAGAACAGTTTGGTGAGCGTACTGCCTAACCTCAACGTGTATTATGGTTTTGGCATTGAGCAAAATGCTTTTCGGGATACAACGCCCGTACTGTCGACCTTCTCTAGCACAACCAATAACTACCAGTCTTCTTCCAACGGCTTGTTGTGTCTAGATATTAACAGCAACGGGTGCGACGGTATTCGTAACCCAGCCAATGCCGCCAGCACCGATGTGAACAGCTACGCCGAGTTGAGCCCCGTGGCCAGTGTGCTAACCGTTAATCGTCTGAAGCTGCGTTTGAACGACAATGGCTTGGCTGGTAATCTGGCGGGCGTGGTACTAAGCAAAGGCGCTGGGTTACTAGATGCGAGCTTGCTTTCCAACGTCACCATCAACACATACAGCGGCCAGAATGGCGAAATCCTAATGGAAACAGCCAGCGGTAGCAGCCTGCTAGACTTGGGGCTGCTGGCCGGGGGAGCAAAGAACTCAGTAGGCTTCCGGACCACACAGCCTTTCTCGTGGGTAGAGGTACAGGTGTCGCAGGCGGTAAGTGCCCTCGATCAGATTCGCATCTACAATGCATTTGCCGAAGACACCCGCATGGGTTTTCCTACCAATTTGGTAGCGCCCAGCAGCCCACTGCCCGTTGAGCTGACGGCCTTCACGGTGCGTGCTACCGACCGCGGTGCAGAGTTACGCTGGCAGACAGCTTCGGAGCTGAACAATAGCCAGTTTGTGATAGAACGGGCAGTGCAGCAAGGCGCCAAGGCAGTCTTCCAGGAAGTGGGCCGAATAGCAGGCTATGGTACCAGCACCACCGCACACCAGTATAGCTTTGTAGACGCTGGTGTGGCTGAGTTGAGCGTTGGCACAGTATACTACCGCCTGCGGCAGGTAGACTTCAACGGCAAAGAATCGTTGTCGCCGGTTGTAGCAGCGTCTTTCACCGGGCAGGCGCTATCCGCATCGCTTCAACTGGCTCCCAACCCCGCTGCCACTACCGACCAAGTGCGCGTGTTTGTGGGAGCTACCGACGCGGTAGCCGGCCAGCAGGTAGTAATATACGATGCACAGGGCCAGCAGGTAAGCTCCCTGACGCTTACCGATCATACGGCGCTACTTCCGGCAACAGGACTGAGCCGGGGCTTGTATCACGTTGTATTACTGAATGCGGCTGGCCAGCGTGTCACCAGTCAGCGGCTGGTAATAGCAGGTCGCTAGATTGATTTTTGGCTCCGTAATTTCATAGAAAAGCCACGTCTGTAGGACGTGGCTTTTTGTATAGCGCGCTGATATCCAAATGGGCGTAACTGCTAGTTAATTCCAACAGCGTCGTCGCTTTCGCCTTCTTGGCTGTTCATATAGGAGCGAAAGGATAAAGCTACCTCACTGGCTAATGAAGAGGTTTGAGCCCGCACACGCCGGTCGTTGTTGGTGCGGCTGTTATTGCGGTCATCCGCGAGTTGGGCAATGTACTTATCAAGTGGCACCGTAGTGTCAGGCTGCTCGTCGTTGGGTACTACCTCGAAAGAGGCAACATTGTAGTCGTAGCCATTATCAGTGGCCCGGAATGTAAACTCAAAGCGTACGGATGTCTCAACGACTTTATTGTTGTTGCCAAGTGTTTTTACCTTCCCAGTACCGCGCAAACGGAGTGTGCTAGAGGCCGCATCGGCCTTCACGTCGGTTTTGGGTACGTAGGCAAATCCTTTCTCACTCCAGGCTAGCGCATGCTGATATAGTGAACGTCGGCCGGCTCCTGTAGCCTGCACCTGTTCGCCATATGCCACAGGGGCCGTAGACTGTGCATGCGTTGCCAGTGGCAGAGTAAACAGGCAGCCTAGTAGAAAACTAAGAAAAGCCTTTTTCATAGGAAGAAGTAAAAACCTGGATAGTACGAAAGGAGGCACAAACCTAAGGGTAAGGAGAGAATTACTCCTGTTAAAGTGTGTTATGATTATATCAAGAAAAATGCCGGGTATGCCAGTTCGTAAAAATACCGCTTCAAAAAGCTAGGAATAGGTAACAAAAATGAGACAGTAAATTATTATATAATATTTCTAATGTGACTCGCCCTATTTTTAATATGCCTATCATACCGTTGCATAGATAAAATTGGTAATGTATTACCAAGCCTCCTCCTTATTGCATGAAATACGTAATTGTTTAAGGTGCTGTTGAACATAAGGTTATGATAAAATTTGTGAGACTCAAACCGTTTCGGATTAAAAGCAGGGGATAAATTGGACATAACATTCAGGTAACATAAAATTAATACTGGTTCAGGTATTACGTAGAAATGAAGTAGTACTTTTGGGACGTGCTTCAACTCAATGCAAATATGATGAAGCGCGGAGCCCTCCACGATGTGACTCTGCGAGAAGGCCGAGACCAGGCTTTTTTTCTGTTGATTCTTTTGTTTTTTCGGCATTGACCCTTTTCACCGCTCCGGTATTCGAAGCGGTTTTTTTATGTCCGTATGTGTCAGACGGGGACGAAAAACAACTCTCCTAGCGTCATTGCAGCCTTCTCTTCATAAATAGTCTAACCAACCGGTACCATGTAAGATACCACCCTCGCCCAGCAGATTTTGGCCGCTACCCGCAACGTAAACCCTTCGGACCTGCTGTTGCCATTGGCTAGCAAATCGGCCGGCTGGGTCGAGCGTGAGTTCGACGCCGACAAGCTGCCCTCGGGTGCTGACGTAGGTATGGCTCGCGTTGCACGGTTCATCTTGGGTTGGGTGGACATCCGCGAATGCGTGCCGTTTCTGATCAACCGCGACAACGTTATCTAAGTTGCTGCTACAGAATGCGCCTAGTGCAAGCTGGGCGCTTTTGCTCCTAACAAGCTATTAGCTGTTAGCTTTGTATCTAACATCACGTAGCTGCTAACAACTCAAAAGACCATGAACAAGCTGCTTTCCCGCGTTCAGCGTATCAATTCGCTGCTGTGCGTGGGCCTCGACCCCATTGGGGAGGATGCGCAGGTAGAGCAGCGGCTGGCCGAGGTTATCGACCAGACTGCCGCATACGCCGCCGCTTTCAAACCAAATCTGGCCTTTTTCCTGAGCCGGGAAAACGGTGTGCAATTGCTGCGCGACACCATTCAGCGCATTCCGAAGGATATTCCGGTGATTCTGGACGGCAAGTTTGGCGACATCTCCAACACCGCTGACCACTACGCCCGCTTCGCCTACGACGTGGTAGGCGCCGATGCCGTAACAGTGAATCCTTACATGGGCGACGACGCCATTTGGCCGTTTCTGCGCGAGGGCAAAATGGCTTTTGTGCTGGCCAAAACCAGCAACCAGCCTACCCACTCACTGCAAGACGTGGCCCTTACCCGCGGCGGCACCCTCAGCGACTCTGCCGCTCGCATCGCCCGCAAGCTCGATGAGGAGAACGGTGGGGTAGGGTTGGTAGTAGGTGCCACCCAACCCGAAGCCATGACGCGCGTGCGCGAGCTGTGTCCTGACCAGTGGTTTCTGGTGCCCGGCGTGGGCGCCCAAGGCGGCGACCTGGCCGCTACCCTCCGCGCCGGCCTGCGCCCCGATGGGCTGGGTGTGCTCATCAACTCCTCGCGAGCCATCTGGCAAGCGGCCGATGCTGGCGCTGCTGCCCGCGAATTGATGGAGCAGATTAACAGTTACAGAATGATTACAATCTGATTCCTATGCAGTTTAGTCTAGGCGATATTCTGGTATTGGATAATGAACCCTGTGTGGTAGTGGGGCTGAGCGGACAACTTCTCGGCGAGGAAGAAGTGCCAGAAGAGCACATTGCAGTCTGGTTTGGAGGTAATAATCCTGAACGGTGGAATTCAGAATATGGGCAAGCAAAAGATAGGATCGAAGTCTGGACTATCCCAGCAGGATATTTCAAGCATGGGCCAGCACCTATAGTCAGTCATTAAATAGGGTCTGTTCTGAAATAGACTTCATCATACCTTATATAACATCTCACTTTGAATACCTCCCTACCCTCCGAAACCCTGGAACAGCAATTAGTACAGGAAGATGCGCTGCTACGCGGGCACTTCCGCTTGTCGTCGGGGCTGCATTCTGATACCTATGTACAGTGCGCCCGCTTCCTGCGCCGGCCCGATTTAGCCGCGCCCGCCGCTGCTGAATTGGCCGCCCAGATTCGTGCTGCCGGTTTACAGCCCGATACCGTGGTAGGCCCGGCCATGGGCGGCGTAGTGATTGGCTACGAGCTAGCTCGGCAGCTGGGCGTGCCCGGCATTTTTACGGAGCGCGGTGCCGACGGGCAAATGACCCTGCGCCGGGGCTTCACCATTGAGCCCGGCGAGCGGATTGTTATTGCCGAAGATGTGGTGACTACCGGCAAGAGCACCAACGAAGTAGCTCGTCTGTTGACCGAAATGGGCGCGGAAATTTTGGCTGTGGTCAGTTTAATTGACCGCACTAGTGGGAAAGCTGAGCTTTCTTTTCCGAACTTTGCATTGCTGCCGGTTACGGCAGCCACCTACGCACCCGATGATTGCCCGCTGTGTCGGGCAGGTATTCCGGTAGTGAAGCCCGGCAGCCGGCCGGACAAAGCGTTTTCTTAAACCTACCCTACGCTGGACGTAGGGCAAGGCATTTCCGGTGGCAGTTGGGTGCATCTTACTCTATAGAGGGTAGGGGAGCCGGCGGCAGCGGAAAATAGCAAACCTTATTTCCTTCCTTTTGGAATCTATCCAACGAACCATTCAGCTGCGGCTCAAGCCTACCCGTCACGACGGCGAAGGTCAGCGTGTAGCCGAAGCAGCCCAGCGCCATCTGGGCCTGCGCACCGGGCGCGTGCAAAGCACCGCCCTCTACACCGTGCGCTACCCCCTCACCGACGAGCAGCTGCACAGCTTTGCCACGCGCTGCCTGCAAGACCCGGTGCTGCACGATGTGGCCCTGGACGAGTTTCGCCCCACCGACTCCATCTATAAGAGTTACATTCTGGTAGCTAAGCTGCCCGGCGTGACCGACGACGAAGGCATATCGGCGCAGAATGCGCTGGGCGACTTCCTCAACCAGCCCCTCGACACGCATACCCAGCACATTTTCAGTAAACGGCTCTACTTCCTGGAGCACGAGTTGCCCGCGCAGGATCTGCGCCGCCTGGCCGAAGAGCTGCTGGGCAACAAGATGATCAACCGCTTCGAAACCGGCCCCCTCTCCGAGCTGCGCGACTACACGCCGCGCCCCGGCGGTGGGGCCGAAGCCATTACGGAGTTGGTGCCGCTGGTAGGCCTCACGGACGAAGAGCTGGTGAAGCTGTCGAAAGACAACCTCTACGCCCTGAACCTGGAGGAAATGCGCGCCGTGCGCGACCATTACGTGGCCATCGGCCCCGACCGCCTCGCCGCCGGCCTACCCGAAACCCCTACCGACTGCGAGCTGGAAATCATCGCCCAAACGTGGTCGGAGCACTGCAAGCACAAGGAGTTTTCAGCCCTCATCAACTACAAAGACGCCACCACCGGCGAGACCAAGCAGGTCGATTCGCTGTTTAAAACGTACATCCGCAACGCCACCGCCGAGGTAGACCGCCAACTGCGCGCCAACGGCAACGACTGGCTGATTAAGGTATTTTCGGATAATGCCGGCGCTGTGCGCATCAACCCGGAGTCGTTGTTTGTGTGGAAGGTAGAGACGCACAACTCGCCCTCGGCCATCGACCCGTATGGCGGGGCCATTACGGGCATTTTGGGTAACAACCGCGACCCGCTGGCTACTGGTATTGGTGGCGCCCGGTTACTGTTCAATACCAACGTGTTGTGCTTTGGCAATCCGGAGTTCAACGGCACGCTGCTTTCCAATCAATTACATCCGCGCCGCATTTTTGAAGGCGTGCGCAAGGGCATCGAGGACGGCGGCAACAAGTCGGGTGTGCCTACTGTCAATGGTAGCATTGTGTTTGACGACCGCTACGCCGGCAAGCCGCTGGTGTACTGCGGCACTGGCGCCGTGATGCCCATGCAACTGGCCGGCGAGGACTCGTGGGAAAAGAAAATCGACCCGCAAGACCGCATCATCATGGCTGGGGGTAGGGTAGGGAAGGACGGCATCCACGGTGCTACGTTCAGCAGCATCGAGCTGGACGAAACCTCGCCCGCCACGGCCGTGCAAATCGGCTCGCCCATCACCCAAAAGCTGGCGATGGACTTCCTGATTATCGCTACCCGGCGCGGCCTCATCAAGTGCAGCACCGACAACGGCGCGGGCGGCCTCTCGTCCAGCATTGGCGAGCTGGCTACCATTAGCGGCGGCGCGGTGGTAGAATTGGAGAAAGTGCCGTTGAAATACTCGGGTCTGCGGCCCTGGGAAATCTTTGTTTCAGAATCGCAGGAGCGGTTTTCGCTGGCCGTAGAGCCGGCTAAGCTTGACGAGCTGCTGGCGCTGGGTAAGGAAATGGAAGTGGAGCTGACCGACATCGGTTACTTCACCGCCGACGGCTACCTCGACGTGCGCTTCGCCGGAGAGTCGGTAGCCAAGCTCGACATGCACTTCCTGCACGAAGGCGTGCCGCGCAAAGTGCTGGAAGCAGAGCTGACGCAACCCACCGCGCAGGAGCCTACCCTCCTCGCCGCAACCGACTACACCGACACACTCCGTCGCTTGCTGGGCTCGCTCAACATCTGCTCGCGCGAGTCCGTGATTCGGCAGTACGACCACGAGGTGAAGGGCCGCACGATTGTGAAGCCCCTGATGGGCGCCACCGGCCAGGCGCCGCAGGACGCCGCCGTGGTGCGCTTCAACTTTGAGACCTGGGAAGGCGTGGCCGTGAGCAACGGCATTCTACCCCGCTACGGTGATTTGGACGCCTACCAGATGTCGGCGGGTTCGTTTGACGAGGCAGTGCGGCAAATTATTGCGGTGGGCGGCAAGCTACCCAACCTCACGCCCGGCGACGGCCTTTTCTGGTCCGTGAACGACAACTTCTGCGTGCCCGATTCGGTGTACGATGAGGTAGGCAACCCCGACGGCAAGCACAAGCTGGCCAAGCTGGTGCAGATGTGCGAGGCCCTGCGCGACGCCACGGCGGCCTACTGCATCCCGCTTACGAGCGGCAAGGACTCGATGAAGAACGACTTCAAGGCCGACGGCGTGAAGATTTCGGTGCCGCCCACGGTGCTGTACTCCATGACCGCCAAAATGGAAGACGTGCGCCGGGCCGTAACGTCGGACTTCAAACAGGAAGACGACGTGGTGTACCTGCTCGGCGAAACCTACGACGAGCTGGGCGGCTCGGAGTTCTACGCCCTGCACGGCGAGCTGGGTGCCAACGTGCCCCAGGTACGGTTCGACAAAGCCAAGGAACTCTATATCACGATAGGAGAAGCCAACGACCAGAACCTCATTCAATCCTGCCACGACCTGAGCGACGGCGGCTTGGCGGTAGCGCTGGCCGAGGCCACGTTTGGCTATGGCTTCGGGGCCGATGTAGAGCTGACCGGCGAGCTAAGCCTGACGGCGCAATTGTTCTCGGAGTCGCACTCGCGCTTTGTGGCTACGGTAGCGCCCGAGGATGTGGTAGCCTTTGAAGCGTTGCTGAAAGGCCGCGCTACCCGCCTTGGTACCGTCACCGGCAACGGCCGCCTGACGGTGCGCCACGCCGGCCAGTCAGTTATTGATGCCGATGTAACCGCCTTGCGCGAAACGTGGAGCAATGGGCCGGTGAATAAAGTAATCGGGCTGGACCTGGATGCCGTGCGCAACGCCAATGAAGGCTCAACCAGCGGACTAGGATAAGCACATGGAAGACAAACCCCTCATGCCCGATCTGAACGCCCCGCCTCACCAGCAACGCGACGCTACCCCGCCGCGCCAGGATGCGGACGGCAACTTCCTGGTGCCCGGCTACAAAAGCGTAGACGCCGGCCACGAAACTACCGAACCTTTGAAAAGCACACAGGAACAAGCTGACAGCCAGCAGCTAACAGCGAATAGCTCAAACGTAAAGGCCCTCATTCTGACAGGTTTCGGTATCAACTGCGAAGAGGAATTCGCGGCGGCCTACCGCCTGGCGGGCGCCGAGCCTACCATCGTGCACCTCAACCAGGTGCTGCACGGCGAGGTGAGCATCCACGATTTCGACATTCTGAACTTCCCCGGCGGCTTTAGCTTCGGCGACGACCTGGGCTCGGGCGTGGTACTGGCCAACAAGCTGCGCTACCGCAAAAACGCCGAGGGCCGTACGCTGCTGGATGATATCCGGCAGTTTATTGCCGATGGCAAGTTTGTGCTGGGCATCTGCAACGGCTTTCAGGTATTGGTGAAACTGGGCTTGCTGCCCGACCTCGCCGGCAATGTAACGCCCGAAGTGACCCTAACCCACAACGCCTCCGGCCGCTACGAGGACCGTTGGGTGCGCCTGAAAGTCAATCCCGCCGCCAATACGCCCTTCCTCAAAGGCATGAATACGCTGGAAGTACCCGTGCGCCACGGTGAAGGCCGCCTGATCATTCCCGACGAAGCCACGCGTGCGCAGATTGTGCAGCGCGGCCTCAACGTGCTGACCTACTGCGACAGCACAGGCTGCGAGGTGTCGGCCTACCCCCACAACCCCAACGGCGCCGACCTGAACTGCGCCGGCCTGACTGATACCACCGGCCAGGTGTTTGGACTAATGCCTCACCCTGAGGCGTTTTTGTCTCTGTATAACCACCCGGAATGGACGCGCCGCAAGCGCCAAAACCCGGAGCTTTCTGAAGAGGGCGACGGGCTACGCATCTTCCGCAACATTGTAGAGCACGTGCAACAGCACGCAATACCCGCCGAAACCACCCAGTTTTCATCCTAACATCACCGCAATCTGCCGACGGTCTGCGTTGGCTTCCTGCTCGATATGAACACTCTCAACCACTTCGCAACTCCCCAACTCGAACTGCTGCACCGCGGCAAAGTACGCGACTCGCTCCGTGCACCCAACGGCGACCGACTCATCATCGTAACGGACCGCCTGTCGGCGTTCGACTCGGTGCTGGAAACGCCGGTGGCCCACAAAGGCGCCGTGCTGAATGGCCTAGCTAACTTCTGGTTCGACAAGACCAAGGACATCATCCCCAATCATGTGATTGAGCTGGTGGACGCCAACGCCATGCTGGTGAAAGAAGCCGAGCCGATTCGGGTGGAAATGATTGTGCGCGCCTACCTCACCGGCTCCATGTGGCGCGGCTACCAGAAAGGCCAGCGCGCTTTTTCGGGCGTGTCGGTGCCCGATGGGCTGAGCAAGCACCAAGCGTTTCCGGAGTTCCTCGTAACGCCGACCACAAAGGAAGAATCGGACCGCGAAATCACGCCCGAAAACCTAGTGAGCGAAGGCTGGGTGAGCCAGGAGTTGTACGACCAGATGAAGGTGAAGTCCCTGGCGCTGTTTCAGGTAGGCTCCGATTTGCTGAAGGAAAAAGGCATTATCCTGGTCGATACCAAGTACGAGTTTGGTTTGCTGAACGGCGAGCTGATCCTGATTGACGAAATCCACACGCCGGATTCGTCGCGGTTCTGGTCGAAGGAAGACTATGACCGCAATCCCGAGTCGGCGGAACAGATGGACAAGGAGTACGTGCGCCAGTGGCTGATTGCCAACAAGGTAGACGGCCAGTATCCCCGTGCCCTCACCCCCGAGGTATCGCAGGAAGCCAGCCGCCGCTACCTCGATATCTACGAGCGCATCACTGGCCAGCCCCTACCCACCGCCGACGAGCAAACCACCGGAGGCGGCGTATCGGCCCGCCTGGTAGGCAACCTCGTGCGCGCCGGTCTGATGAAAGACGCCTGGGTGAACATCGTGATGGGTTCGGCCGCCGACAAGGACCACTGCCAGAAAATCCGTTCCTACTTCGAAGGCTACAACATCTTCACGCAGTTGCGCGTGACTTCGGCGCACAAAAACGGCGAGGAAATAGCCGGCATGGCCGACGTGTGGAATAAGTCCATCGAGCCCGGCGTCCTCATCGCCGTGGCCGGCCTCTCCAACGGCCTCGGCGGCGCCCTGGCCGCCAACGTGAACGTGCCCGTTATCAGCTGCCCACCGTGGAAGGATTACGCCGAGCTGGCCATGAACCTGAACTCGTCGGTGATTATGCCCTCGGGCACGCCCAACCTGACGGTAGTGCGCCCCGACAATGCCGCTCAGGCAGCATTGCGCGCCCTGAACGTGCCGCGCCTGCGCGAGCAGCTGAGCAAGGACATTGCTACCACCAAAGCCAAACTGAGAGCTGCTGACGCGGAGCTGAAGACGCTGTAATTCAATTAATAACAAGAAGAATTTCGCACGCAATTGAAAGGAGTTGAAAAGGGAGTTTCACTGAGTAGAATCTTTTTTGAACGCCCTTTTCAACTCTTTTTAACTGCGTGCGAAAACTTACTATCGTGCGAAACCCGGTTATTTCATGAATGTAGTCATCCTTGGTTCCGGTGCCCGTGAGCACGTCCTGGCTTGGAAACTCCGCCAAGACGGCGCTACCGTACACGTGCTGCCCGGCAACCCCGGCATTCCCGGTTCGGTACCGACTATCGACGCGCTGGATTTTCCGGTCGTGCAGCGCTTCTGCGAAGAACACAGCGTGAAGCTGCTGGTGCCCGGCTCGGAAGCCACATTAGCGGCTGGCGTAACGGATTTTTTTGCCGAAACCGACATTCGCGTGTTCGGCCCTACTCGGCAGGCGGCGGCGCTGGAGTCGTCCAAAGTGTGGTCCAAGAACTTCATGCAGCGCCACGGCGTGGCCACTGGCTTGTCGTGGACGTTCCGCTCCGACCAGGTAACCGAGGCCTTAGCCAAAGCCGCGGAGCTGGAGGGTAGGGTAGTGGTGAAGTACGACGGTCTGGCTGCTGGGAAGGGCGTGTACGTGTGCTCGTCGCAGGATGAAGTGAAGGCGGCCCTCGATGAGCTGGTCGACCTGCATTCCGACTGGTTCAGCTTCCTGCTCGAAGAAAAGCTGGTTGGTCCGGAAATCAGCGTGATAGGCGCTACCGATGGCAACCGCATTCGGCTGCTAGCTACCTCGCAGGACCACAAGCAGTTGCGCGCTGACGACCAGGGTCCCAACACCGGCGGTATGGGCGCCTACTGCCCCGTGCCCTTCGCCGACGACAACGTGATGGGCGAGGTGCGCCGTGACATCATCGAGCCAACCATGCGCGGCTTGCAAGCGTCGCAGTTCGACTTCAAAGGCTTTATCTACTTCGGCATCATGCTCACGCCCAACGGGCCGAAGCTGCTGGAATACAACACCCGCCTCGGCGACCCAGAGGCCGAAGTACTGCTGCCCGCCATGCAGAGCAGCCTGCTCGACCTTATCACGGCTGCCCTCGACGGTGACCTCGCGCGCCACGACGTATGGCAGCGGCCGGGCCATTACGCTGGCGTGGTGCTGGCCTCGGGCGGCTACCCCGCGCCCAAGTTCCCGACCGGTTTCCCCATCACCGGTCTCGACCAACTCGCCGATACTACCTTGGTATTCTTCGGTGGGGTGAAAGCCGGTGCCGAAGCAGGCCAGTTGGTAACTAGTGGCGGCCGGGTGCTGGTAGTGGTTGCGCACGGCGACGAACTGAGCCAAGCCGTGCAGCAAGCCTACGCCGAAATCGAGAAAATCAGTTTCCAGGACGCGTACTACCGCACCGATATCGGGCAGCGGCCCAGCCCCATTCTTACCCGTGTCTACTAACCAACCATTGCCGCGCCTAGCGATTCTGCTATCGGGTAGGGGCTCCAACATGGTAGCCCTGGTCGAGGCGGTGCAGCGTGGCGTATTGAAGGGAGTGGCCGAGGTGGCGGTGGTATTCAGCAACAAGCCCGATGCGCCCGGCCTAGCTACGGCCGCCGCACTGGGCTGCCCTACTGCCAGCCTGGCCCCCGAGGGTAGGAAACGCGCCGAGTTCGACGCGGCCGTGGTGGACGTGCTCCAGGGATATCAGCCCGATTACGTGGTGCTGGCCGGGTATATGCGCATCCTGTCGCCGGTGTTTGTGCGGGCGTTTGTGGGGCACATTCTCAACATTCATCCCGCCGATACGCATCAGCACCAAGGACTTCATGCCTACGAGTGGGCCTTCGAAAATCACTTGCCCGAAACTAAAATAACGGTTCATTTGGTTGATGAGGGTCTTGATACGGGTCCCATTCTGGCCCAGGCCCCAGTAGATCTGCTCGGGGCCGATTCGCTGGCCGAAGTGGAACGCCGCGGCTTGGCCGTGGAGCATCAATTGTACGCTACCACCTTAGCGCAACTCCTTCGCCAGGAGTTGCCTACCCCCTCCATTGCCGAGCCATCGGCAACTCAACATTGACACTTCGACTATGTGCGGAATAGTAGGTTTTTACGGTCCTGATGACGTTGCACACGATATCGTGTTCGGCCTCACCGCGTTGCAGCACCGCGGGCAGGACGCTGCCGGTGTTGCCACCTTCGATGGCAGCTTCCATCTGCACAAAGGCAATGGGCTGATTGCCGACGTGTTTCGGCCCAAATACCTGAAAAAGCTGAAAGGCAACATCGGTATTGGGCACGCACGCTACACCACGCAGGGCTCCAACGATTCGGAGCTGGCGCAGCCGTTTACCACCAGCTACCCTTTTGGGTTGTCGATGGTGCACAACGGCAACGTTATCAACTTCCGCGACGTGGCCAAGCGCCTGCACGAGAAGTACCACGTGCTGCCCAAAACCAACAACGATCTGGAGCTGATTATGTACACCTTCGCCTCGGAGCTGCGCACCAAGGACCTCGACCACCTCTCGGTAGTCGACATCTTTGACGCTGTGGAGACGACGCAGGAACTGGTGGAAGGTGCTTATGCTACCATCACCGTTATTGCGGGCTACGGTTTGCTGGCCTTCAACGATCCGCGCGGCATCCGGCCGCTGGTGCTGGGCCGCCGCGACACACCCAACGGCCCAGTGTACGCCTTCTCCTCCGAAAGCACCTGCTTCGACTACCTGGGTTTCGAGTTCATCAAGAACGTAGGGCCGGGTCAGGCGGTGTTCATCGACCAAGATTTCAAGGTTCACTACAAGAACCCCTACCAGCAGCCCAAGAACTTCTGCGTATTCGAGCACATCTATTTCGCCCGCGAAGATTCCGTGATTCACGGCCGTCTGGTGGCGCGGGAGCGGGTGCGCTTGGGCAAGCTGCTGGCGCGCCGGGTGAAAGAAGCTGGCTTAGAGCCGGATATGGTGATTGACGTACCTTCGTCGGGCTACTTTGCGGCGTCGGGACTGGCCGAGGCCATTGGGGTGCCCTACCGCCGCGGGCTGGTGAAAAACAACCACATGGGTCGCTCCTTTATTGTGAGCAGCCAGGCGGGTAGGGAAGATGTGGTGAAGAAAAAACTGAACCCGATTCGCGCCTTTGTGGAAGGCAAAAAGGTGGCCGTGGTGGACGACAGCATTGTGCGCGGCACCACTTCGCGGCGCATTGTGCGCATTCTGCGCGAGGCGGGCGCCAAGGAAGTGTATTTCATTTCGTCGGCGCCGCCCATTGTGTCGCCTTGCATCTACGGCATCGATATGGCCATGAGCACGGAGCTGATTGCAGCCAACCACACCGAAGAGGAAATCTGCGAATACATCGAAGCCGACCGCGTGATTTATCAGTCGGTGGAAGATTTGCAGGAGCTTTTCTCGCTGGAAAAAGGCCACGGCGGTAGCTGCTTCGCCTGCTTCACCGGCAATTACCCCACCGGCGATGTGACGCGCTACCTGCGCCACATTCAGGAGGAGCGCCAGAGCCACCGCAGCAAAAAGGATAAGGCCTTGTCTGCCACGTCCGTCAGCGCCAAAGCCCCCGAGCCCACGGAGCATTAACTATTTTAGAGCTAGAAAATTAGCTCCCCTCCTTTTTTAAGGAGGGGGTAGGGGTGGTAAAACCATCTGAACGACACTAGCTTTTAGATTTTCTAGCTCTAACTTTTACCACCCCCTACCCCCTCCTTAAAAAAGGAGGGGAGCTAGACCTAGTTTCTAGCTTAAACCAGCCTACCCCATGTCATCTTCCCAAAAACCTGCCGGCTACGACATCGACCTCGGCAACGAATGCTCCCGCAACGCCTACGCGTGGTCCAAGAAAACCTTTGCCAACCGTGCTGGCAAGCCCGGCGAAGCAGCCCAGGACCTGGACGGCGGCTTTGCCAACGAAATCCGCTTTGGCAACGCGCGGCTGGGTATTTCTTCCGATGGCATCGGTACCAAGATTGAAGTAGCGGAGCGGGTAGGCAAATTCGACACGCTGGGCTACGACCTGGTGGCCATGACAGCCGACGACCTCATCGTGGGCGGGTTCGTACCGACCAACCTCAGTAACATCATCGACGTGAACACGCTCGACTACGACGTGATTGATGAGATGATGCGCGGCTTGCACGACGCCTGCAACTTTGCCGGCGTTGCTATCACGGGCGGCGAAATTGCCGAGTTGGGCAACCGTATTGGCGGCTGGGCCGGGGCGCGCATGAATTTCAACTGGTGCTCTACGGCCATTGGCAGCCTGCACCCCAGCCTGGAGCGTCCGCTCAGCGGCGCGGGCGTGCAAGCCGGGCAGGCGGTAGTAGCGATTCAGTCGCCCAGCTTCCGCTCCAACGGCTTCTCCTTGGCCCGCCGCACGTTGCAAAACCTATTCGGCGACAACTGGCACTCGGCTCCTTATGATGGCACCGACGCTACCCCGCACGGCACGGCCGGGCACACCTGGGGCGAAGTGCTGCTGGCGCCCTCGCTCATCTACTCGCCCGGCGTGGCGAAGGTCTTGGATAAAGGCTTGCCGCTCTATGCAGCTGCCCACATCACCGGCGGCGGCATTGCCGATAACTTCAAGCGGGTTCTGAAAAACGGGGTAGGGGCTGAGCTCACGAACCTGTTTGAGCCCTTGCCTGCCATGCAGAAGCTCACGGAGTTGGCCGGCATCACCCCCGCCGACGCTTACCTCTACTGGAACATGGGCAACGGCATGCTGCTGGTAACCGACGAGGCACAAGCCGAAGCCGTGGCCGAAAGCCTCCGCGCCGATGGTTACCAGGCCCAGGTAGCGGGCCGTATTACGGCCGAAGCCGGTATCCGCCTGACGGTAGGCGCCGGCGAGCTGACGTACGAGTAAGGACTCTATTGTTTAGCAGCAGGCGCTGCTAATTCTGCGCCACTAGCTTTCTGCAAGGTCCCTGCCGGAAACCCTTTCCTTCTGTATCGAAGGTTGGGGTTTCCGGCAGGGACCTTTTGCCTGTACTAGTACTTGGTACAGGCTGCCATTAGGGATATATTCAAAAATATGTAGAAAGTTAATTTTTAGAATACCCCCTATTTTTGAATGTATATTATAGGTAAAAGATGATTATTTTGAAATAAGTGCCTAAAAAATAAGGGGGTACTGACAATAATTCAAAAGTGCTTATCTATATTGCCCTTATAATTCTAACCTATCTGCTGTTGAGATTACCTGATCTATTGGAATGCTTAACAGCCTTGCGCTACCTATTCGAATTACATAGAGTAGTAGGTGCTGCTGCCTAAGAGCAAGAAGCATCTTCAAGAAACATAGTCGCTATTCTGCTCTGCCTGGTAAAAGCAGTAGCCTACCTCCGCTTGCCCAAAAAGTACGGGCGCCATCCCGGGCTTTTGACAATACGCGTACGCTCACAGCTTTCACCACCATCCCTCCTCCTATGCTATTTCTGACCACTGCCGCTCTACTGACGGCGGCCTTCACAAGCGAACCGGGTGACTCCGTACGCCAGAAACCATTCACCTTCTCTGGCTCAGCCGATGGCTACTACCGCTACAATTTTAGCAACCCCCAAGAAAGCCCCTACAACAACCTGACGAGCTTCACCAACAGTCACAATTCGTTTGAGCTGGGTATGATCTCGCTGAAAGCAGCGCACACCATTGGCAAAGTAGGATTGGTGGCAGATGTAGGCTTCGGGCGACGGGCGGAAGAGTTTTCCTATAATGACGACAAGACACGATTTGCCATCAAGCAATTATATGTGACATATGCACCCACCGAAAAAATAAAATTTACGGCGGGTAGCTGGGCCACGCATATCGGGTACGAGTCAGTAGATCCGTACCTAAACCGTAATTACAGCATGAGCTACATGTTCTCGTATGGCCCATTTTTCCATACAGGTCTGAAAGCAGAGGTCAGCGTGGGCGATAAAACGACGCTCATGATAGGCATCGCAAACCCTACTGATTTTAAGAGCGCCAGCAGCATGCCGAAAATGGCCATTGCGCAGCTGGCTACCAGCAGCCGAGACGATAAACTGAAGGTCTACCTCAACTACCAGGGCGGTCGGGCGTTGAATAGCCTGCGGCTGCACCAAGAAGATCTTGTGCTTAGCTATTTGATTAATAGCAAGTTGTCTTTTTCCTACAATGGCACTATGCAGCAGCGTAGGATGGTAGGCGAGGGCGGCAGCGACGAATACCACACGTGGTGGGGCTCGGCCCTCTACGCCAACCTCGACCCCCAGCCCTGGCTCGGTTTCACGCTCCGCGCAGAATACACCGGCGATAAAAACTACCTGCTGGGCCTCAGTAAGAATGTGATTGAAACGACACTGTCCTCCAACATCAGAATCGATAATCTGACCATCATCCCGGAAATCCGCCTGGATCGGAGCAGCTCCGACGACAACCTCTTCGTGAACAAAGCCGGAAACAGCAAAAACGCAACCGTGAGCGGGCTACTAGCGGCGGTGTATGCCTTTTAGCGCTACTACCCAAAAAGCAGCAACTACTTCTTTGACCTGAAATACCCTCCACTTATCTAACATCTTTCGCATGGAAACTTCCCTACCCTCCAAATCTGGTCGA
>Ga0210040_10001305_pt1 | contig 38146 bp, 32 predicted proteins | sample CryGeyCG12114_NA_FD_185462 | JGI IMG/M metagenome (GOLD analysis project Ga0210040, IMG submission 185462) | Groundwater microbial communities from aquifer - Crystal Geyser CG19_WC_8/21/14_NA (SPAdes) (version 2) | ecosystem: Environmental > Aquatic > Deep subsurface > Groundwater | place: USA... | reverse complement strand
TAAGCTGTCTTCCTTCGCACTGGCGGTGGTGGTGCTTGCAGGCTGTGGATTAAGAAAAGGGCCTCAGGGTGATCTGGTGGGCGCTGAAGATCGCCCTGAATACAATCCGCAGGAAGTGCCTTACGGCATGGTGGCCTGCCCGGGCGGTACATTTCATATGGGCCAGGCCGATGAGGACATTGCGGCGACCATGGCCAACCTGAATAAGCAGGTAACCATCAGCGGCTTTTATATGGACGAAACCGAGATCACCAACAACGAGTACCGCCAGTTTATCAACGTAATGATGCAAGATTCGCTGGATGTGCTGGGAGAAGAGTACGTGATGGAAAGTCTGTATCCTGATACTACTGTTTGGGTAAAAGATTATACCTACCACATGGGCGATCCCCTGATGGAATATTATTTTTCGCACCCTGCTTTTGACGATTATCCGGTGGTAGGTGTAAACTGGTTTGCCGCCAAGCTGTTCAGCGAGTGGCGCACCAAGCATAAAAATCAGGCCAATGCCGAGGAGGGTATGGCACCGGTGCCGCAGTTCCGGCTGCCATCAGAGGCAGAATGGGAGTATGCAGCCCGTGGCGGCCGCGACATGGCCATGTATCCTTGGGGTGGCCCTTACCTGCGCAATGCCAAAGGTTGTCTGCTGGCTAACTTTAAGCCGGGCCGCGGCGACTACTACAGCGATGGCTTTACTTATACGGCTCCTGTGGCGCAGTTCTTCCCGAACGATTTTGGCTTGTACGACATGTCGGGCAACGTGGCGGAGTGGTGCGAGGATGCTTATTCTGAAGCCAGTGTTCCGATTACGTGGGACCTGAACCCGGTATACAACAGGGATGACGAGCCGCGCAAAGTAGTGAGAGGCGGCTCCTGGAAAGATATTGCATACTTCCTGGAGACAGGTACGCGTAACTTCGAATACCAGGACTCCGCGCGTTCTTATATCGGCTTCCGCAATACCATGACGTATCTGGGGCGTTCATCCGGCAGAGAATTTTAAGCTGATTCCGGTTTAACCAGGAAAAATTAAACTTCTATAAAACCCTTCAATCACAACTTATTACAATTAATTAAAAATTAAAATGAGCAAAGCTAAAGGTCGCAATTTTTTATATGACGTGTTGATGCCGAAAGTATACGGTATCGGTGCTGCTGTCGTAATTGTAGGTGCATTGTTTAAAATCCAGCACTGGGCTGGTGCCGATTTGATGCTGATTCTTGGTTTGAGTACAGAGGCAGTTATCTTCTTCCTCAGCTCTTTCCAGCCGCAGCACGCGGAGCCGGATTGGGCAAGAGTATATCCGCAACTGGCAGATGAGTATGCCGGAGAAGGTCTTATGCCGGTACAGGCTATGTCGCAGGGACCATCTGTAACAGGCAAACTGGATGAGATGATGCGCAATGCAGCTATCACCCCGGAAAGCATTAATTCGTTAGGTATGGGGCTGAACAGGCTGAGCGAGACTGCCTCACAAATGGCAGATATGAGCCAGGCTGCCACTGCTACACAGGATTATACGGTTAGGGTAAAAGCTGCCGCAAACCAGCTGGACAACATGAACAAAGCGTATGCTACTACCGCAGAAGCCCTGTCGCACATGGCTGGCTCTACTGTAGATGCAAAAGAATATCATAGCCAGATTCAGGGTATGACCAGGAACCTGGGCGCTTTAAATGCAGTGTATGAAATGGAACTGCAGGATGCTAACAGCCACCTGAAAGCCATGAACAAGTTCTACGGCAACCTGAGCATTGCTATGGAAAACCTGACAGATGCCAGCAAAAACACAGAGCAGTTTAAAGACGAAGTATCGCGCTTAACGCAAAACCTGCACTCGCTTAACACAGTGTACGGCAACATGCTGACAGCAATGAAAAGCTAATTGTTATCTGTAAAACTTTAAATTAACAAGAAAAAATAGTTAAGATAGTATAAATAATGGCTGGAGGAAAAGAGACACCACGGCAGAAGATGATCGGTATGATGTACTTGGTACTAACCGCACTTCTTGCCTTACAAGTGAGCTCGGCGATCCTGTTGAAGTTTAAGTTCCTCGACGAAAGTATGATGGAAGTAAACAACAAGACAGTAAGTGATAATGCCGGAGTAGTATCTAATATACAGGCCGCTGTAAACAAAGGCGGCAACAGAGCAAGTGATCAGCGCGTGCTGACAAACGCGCAGCAAATACGACAGCAAACATCAGAAATGGTGGGCTATATTCATGGCCTGCGCGACATGCTGGTGCAAAAAACCGGCGGCTTAAATCCTGAAGGCCAGTATGTAAATCCGTCTTCTGAGGATGTGGTGGCAATTAACATGATTGGTGCTTCTAACAAGAACAACGGCAAGGCATATGAGCTGCGCGATAAGCTAAATAATTATGCTAAGTTTATGCGCCAGTATAGCCCCGACTTGCCGGCAAGTATAGCGCTTTCAGGCAGCGAAGATCCGGTAGCGAAAAGAGACAAGGCGCAGAAGAACAAAGATTTTGCAGAACTTAATTTTGAGAACACCCCATTGGTAGCGGCTTTGGCTACGCTTTCGCAGAAAGAAAACCAGGTGCTGAAGTATGAGGCTGATGCCTTGCAGAAACTGGCTGCTTCGGTAGGTGCTGATCTTATCAAATTTGAGAAAATATTTGCGATGGCACGTGCTGAGTCTAAAGTAGTGGCGGCCGGTACCAAGTATAAAGCGGAAATGTTTATCGCCGCTTCTTCTAATGCCATTACGCCTAAGATGTCGTATCAGGGTAAGCCTTTAACAGTGGTGGATGGCAAAGGGCAAGTTGAATTTGTTGCCGCCGCCTCTAATTATGATGCTGATGGTAACTCCAAACAAACCTGGAAAGGGCAGATTACCCTTAACCAGAATGGCCGGGATTCAACCTATAATCTTACCGAAGAATATATTGTAGCCAAGCCCGTCATTCAGGTGCAATCGGCCGCAGTGCAGGCCTTATACTTCCAGTGTGCCAATGAGCTAAACATTCAGGTTCCGGCATTGGGAGCGGTATATGACCCAAGCTTTAGCGCTTCTGGCGGCAATGCCATTAAAGGCGCTAAAAAAGGCGAGGTAACAATTATACCAAATGCTACGCAGGTTACGATTAATGTGAGCAGCGGCGGCAACGCCATTGGCAAAGAAACCTTCCAAGTGCGCCCGGTGCCAAAGCCCGAACTGGTGCCACTGGTTAATGGCCGCCCCATTGATGTAAAACGCGGTTTGCCGGCACAATCTGTCAGAGCAGTTGAAATTCAGGCCATTGCGGACGAAGGTTTCAAACAATTATTACCGAACGAAGCGCGTTATAGGGTTACCAGATGGAAAGCCTACCTGGTAAGAAATAACCAGCCCATTGACCAGGGCGAGTTCAGTGGCCCGACAGCTAACCTGACCAGCTTTGCTGCCAAGGCAAGTAAAGGCGACAGAGTAGTGCTTGAGGTGCTGGATGTGAAACGCCTGAACTATAAAGGACAGGCAATCGATGCCAAAGTTGGAGGCGATAACAACTGGATTATCCCATTAAATTAAAAAGCTAAGGCGTATGAAATTAGTTAAAGCTATAGCAGGTGTGGCAGCAGGTTTGCTGTTGTCTGTAGGTGCCATGGCACAGCAGGTGGCAGCCACTACTGCCAGTAACCCTTCTGCGCGGCCTATTCCGGAGTCGGATATCATGTTTAAGAAAATAGTGTGGCGTAAAATTGATTTGCGTGAAAAGCAAAACAGGCCCATGTTTTCGGAAAACAGGGAAATTACAAAGATCATCATCAACGCTGTAAAAAGCGGGGAGCTAACAGCTTATAAAAACGACTCGCTGAATACACCGCTGACACGCGAAGAGTTTATTGCCAACATGACCTCACAGGAAACTGCCGGTGGACTGAGCGAAGAGGAAATTGCGGCTGGATTTGGCAAAGAAGAAGCGAAGGAGCAGGACGATGCCTGGGGCGCCGCACTTGGCGAAACGGAGACGCAAACAAGCACGGCTGCTGTCAGCAACGAGTATTTTCCGAAGCAATTATACCTGCTGGAACTGAAGGAGAATGTTGTGTTTGATAAAAAGCGCTCCCGCATGTACCACGATATCCAGTCGATCAGTGTAAAAGTACCCTCTACGCTGAATGCGCTTGGATTTGAACAGAATGTAGGCAGCTTTAAAATGAGCGATTTAGATCGTATTTTCCGCGCTAATCCGGAAATGGCCATTTGGTATAATGCCCAAAACGATGCACAGCATAAGAACTTGGCCGATGCTTTCGACTTGTGGTTGTTCAGCTCCTACATCACTAAAATATCAAACCCTGGCGACAGAGCTTTGGCTGATATTTATGGTGGTGGCAGAAAAGGTTTGCTGGCTGCACAGGACGCTGCCGAAGCGCTCATCGAGTATGAGTACAGTCTCTGGAGCTATTAAGTATAACAAAAACAGAAACAAAAAAGGAGATGCAAGTATGTATCTCCTTTTTTGTTTCTGTTTAAGCCGGAACAAAGTCAAAGTATAGCTGCTGTTTTGGGTTTGCTATCAGAAAGTATAAAAGGCCTCGCAGCGTGCGCAGCCCCTGCGAGGTCTGGCTGGCGCGAATACATAATTTTAGTGCGTTTTATACTTGCGCGCTGTCGTTATGGAAGTAGCTGTAAAGTATGGCTGCCTTCGAAGCGCCGACTTCAGTTGTTAATTCCTGCTGCGATAAATCTTTCAGTTTTTTAACAGATTTATACTTGGCCAGCAACGTTTCGGCAGTGGTGGGGCCAATACCTTTTACTTCGGTGAGTTCGGTCTTCAGCGTGCCGGCATCGCGCTTGCTGCGATGGAAGGTAATAGCAAAACGATGCGCCTCGTTGCGCAAACGTTGTATAAGTTTCAGCGATTCAGATTTCTTATCGATATAAAGCGGCAACTTGTCCCCCGGATAAAAAATCTCCTCCAGCCGCTTGGCAATTCCGACCACGGCTACTTTGCCATACACACCCAGCTCCTTCAAAGCCTTCACAGCCATACTTAGCTGGCCCTTGCCGCCATCAATGATAATAAGCTGCGGAAGCGGCTGGTTCTCGTCTAGCTGGCGTTTGTAGCGTCGCGTTACAATTTCATACATCGACTCAAAATCGTTGGCACCTATCACCGTTTTAATATTAAAATGGCGGTAGTCTTTTTTGCTGGGTTTGCCGTTTTTAAAGCAAACCATAGAGGCCACCGGATTATCTCCCTGGAAATTAGAGTTATCGAAGCACTCGATCTGGCGTGGCAGTTCCATGAGGCGCAGGTCTTTTTTGAGCGTTTCCAGTACGCGGATCTCCCGTTGTTCGCCCAAGTCTTTGTTTTTTTCCTGGCGGCTTTCGCGCTCTTTGCGCAAGTATAAAGCGTTCTTCAACGACAGGTTTACCAGTTTGCGTTTATCTCCAATCTGCGGTTGCGTTACGGTTATGTTGTCCAACGGAAGGGTTAAATCTATGTTGGTGATGATCTCGCGCGAGGTACTTTCAAAATCCTGGCGCAGCTGTACCACCACAGAGGCCAGAATGTCCGCATCAGCCTCATCCAGCTTTTTCTGTATCTCCAGCGATTGGGTAAGTATAACGGAGCCGTTCATTACCTTCAGGTAATTGACGAAAGCGCATTGTTCGTTTGAGGTAATAGTAAAAACATCAATATCAGTGAGCGTGTTGCTCACTACCGTAGATTTTGTCTGAAAATCCTCCAGCATATCCAGTTTTTGCTTGTACTGGTGCGCCAGTTCATACTGATAATCAGCGGCGGCGGCGGCCATGTGCTCCTTAAAATAATTTTTAGCCACCGACAGATTGCCTGAAAGTATGTTCCGGATCTGGGAAATGTTATGGTTGTAAGCCGCCTCGTCGATCAGGTTCTCGCAGGGGCCTTTGCAGTTGCCGATGTGGTACTCGAGGCAAACCTTAAACTTGCCCGACGCCACATTCTCCGGCGACAGGTTATAGGTGCAGGTGCGCAGCGGATAGAGCGTACGAATCAGGTCCAGCACCACGTTCATGGTGGTTACGCTGGCATAAGGGCCGAAGTAGCGTGAGCCATCGTTCAGCTTGTTGCGTGTGCTGATAACACGCGGGAAGCGCTCATTTACGATGCAGATATATGGGTACGTCTTTCCGTCTTTCAGCAGGATGTTATACTTGGGCTGGTACTGCTTGATGAGGTTGTTTTCCAGCAGAAAAGCATCTGCCTCGGTGTCAACAATGGTAAACTCGATATCTTTTATCTGCGACACAAGCTTGAGTGTTTTCTTGTTGTGCTGGGCAGATCGGTTAAAGTAGGAGCTGACACGCTTTCGTATATCAATCGCTTTACCTACGTAAATAATGCCGTTTTCATCAAAAAACTTATAGATGCCGGGCTTATGCGGCAGGTGCGAGATCTTCTCCTTCAGGTTCTCGTTTGCAGGCATTGATGAGGTCGGTTATATAATGTAAACAGGCAGCATTAAATCTAAATATGAAACTCCCGGGAGTAAAGTAAAATTCCATTCCTCAGAAAGGGAAATGTAAGGATAGTTTGAAGATCAGCAGATCACTAAAAAATTGAGCTTGTCTTTTTACCTACATATCCATGTCCAGATCAATTTCTGTAGGCAGGTTCAGGAACTCATCCTGCTGCAACGAATCTACCGGCATGGCTCCCTGGTTATACTTGTCGCAATCCAGTTCTACCGAAATAGGCGTAGAAGGTTTAGGGAAAGGATCCTTCGATACATCCAACGATTTATCAGCGTATACTTTTTGCATAAAAGCGCCATAAATCGGCATAGCCAGCTTACCACCCTGGCCCAGCGCCAGCGTCCGGAAGTGTATAGATCTATCTTCGCCGCCTACCCAGGTGCCACAAACCAAATTGGGGGTAATGCCCATAAACCACGCATCGGAGTAATTCTGGGTAGTACCTGTTTTGGCGCCAATTTCATTTTTCAGGCCATTGCGGTAGCGCAGGCCATAGTAGGCTGTGCCACCCGGCTCGGCAATAGCCTGCAGCATGTACTCCATTATATAAGCAGTTTCCTCACTCAGCACCTGCTCTTTTTTTGGCTCAAACTCAGCGACTACATTGCCATGTTTGTCCTCTATGCGCATAATAAAGTTCGGCTCCGTCCAGTTGCCATCGTTTACAAAAGTACCGTATGCGCCCACCATGTCAAAAAGTGTTACATCGCTGGTGCCAAGCGCCAGCGACGGAGTGGGGTCTAAGGGCGTAGTAATACCCATACGTTTGGCGGTGGATACCAACGTTTCAGGGCCCAGCTTATTTACCAGGAAAGCAGAAATAGAGTTAACGGATTCAGCCAGAGCCTGGCGCAACGTATACTTTTGGCCGGAGTATTTGCCGTTGGCGTTGTTGGGGCACCACATGTTGCCATCAGGCAAAGGCACGCATGTTTTGGTGTCAATTGCCTCGTAGCAGGGATAATAGTTGTTTTCGATAGCGGCCGTATACAGGAAAGGCTTAAACGTGGAGCCAGGCTGGCGGGCTGCCTGCTTCACGTGGTCATACTTAAAATACTCGTAGTCGATGCCGCCTACCCAGGCTTTAATATGCCCCGTCTGCGGCTCCATAGCCATAAAACCGGCCTGCAGGAAGTGCTTGTAATATTTCAGCGAGTCCATCGGACTCATTGTCATTTCCTTGTCGCCGTTCCAGGTAAACACGGTCATCGGAATTTTCTTGTTGAGATAATAATTAATAGAATCCTGATTGTCGTCGAAGCGCTCTACCAGCCGGCGGTAACGTGGTGTGCGCTTAATGGCCTGCTCCGGGAAACCTTTGATTTCGCGCATGTCGCGATCTACCCAGGGATTGCGGCCCTTCCAATGTTCAAAAAATGCTTTCTGGCGGTCGGCCATATGTGTGGACACGGCTGATTCAGCATACTTCTGCATTCGCGAGTCGATGGTGGTGTAAATTTTCAGGCCGTCGGCATACAAGTCATAACCATTCTCGCGGCACCATTGCTGCAATATCTTGCCGGCCTCGGTACGGAAGTATGGCGCCATACCCAGGTTCTGGCTCTCTACCCGGTAATCGAGCTTTATGTCTTTGTCTTTAAGCTGGTTAAATTCTTCCTCGGGCAAAAACCCATACTTTACCATCTGCGCCAGCACGGTATTGCGGCGGTGTTTGGAGTTTTCAGGATGGAATTTCGGACTATAATATGTCGGATTTCTAAATAGACCTACTAGAACAGCAGATTCTTCAACAGAAAGATCTGGCACATCACTATTAAAAAAGGTTTTAGCTGCAGATTTTATACCAAAAGCATTGCTGCCGAACTCGAAAATGTTGAGGTACATCATCATAATCTCCTTCTTGGTATAGGATCGCTCCAACTTCACAGCCAATATCCACTCCTTCGTTTTGTGTATAAGTGTGCGCATACCAGGTACATCATTCAGCAAGCCATTATTAAGGTCCTCCCCACGGGTTCGAAAAAGTTTTTTAGCCACCTGTTGCGTTATCGTGCTTCCGCCGCCCTTAGACTGACCTGTAAGTATAGCCGCGGCAACGCGTGCCATTGCTTCAGGATCTATTCCAGAGTGCTCATCAAAGCGGATATCTTCAGTGGCTCTTAAGGCATTTACCAGGTTATCCGGTAATTCCTCATAATCCACAGGCGTACGGTTCTCGCGGAAGTATTTACCTAAAATTACATCATCAGCAGAATATAATTCAGAAGATAAGGCACTTTTGGGATTTTCTAAAGTGCGTAAATCTGGGAATTCCCCGAACAGATTCAGGAAGTTAATGCCGACAGCATATACATAAAGGGCAAACACGATTAAACCGCCTGCGAACAGCAGCCACAGCGTGGAAACTACTTTCGGATATATGGTTCTTTTCGGTTTGGTGGTTTCTTGACGCGTAGCCATGTGATTAGGTAAATGTGCTGATTTATTATTGCGATAATGTGCTAACGATCAATTTCTATACCTCAAGTATAAGTTTGACTTTGGGCAAAGCTTAATAATTGTTTTTGAAGAAGGTCAGGTAAGCTTCTACATCCTTCTTCTGTAAAAATTTCTGATAGTTGGCAGCCGTAATAACAAAGGTAGTGAATTCTACGCCTCTGATTCTGCCAACCGGCGCCTGCGGCCCTTTTTGTTTGATATTATAGCTTAAGGCTATTTTCGGGTCTGTGAAAGCTTGCAGCACCAGCATGGTTTTGCCGTCAGCGGCGGCAACAGAATCAGCCTGCAGGTTCAGGTTACGGTAATAGGTGTTGTTATACTTGCTATACTTGGCGGAAATGTCTTTAAAGGCAGGCGCTTCGGATGGATAAATCAACACAAAATAATACGCCGAGTCCGGAGCTGCTTCATAGGCCAGCGGATCTTTCTCCACCGCCGGAGTAACTGCCGCTGAAGCCGCTGTGTCTGATGGCGCGGTGGCGACAGGAGAATCCGGCTGCTGCGGAACCGCCTGTTGCTGCTCCTGCTGAGTTGGCGGCGAGGCAGGTTCTTCTTCCGAAGCGGTAACAGGATTTTCAACGGCCTCCTCTGCAGGTTGCTGCTGCACCGGCGGCGTAGTAGTTTGCGGTGCAGCTACGGGAGTATCCGGTATAGCGGCACTGGCCATCGCTGTAGCAACTTTCTCTTCCGGCGTCAGGCCTGCTGCTGCCGGCTTGGTATTTATAGATGGCGCCTCTTGCCGGAGTTGGTTGTTTTGTTCCAACGTAGTATAGGAAGCCAGCAGTACATCGGCCTGTGGTTGCAGCGTGCTGCCCGGAAAGTTAGTTTTAAATTTTTGCAATTGATCGCGCAGCGCCTGTGGTGGTTTGGTGCGCGCTGTTATCATCGCCTCCAGAAAAGCCACCTTGTCCTGAATGTCGCTTAACGGGTACCGGCTCACTACCTCGTCCAGCACCTGTGCTGATTTTTTATAATCATGCCCTTCATAATAAGTATAAGCTGCGTCGTAAAGAGCGTGCGCTTTTAAATTATCAGCGGCATTTTTACTCATAAAGTCAGGATCATCCACCAGCTGGGCATAGCTCGTGTTCGGGAACTCCTGCTTAATGCGGTTATAGTATGCCTGCTTTTGCGCAGCATCGCCGGTTCTGCCATAGAGCAGGTATAAGCTATAGTAGGTTTCGGCGGCATGCTCTGAGCGAGGGAAACGCTGCAACAGTTCCTGGTATGTTTTAGCTGCCCTGGCCGGGTCGTTCAGCTTCTGGGCGTATATGTTGGCCAGGTTAAATAGCGCCTCTTCTACTTCTTTCTCTGAGCGCTGCAAATCGGCAGTGGTAAGCGGGATGTTCTCTAAGTATGCCTGTACCTGCGCACCGGCACGCTCTTCAGGTGATAGCGTCACTTCTTCGGGTGCAGGTGTAGCAGCTATGACTGGTGTTTCAGCCGGCTGGGCCTGCTGGTTATTTTCGCCGCGGGTACGTATACGCCAGAAGTCCTGCAACGGCCGGTCGCCCCAGCGCCGGATAAACTCGGAACGTGCCGAAGCCATGGCTGCGGGATTATCGAAGTACCAGACGCCGCCCGGATCAGCGGTCTCGTCAGGGAAAGCAGTACCGTTCTGGTTATTGCGGCTGGTGCTGCGGCGCGGCTGTTCCGCAAGGGAGCGTTGCTGTGCTTCCTGCTGCCGGACCTGTTCCTGCAAACGCTCCTCCTCCTCGCGCTGCACCAGTTGCTGCACAAAACTTGTTCGATCCGCTTCACTCATGCGGGCCAGGCGCAGCAGGCTGTCCTGGGTCTGTATGGTATTGTATTGCTTTGCAAAATCAGCAAGCACATCGCGGCGTTCACGCACGGCCTCAAAGTTCAGGGCTGTTTGCGGGTATACCTGTACGGCGCTGTCGTAGTAGGCCTCGGCCAGATTATACTTGCTAAGGTTATCGAAATAAATCTCGCCGGCAGCCACATAGCTGTAGGCATTTTGGTTGGGCAGCGTGCCCGGCGTTTTCAGCGATTGTTGCAGATATTCCAGCGCTTTGTCATAATGCTGCTGCCGAAGCTCAAACTGCGCCATCTCATAGTATATCTTGTCGCGGTATTCTTTATTCTTTTCATCTTTCAGCATTTTACGGTAGTAGCCGGCCATGCGCTCCAGGTCCTGAGCATCGCTTAGCTCTGATACCTGCCCCAGGTTAAGTCTGCTGAAAAAGCCCAGGTCGTAAGGCGGGTTTTTGCGCAGCACCTGGCTATACTGCGCAAATGCCTCTTTGTTCTGGCCGGTTAGCTGGTAAAGCTGCGCCAGCGTAAAGCGCGCGCGCTTCAGGTCGTCTTTTTCCTCAAAGTTTGGCAGCGCCAGCGCCAGGTTATCTATCACCGCCGCCGTGTCGCCAAGTATGGTGTTGTACTGCGCACGGGCCAGGTACAATTCGCGGGCATTGTCTCTGTTGAGGCGCTCCTTGCGTAAATATTCCGACACGGCCTGCGCATCATCCATCAGGTTCAGTTTCAGGAAAGAACGCATCAGCCACACCAGCGCCTCATGTCGGGTATCTTTGCCTTTGCCGGTCGAGTTGGCGTATTTAAAAGTTTTGGATGCCTCAGCAAAGTTGAGCTGGTAATACTGCGCCTGGCCAATAAGTACGTAGCTGTCGTCTATCCATTTGCTGTTTTTATGCCATTGTATCGGAAAGGAAGCCTTTTTGATCACGTCCTCCAAATCAGTGGCCATTGCTTTGGCTGTAACAGAATCTATTGGAGGGTAAATCGGGAGTACCTGGTTATAATCGTAGACCATTTGCTGCTGCAGGCCTTCCTGCACAGCACGTATCTTCTCTTTAGCCAGGAAATAGCCGTTGTAGCGGGCCGCGGTATTATGGTATGTCTTGCTGAGCGGGTTGTTGCGCTCCACGGAGCAGGAGCCCAGCAGCAGGAGCGCCGGCAGCAGCAAAAGCAGGTGCAGTGGTTGCTTATTCAAATTAATATTGTGAGCAGTGTGTAAAGTAATAGTACTATAAATATAAAGTATAAACGTTGAGGCAAAAGTAAAAGTATAGCCATCGGAACAGCCGTTAACGCAACCCGCTCTTGCTAAGCAGGCACTGATTTCGGACTATCTGCAAAAATACAATAATATGCTGATTTTGCAGCGGCAGTTTCTGCCGGCAGCTAATGAACTATATAAATGGTATTTTGGTTTCAGGCGGGACGCTGCAAATTGTTGCGGCTGCAAGTATACAGAAGCTCGCAAAAAGAAGTATTTTTGTAAATAACAGAGGTTACGAAGAATATATCTACGGCAGGGTACGAGGGCAGAGACAGTATTCGCCGCTAACTTGGTTTTCAATAATTCAGCCATTTAACCATTAAAAAGCCTTTATACCTATCTTAACCATGGAGAACATGCCGGACCAGAAACCGAAACCGCCGCGCGAGGATAGTGTAAAGCCATACCTGAAGTACTCGGGCCTGGCTTTTCAGATGATTGGAGCGATGGTACTGGCAGCCTTTGGAGGTATGAAACTGGATAGTTATTTCCATACCCGCAACCCCTGGTTTACGATTGTGCTGTTGCTGGTAGCCGTGGTCGCATCTATGGCGCTGCTTATCTTATCTCTCACTAAAAAATAGTTTCAGTGAATTTTTTTAGAAACCTGTTTATTTTCTCGGGTATAGTGGGGCTCATTATTGGAGTTCTTATTTACTTTACCGGCTACACACTGGTGCATACATACATATGGTATGTGCTGGCTTTCTTTGTTTTTATAACAGCGCTTACTTTTTATGTTTCGCGCCTGGGCATCAGCTACGATAGCGACAATTTTCAGCTATACTACTTCGGCTCCACAGGTTTCCGGATGCTGCTGAGTATCGCCGTTGTTTTTTTCTATGTATACCGCTTCTCCGAAAACGAATTACAGTTTGTGCTGAACTTCTTTGCCTTATATTTTCTGTTTACCGGGTTTGAAATTTATAGTTTATTGGCTAACTTGCGGCCCAATTTGAAAAAGCAGGATCAAGTATAAGGCGTGGCTTTATTAACTCTGTGTCTAAATATCTCTTAATGAAGAAGTTATTCGTTTTACTGTTTTCCCTTTTAACGATTTCAGCTTACGCGGCCGAGGCACCAGCCGAAGGGGGTAAGTTTAACCCCGGCGATATGATTACGCATCACATCGCAGATGAGCACAAATGGGAATTTTTTCATGGCGCTAATCTATACCTGCCGGTAATCCTGCTGGACAACGGGCAGTTGCAGGTTTTTTCTTCCAGGAATCTGTTTAACGAGCATGGCGAAGAAGTGCCTTATGGCGGATACGTACTGGCGCACGGCCATTTATACAAAGCAACTGAGGCAGGCGAACCCATGGAAGAATCTGCTGGTTTTTACGATTTCTCTATCACCAAAAACGTAGCTTCTATGTTTTTAAGCGTGGCGCTGCTGCTGCTTGTTTTCTTTGTGATTGCAGGCCGCTACAAAAAAAATCCGGGCAAAGCACCAAGTGGCATTCAGTCTTTCTTCGAGCCTATTATTGTGTTTGTGCGCGACGACATTGCCAAGGCTAACATCGGGCCCAAGTATGAGCGCTACATGCCGTATCTGCTCACTATCTTTTTCTTTATCTGGTTTAACAACATGCTGGGGCTGATGCCCGGCGGCGCCAACCTGACAGGCAATATCGCGGTAACGCTGGTGCTGGCCATATTTACGTTGCTTATCACGCTATTTAGTGGCAATAAGAGCTATTGGGCACATATTTTTAATATGCCGGGTGTGCCATGGTGGCTAAAGTGGGGCATTCCTATTATGCCTGTGGTAGAAGTAATCGGTATCTTCACCAAGCCTTTCTCTCTGATGATCCGATTGTTCGCCAACATCACGGCAGGCCACATTATCATTCTGTCGCTGTTCAGTTTGATTTTTATTTTTGAAAGTCTGGCAGTGGGGCCGCTGAGTGTTGCTTTTGCAGTGTTTATGAACTTCCTGGAGTTGTTTGTGGCGCTGCTGCAAGCATACATCTTCACGTTGCTGTCGGCCATGTACTTTGGCGGCGCGGCAGAGGAGCACGACCACGTGGAAGATATGGGCTTTGGCGACGGCGGTCATTAAATAAGAATTTTTATTTTTTTTAACTATATATAATTACTATTATGTTATTAGCAATTCTGCTTCAAGCTCTGTCAAATGGTGCTGGTTTCGCGATTATGGGTGCCGGTATCGGCGCTGGCCTGGCGGCTATTGGCGCTGGTTTGGGTATTGGTAGAATCGGTGGCTCTGCCATGGAAGCTATCGCACGTCAGCCAGAGGCTGGTGGCAAAATCCAGACAGCTATGATTATCGCTGCTGCCCTTATCGAAGGTGTTGCACTGTTCGGTGTGGTAGTTTGTCTGCTAATCTCTTTCAAAGGCTAACCATGCCTTTGCTGGTCTCTCGTCCGGACGTATGGTCCGGACGATGAGATCACAGCAGTAATCACAAGTATAGATAAAGAAGAACCTGATTTTTCAAATTCATAGATAATGGAATTAGTAACCCCGGGCATCGGTTTAATTTTCTGGCAGACAATCACCTTTCTGATCGTTTTATTCCTGCTGACCAAGTTTGCATGGAAGCCCATCATGAAAGCGCTGCACGATCGCGAAGTGTCTATTGAAAGTGCCTTGAGCGCCGCTGAAAAAGCTAAGCTGGAAATGCAGGGACTGAAGGCAGAAAACGAAAAGTTGCTGGCTCAGGCGCGCCTGGAGCGCGACAAAATTCTGAAAGAAGCGACGCAGGCCGGAAATCACATGATAGAAACAGCCAGGCAAAAAGCCAACGAAGAGGGCGACCGTATGATTGCGAACGCACGCGAGGCAATCGACAATGAAAAACGTGCCGCCATCACCGAAGTGAAAAATATGGCCGCCGCGCTTTCTGTGGATATTGCAGAGCGCATTCTTCGCAAAGAACTGGGTAACCCGCAGGCGCAGCAAGCCCTTGCGCAGGATTATATCAAAGAAGTAACGCTTAACTAAGATTTCATGCGGTACGGCCTTTATACTTTATAAAAGCTGTGCTTCAACTATAAAAGCACTATGTCAGAAATTAGAGTTGCTTCCAGGTATGCAAAATCTTTGCTTGAGCTGGCGCAGGAAAAAAATGTGCTGGAGAAGGTAAATGAGGACATGAAGTTGTTCTCTAAAACCGTTGCTCAGAACAGAGACTTTCACCTGCTGCTGCAAAACCCTATCGTAAAGGCAGATAAGAAGCTGGCAGTTATTAATGCCGTATTTAAGGGCAAGGTAAATGAGATGACATTGGCCTTCTTCGATATTGTGGCTCGAAAAAACCGTGAGTCCCTGCTGGCGTTTATCGCTGCGGAATTTGAGACGCAGTTTAACTTGTACAAAGGCATCCAGAAAGCTAAAGTAACTTCTGCTGTTCCGCTTACGCCTGCCCTGCGTGAAGAACTGGGCCTGCGCCTGGTGGCACAAACCGGTAAAACGATTGAACTGGAAGAAAATGTAGATCCGTCGCTTATAGGTGGCTTTGTGCTGCGCGTGGGCGATAAACAAATTGACAGTTCTGTGAAGTATAACCTCCGCAAGCTGAGAAATAATTTTATAGACAACTCCTATATTACTAAAATATAATCATGGCAGAAGTAAGACCTGACGAAGTATCAGCTATACTAAGAGAGCAGCTATCGAACTTCCGTTCGGAGGCAGAACTGGAAGAAGTAGGTACTGTACTGCAAGTGGGCGACGGTGTCGCTCGAATTTATGGCCTTTCTAAAGCACAATCCGGCGAGCTTCTTGAATTTGAGAACGGTTTGCAGGCGCTTGTGCTGAACCTGGAAGAAGACAATGTAGGCGCCGTAATGCTTGGCGACTACAGCGAGATTAAAGAAGGCGCTACGGTAAAAAGAACTAACCGTATTGCCTCAGTGCGCGTGGGCGATGGTATAATTGGCCGTGTAGTAAATACTCTAGGTCAGCCTATCGACGGAAAAGGTCCTATTGCCGGAGAGTTGTATGAGATGCCGCTGGAGCGTAAAGCGCCGGGCGTAATCTTCCGCCAGCCGGTAAACGAGCCGATGCAGACAGGTATCAAGGCCATCGATTCTATGATTCCGATTGGCCGTGGCCAGCGGGAGTTGATTATCGGTGATCGCCAGACAGGCAAATCTGCTGTAGCCATAGACACGATTCTGAACCAGCGCGAGTTCTTTGAAAAAGGGCAGCCTGTATTTTGTATTTATGTCGCGATTGGGCAAAAAGCATCTACCGTAGCGCAAGTTGTAAAATCTCTGACAGAAGGCGGCGCGATGGATTATACCGTAGTAGTTGCGGCTTCTGCCTCTGATCCGGCACCGCTGCAGTTTTACGCACCGTTTACGGGTGCTGCCATTGGTGAGTTCTTTCGCGATACCGGTCGACCTGCGCTTGTAGTATACGACGACTTGTCGAAGCAGGCGGTGGCTTACCGCGAGGTGTCGCTGCTGCTGAGAAGGCCGCCAGGACGCGAAGCTTATCCAGGAGACGTATTTTACCTGCACTCCCGCTTGCTGGAGCGTGCAGCTAAGATAAACGCTTCGGATGAGATTGCCCGTAATATGAACGATTTGCCAGCTTCTATCAAACATCTGGTGAAAGGTGGCGGTTCGCTGACGGCTCTTCCGCTCATCGAAACACAGGCAGGCGACGTTTCGGCTTATATACCGACAAACGTAATCTCTATTACGGATGGTCAGATATTCCTGGAAACCAACTTGTTTAACGCAGGTATACGTCCGGCTATAAACGTAGGTATTTCGGTATCACGTGTGGGTGGTAATGCCCAGATTAAATCGATGAAGAAAGTAGCCGGTACGCTGAAGCTGGATCAGGCGCAGTTCCGTGAGTTGGAGGCATTCTCTAAATTCGGATCCGACCTGGATGCCGCAACCAAGCTGACTATTGAACGTGGCCGCCGTAACCTGGAAATACTGAAGCAACCGCAGTTTTCGCCGGTACCGGTAGCGGATCAGGTGGCTATTATCTATTGTGCTACAAATGGCCTGCTGGATAATGTGCCTGTAAATGAAGTAAGAAATTTTGAGAAAGAGTACCAGCGTACGCTGCGTGCGCAGTATCCGGGTACACTGGATGCACTGCTGGCCGGCAAACTTGATGACGAAACAACAGGTGTTCTGAAGCAGGTAGCTAGAGAGCTTTCAGATAAATATAAGAGGTAGATTTAAAATGTAAATTAAGGATTAAGGTACGTGTGCCTTAGTCCTTAATTTTTGCGCATAGCAGAGAATATATGGCAAGTTTAAAAGAGGTTAGAAGCCGCATTACATCGGTGTCGTCGACGCAGCAGATTACAAAAGCCATGAAAATGGTGTCGGCTTCCAAGCTGCGTCGCGCTCAGGACAGCATCCTGCGCATGCGCCCCTATGCGCAACGCCTTGGAGGCATACTGGCCAATTTATCTACGCTTACCGAAGGATCTGTAGAGAACCAGTATTCCCAGGAACGCAATCCGAATAGAGTGCTGCTCATCGTCGTAACCTCCGATCGGGGCCTGGCTGGTGCGTTCAACTCTAACATTGTGAAAGCTGTAACTTCACTGATCACGGATAAGTATAGCCGCCAGTTTGCTGCTGGCAATATTACTTTCCTGACCATCGGCAAAAAGGGCTTTGATACGCTTCGCAAGCGCAGCGGTTATAATATTATCAGCGACTATACCAACACGTTTGCCGCTTTATCTTTCGATACGGTGCGCGCTGCGGCCGAACGCGCCATGGATGGTTTTGTAACCAATGAGTTTGACCGGGTCGACATCGTTTACAACGAGTTTAAAAACGTGGCAACGCAGATTATCCGCACAGAGCAGTTTCTGCCCATTCAGGAGAAACAAATAGAACGTAATGGTTCTGCTGCCCTGGCAGCCGATTATACTTTTGAGCCTTCTAAAGAAGAAATCATTCGTGAGTTGATACCGAAATCGCTTAAAATACAGGTATACAAGGCAGTGCTGGAGTCAAAAGCATCAGAAGAAGGCGCACGCATGACAGCCATGGATAAAGCCACCGACAATGCTGGTGAATTGCTGAAACAACTGAAACTGACATACAACAGGACGCGCCAGGCAGCCATCACCAAAGAAATTCTTGAGATTGTAGGTGGCGCTGAGGCATTAGCTTCCAAATAAATATAAGAAAGGTATAGCAGCGGCAGCGTTCATCAGCAGGTGAACGCTGCCGCTGTTTTATACCTACCCCATGTGTAAACATTGTAAAATGTGCAGATTCAGCGCAAAACTTAAGTATAAACGGGGGGTACCTGTTATATTTGCAGCAAGTAAACTCTGAAATGATGAAAATAACCACCTTTCTGAAGCGCAGCATACTTGGTAAAGCGGCTGCTACGTGTTTGATTGCACTGAGTGCCTGCATGAGTGTAACCCATACGGCCACTACAACGGTAAGCCAGCCACAACAGGCGCTGACAACAGCGGCACTGCCCAGACCGAAGCTGATAGTAGGTATAGTTGTAGATCAGATGCGCTACGATTACCTGTTTCGCTACTGGGACAAGTATGGCAACGATGGCTTTAAAAAGCTGGTAACGCAAGGGTATAACTTCAAGAACAACCATTACAACTATGTACCTACCTATACCGGCCCGGGCCATGCTTCCATCTATACCGGCAGCATACCTGCCCTGAATGGCATTGTAGGCAACGACTGGTACAACCGCCAAACAGGCAAAAATATATACTGCACAGAAGATAGCAGCGTGCAAACGGTCGGAAGCACTTCAACTGCCGGACAAATGTCGCCGGCTAATTTGCTGACGACAACCATTACGGACGAGCTTCGGCTGGCCACCAATATGGGATCTAAAGTGATTGGCGTGGCGCTGAAAGACAGAGGTTCTATATTGCCTGCCGGGCACCTGGCTAATGCGGCTTACTGGTTTGATTCGCCTACCGGCAACTGGATTACGAGCACATATTATGAGAACGAGCTGCCGGCCTGGGTGCAGATATTTAACGGTCAGAAGCTAGCCGATAAATACCTGAGCCAGGAATGGAATACCTTGTTGCCGATAGCGCAATACATCGAAAGCACGCCTGATGCGGAGCCTTGGGAAGGCTTGTTTTCAGGAGAAGAGAAATCTGTATTTCCGCATAACGTGCCAGCCTTGCGCGGCAATGATTACGAACTGCTCCGTTCTGTACCGGCAGGCAACACACTTACTAAAGATTTTGCGCTGGCAGCTATGCAAGCAGAGAATCTGGGAAAAAGTAAGTATACGGACTTTCTGGCCGTCAGCTTTTCTTCTACAGATTATGTCGGGCATCGGTTTGGTCCCAACTCTATCGAAGCTGAAGACGTTTACCTGCGTCTGGACAAAGAAATCGCTGAACTCATCAGCGAAGCTGAAAAGCAGGTTGGTAAAGGGAATGTATTGTTCTTTCTGACCGCCGACCATGGCGCAGCCCACGTACCGGCTTTTCTGCAAGAGAAGAAAGTAGCTGCCGGTGTGGCAAACGGAGGCATCATACGCGATTCTGTGGAAAATTACCTTGATAAAGCGTACGGCAGCGGCAATTGGGTAGATCGCTACATCAACCAGCAGCTATACCTGAACAGAAACCTGATAGATAGCAAAAAACTAAGCAGAACAGAAGTGCAGGAGCGTATTGCAAGCTACGTAATGCGCTTCGAGGCCGTGGCCAGCGCTGTAACAGCAACAGCCCTGCAGGGCAGCAACTGGAGCGAGGGAATGATGGGCCGCATTAAAAATGGTTATAACCCGCAACGCTCCGGCGACGTAGTAGTGGTGCTGCAACCGGGATGGTTTGAAGGGGGTGCGCATCCGACGGGAACAACACATGGATCATACTCCAACTACGATACCCACGTGCCACTGGTATGGTATGGCTGGAATGTAAAACCAGGCGAAAGCTCTGTAAAAACAGAGATTGTAGATATTGCCCCTACTATCGCTTCGTGGCTGTACATACAAGAGCCAAATGGCAGCGTGGGCCAACCTTTGCAACAATATATGAAATGATAGGTTGCCTGAAGAAGAAACAGTGACGGCTCCTTAATAAGAAGAATGAAGAATATGGAGAATACAGAAAACAACAATCCGTGGCACAGCGTGTACTACGGCGAAGAGGCCCCGGCGGTGGTTACAGGTATTATTGAAATACCAAAAGGGTCGAAGGCGAAATATGAACTGGACAAAGAAAGCGGCATGCTGAAGCTGGACCGCGTGCTTTTCTCGTCTGTAAATTACCCGGCCAACTATGGCTTTATACCCCAAACCTATTGCGACGATAAAGATCCGCTCGATATCCTTGTTATCTGTTCAATAGATGTGCAGCCCATGTGTCTAATTGATGCGAAAGTGATTGGTGTAATGCAGATGATCGACAACAATGAAGAGGACGACAAAATCATTGCCGTAGCCTACCACGACATGTCGGTGCGCCATATCAACGATATCTCTGAGTTGCCGCCACATACTTTGCTCGAAATGCGCCGCTTTTTTGAAGATTACAAAAAATTGGAGCACAAAGAGGTAATTGTAGAGCAGTTTCTGGGCCGCGAACACGCCTATAAAATCATACAGGACAGCATCGAGCTGTATAATAATACTTTTGGCGAGCCTGTTAAAAAAGTTAAGACACTTTAGTTGCTTAATTTCTATGTGAAGCCCGGCACAGGAGCAACCTGTGCCGGGCTTTTCGGTTTAATGCAGATAGTGCGGCAACAGTTGAATGGCGACGGATTTGTTACGTACTTGCAAGTATAAGATGAACCAGAACAGAAGCATCATCGGCATAGGAAAGCAAAAACAGCAGGCAGCATCGCACTTATCCAGCCTGGTGGAGCAGGCATTGGGTGGGCTGCTCTACAGCAGCGTGTTTATTTCATGCTGCGGCTTTAGCCTTACTGTAGAAACATACTTGCTGGCCAAAGTTCCGGTGTCGTTGCCCATGGCAGTATTTGTGTTTCTGGCCACACTTTTTACCTATAACCTGAGCAGCGTGCAAAGTATGGTGCGCCACCCCCTGCAGCAGCCCGACATACTAAGCGTCTCGTGGGTGCAGCGGCATAAAAGAAGTATGGCTGCACTGGGGCTGGCAAGTATAGGAGCGGCGGCCATCTTATACTTTATCTATGATTTGAAGATAAATGTCTGGATAATGCTGCACCTGGCCATTATCTCGATCGGCTACACGGTGCCTATGGTGGTGAACAAATCCCGGAAAGTCAGGCCCTTGAGGAGTGTGCCGCTGTTAAAGGTTTTCCTGATTGCTTATGTGTGGGCAGTGGTTACGGCGCTTTTCCCGCTGATGGATGCCGGGCTGCAGGTATGGGATGCCCAGGCGCTGCTACTGTTTGTCCGTCGTTTCCTGTTTATACTTGCCTTAGCGCTTCTCTTTGATATACGCGATTATACCTACGACCGCAGCACCAGTACCCTCACATTTCCGGGGCTGCTGGGCGTGCGGAAAACAAAACTGCTCTCGCTTGCACTGCTGCTGGTGTACGGGCTTATTTCGGTGAGTGCCGAGTCGGGACCTGTGCAACTGGCGCTGATGGCAAGTACGGCAGGTGCTGCCATGGTTGTGCTGTTTTCTTCAGAAGATAAGCCGCGCCTGTACTATGCCTTACTTGCAGACGGCGCCATGCTGCTGCACGCGGGCCTCATCTACCTGACGCTGCGCTAGGTATTTCGTTTATCGTTGTTCGTTTATCGTGTTTCGTGTTTTGTATCAAGTATCACGACTGTTCGGGTACAAGTAATCAGACAGAGCTCAATTATACTTTAGACACTTCGTTATGAAGTATATAGATGGCGACAGAACTTATCGGAAAAACTTCAGCAAAAGATACCAGTTAAATTCCCCTCCTTTTTTTAAGGAAGGGTTAGGGGTGGTTTTTATAATTTGCTTTCCGATAAGTTCTGTCGCTGTCTATAAATTCAGAATGGTCATCTATTGAAGTACAAAATAATGTTGATGCGAAAAACGATAAACGAAATTAAAGCTGCTGCAATTGTAGAAAAGCGTGCGGCAGGTGGTCAATCACGTCCGAAGCCGTCATCGAAATTTCTCCTACTGTGTTTAGCGCCAAATCGCCTGCCAGGCCATGCACATATACGCCGAGGCGGCAGGCATCCTCCAACGTATACTGCTGCGCTACCAAGGCAGTAATCACGCCTGTCAGTACATCGCCGGTGCCGCCGGTGGCCATACCTGCATTGCCAGTGGTATTAAAATAAATATTGCCGTCCGGTGTACCGATAGCCGTATTGCTGCCTTTCAGTACAATGTAGCAGGCATACGTGTGGCAGAATTCCAGCATGTCCTGCAAGCGGTCATAATCGTTGTTGCTTTTGCCTGCCAGCCGCTCAAACTCTTTCGGATGCGGCGTAAAGATGACCTTGTTTTTCGGCAGCTGCGCCTTTAGCTTGTCGCTGCTGCCGATGATGTTGATAGCATCGGCATCAATCACCAAAGGTTGCGTGCTGGTAGCCAGCAACTGCCCGATAGTTGTTTTGGTAACGCGCTCTGTACCGATGCCGGGTCCGGTGCCAATTACGGTATACCTGTCCATCTCCTGCGGCAGGTGCGAGAGATGCTTTCTGTTTTTGTCTGCCAGCGTCATGGCCTCCGGCACAGCTGTCTGAAGTATGTCGTAGCCCGCCGCCGGAGCCTGGATGGTTAGCAGACCGATACCCGCCCGCAGGCAGGCCCTGGAGGCAAGCACTGCGGCGCCCATCTTGCCAAAGCCACCGGCCAGCAGCAGCGCATGTCCGTAAAGCCCCTTGTGCGAGAATCTCTTCCGGGGTTTGAGCAGTTGCTGCATGTCTTGCTGGGTGGAGAAGTATAAACGCGTATCAACTTCCGAAATAAACTTTCCGCTCAGGCCGATGGGAACCACGTGCCATTCGCCTACATACATTTCATGCTGCGGCAGGAAAAAAGCCTGCTTCGGCAACTGAAAGCTGATTGTATAATGGGCTTTAATAATGGCACTTTCAGACGGCGTCTGGCTGTCGGTATAAAGGCCGGAAGGCATGTCGACGGCCGTGATTGTGGCACCGCTATCGTTAAGCTGCGCTATCACTTTGGCATAAATGCCGGCAACAGGCCGGTTAAGACCCGTACCGAACAACGCATCAATGATGCAGGCATTTGCTGTGATGTCAGGAATATCCTGCTCCTGCTGTATGTGCTGCTGCTTTACCTGTGAAGGAAGACATTCCAGATTGGCCTTGAAATCTGCGGAAGCTTTGGCCGTATCTCCGACTACAAATACCTGGACTTGGTAACCGCGCTGTTGCAGCAGCCGCGCCACCGCCAGGCCATCGCCGCCATTGTTTCCCGGTCCGCAGAAAATAACTACCTGCTCTGCTGGCTGAAACTTATTCTCAAACCAACAGGTAAAGGCTTTGGCTGCGCGTTCCATCAACTCCAATGAAGTTATATTTTCTTCTTTGATAGTATAAGCATCAGTCTCCCTGGTTTGTGCAGCGGTCAGTAGTTTCATGGTATAAATTGGTGATGATCTCTTACCTATACTATGTTTAGTGTACCGGGTTTTAAGGATGTTCAAGAAAAGGCCAGCAACTGCTATAATTCAGTACAAAAAAATGACTAAAGCTTTACCTCACCCAAGGTTTCTCCTGAAAACTATAATAAAACCTATAAGTAGGACACAAGTATAAGTAATGGTTCTATAAAGTATGCCTGCTTCAAATTTTCAACATGGAGCTTTTATCGGGCAAGTTTTCAAATGCATGAGCCACATCTTATATTTTTGCTTTTATACTTGTGCAAGCTAAAAGCTTGCTTCATAGATAACCACAAGATGAAATATTGCGGCAGATAAACTTGTGGGCTAATCGGAGCTCCCACGAGCGTGTGTGCAAAGGTTTAAAACGCCAGCGTTACTGTAAACTTTAGTCTGAGATTATCTTTTGGCGCAGCGGCGGCATAAGGGCCGTAGCGGTAAAAAGCGCCCACGCCCACGCCGGAAAAGGCAGATTGGATGATGTTGTTCAGCAACAGCCCTGACTCATAAAAACCTTTTCGCATCGTCTGGAAAGACTGTTCCTGCGGCGGCTGTACCTGCTTTAAATCACCAAAGCCGACATTGGTAACAGCCACCATATCCGGATGAAAGAGTTTAGTACGGAAAAGGCGTTTGCCGAAATCCTGCTGCAGGAAAAGGGCAGCGTAGCGGTCAGAAAAGAACTCAAACGGGCGCATAGTTTCGAAACCTTCACCGGCATATACGTTGTAGTCATCACTATAGCTGCCGTAGCCGTTGAAGAGCGTGATAAGCGGCGCAGCGCCATCTATATAGCCTCCTGAAAAAGCGAGGCGGCTCTGGCCAAAGGTGCGGTGGCGGTACGAAGCTTCGAGTCGTACTTCATACTTGTTATAGCTATAGTTGCCATCCAACAGGTCATCGAAGCCGCGCGTGTACTGCAGCCACAGCACCGGATACTCATTCGGCATTGCCATCCGCTGATGAAACTGCTCCATAAACTGTTCTCCGTAAGCATAGCGCACGCTCACCACGCCCTCCGCCAGGCTATACCTGCCCGGCGAAGCCATTAACGTGGGGCGGCGTATCTCGTGGCGCAGCGTGGTTTGCAGTTGCAGGTAGCGTTGCAGCCTGCCGGAAAGGGAAGCGCTGTAATGCGTGGTATAGTCCAGGTATGGGAGCAGCGCCCGGCGCAAATCTTTCAGCAACAGCCCCTGCGCCTGAAAAGGAAACCTTCTGCCGCCCGGCTCCAGCAAATCCTCGAAATATGTTATTTGCAACTGTAATTCCTGAGGCTTGTAAAGTATAACCGATGCATCAGCCCCATACTTGGCCTCCTCATCTTTAAAGCCATAGCCCCAGTAACCGCCCACTGAAAAACGCTCCGATAACCGGCTGTTGGTATGCAGCCCCGCGCCCAGCCGCAAGCCCTCGAAATCGCTGATGCGCAGCAGGCGGTTCAAATCGAGGCTGACGGGGCCCAGCGGCAGCTGTTTTGTTGTCAGGAATTCGATAGTGCGCAGGGTGCGATCCAGCTTCTCAACTTTGCCGATACTGTCGAGGCGCGTGTATGTGCGTAGTTCCAGTGGGTTGAGTGAGTCAGAACGCTGTGTGCTCCAGAACGCCTCAGACTGGCTGGCAGCATCAGACAATTGCCGGAGCGCCACCACGCCGAAGTCAGACTTGCGCAGGCCGGGGTTCAGGTTGATGTTGGTGATGTAGGTGCGGATGTGCCCGTAAGGCTGATGTCCGCGCAGCGCTACCTGCGGCACCGTAATTTCTACATCCAGCTCTGTCGGGAACCACTGCTGCTGCGGCCCTGTCTGCGCAAACTGCTGCTGCAGTTTCAGGCCGTGCTGGTCGCCGCCGGCAGCTGTCTGGGCCAGCACGTTCTGCACTGCCCAGCCATTGCTGTTGATGTAGAGCAAGCCTTTCAGCCCATCAAAGTTCTTTCCTTCTTCCGGCTTAAACGAAATGATAAAAACAGTATCCTGCCCCAATACGGAAGTTTCCTGCAGTACAAAATCATACTTGCGCGTGCTGCCGGGGCTGAGCGGGCTGAGATAATGTTTGCCAAAAAAGACGGGCAGGTTATCATATACCGAAAAGTCGCGCGCCTCGGCGGCTACAATGCCAAAGCTGGGCTGCTGCAACCCAGATACATGCGTGGCCAGTATCGTTTCTTTGCGCAAAGCGGGCTGCAGAAAGGCATAATCAGTAACGCTTTCGGCCAGGAACAGGTGCTGTTTGGCCAGCAGGCTACGCATTTGCAGGTAGGAAGAATCCCTTGGAGAGAGCTGCAGCGTGTCGTTCAGATCCAGGTTCCGGGCGTCGGTGGCGGTAAGTATAAACTTGTTATAGGTGCGGTAAGTATATTGCGGTAAATTTTTGATATGGTTGCGCTCCCTGTTTTGCGTGGCCAGCCGGATGATGCGGTGCGCCGGGTTTTGGCCTGAAGCAAGCACTATCACTTCCTGCAACTGCGCCACGGCAGGCTGGAGGTATACATTTAACGTTTCAGCAGAATCAATTAAAATAACCTGCGGCTGGTAGCCTACATAACTGAACCGAAGGCTTTGGATAGGCTTTGTGTGCCGCAACCGGTATTCTCCCTCCAGGTTAGTGGTAGTTCCCGTCTCTCCTGCATTAGCGGCTATACTTACAAAGGCCAGCTTTTCGTTGGTCCGGGCATCGCGCACCATGCCGTGCAGCGCGCGCACCTGTGCCGAGGCTGCTATAGTATTCAGGGAAAAACATAAAATGAATAGGAAACGGAAGTACGGCATCCGGCAAAGATAAAATAAAAAGCTGCCAAACCACCGCCGGAAAAAGCGTCGCCTTGCAGAAGTATGAACACAAAAGAAAGTATGGCAAAAGACAAAATGCATGCGTGTATAAACGCCTTTTAATCCGGTACTTTATACTTAGATTTTCTTTACTTTTATACTCAACCAGAATCCGGGCAAGGGTATAAAGCGCTTTTCTTTAATATTTTGTATACTTAGAATCTCTTATACTACTTACTTCGGAATGAAAGCTATAGCTGCTTAAAACTGCAGCACGAAGCCCATGCCGGGCCGGCCGTTCGGCAGCACCACTGGTATCAGGGCAGTATTAAGGCCTTTGTTCTTGGCGATTTTATCTTCCAGCCAGTAAATGGTATTTACAGAAAGTATACCCACGCCTGCGCCCGCCAGCACATCAGCCATCCAGTGCTCGTTGTTGAGCACTCGCATAACGCCGGTGGCACTGGCCACGGCATAACCGCCTACACTTATCCAGGGGCTTTTGTGGCGGAACTCTTTGTCTATTAAAGTGGCAATGGTAAAAGCATAGGCCGTGTGCCCCGACGGGAAAGCTGTGGGATTGCCGTTGGGCCTGTCGATGTTGGTGAGTTTTTTAACCGGAAAAACAATGGCCGTGGACAACACGCCGGAAGCTACTAACAAGCCCGTTTGGCGGCGGATGTCGTGGCGGTTCTGTGAGGAGAGGAGGTCGAAAGCGTACAAACCGACAATGGGTGTCAGGAACAGGTAATCGTCTATTTTGGTGCTGAAGTCAGGCGTGTTCCGGTTGCGGGCATCGCGGGCATCAAAACTGCTGAAAACGCCGCTCCCCTGTATCGTATAAATGCCAGCCCCTACCAGCACGGCGGCTGGCAGCACGGCGCGCTTCAGAAAACGCTTGTCATCTCCCTCCAGGCGTTGCGCGTCAGTAAAGGGGTTTTTCTGCCCAGGCAGCACCGAATCGGCGGGAATAACGTTGGCGGTGTCGGCGGAGAGATCTTGCCGGGGCTGTACCTGCGCCAGCGTCATAGCCGGGGCAAACAGCAGGCTAAGCCACAGTAGCTGCGTGACAATTAGGTTGGTTGATTTCAAAGTATAAGGGCTCTTAATGTGTTAAGTCGACTTGTAAAGTATAACCTAACGGAGCGCAAGGGCGGAGGTTTTAGAACATGCTGATAAATTGCGGAACTACAGAATTGCTACAGGCTCACAACAGAATTGCTCTAAAATGCTTCAAAAGCCTGGGTGTTGCAGCCACTCCGGTTACCTGTCTACCTCGCCCAGTACAATGTCTATGGAACCTACAATTGCAATTAAATCGGCCACCATACAGCCACGGCTTATCTCGGGCAGCACCGACAGGTTCACAAAGCTGGGCGCGCGTCCCTTTGCGCGGAACGGCACATCACTGCGGTCAGTCGTCCGGAAAAAGTAGCCCAACTCTCCGCGCGGTGTCTCGCCCCGAAAGTATAATTCCTGGTTGCCGGTCATGCGCAGCTTCTTTGGGCAGGCCGCCTGCGGGTCGAAATCCGGCGTGCGTTTATAGTCGCCGGTGAGGCGGCCGAGGCATTGCTGTATTATTTTTACGGATTCGCGGCATTCCAGCGCCCGCACATAGTTGCGATCCCAGCAATCGCCGGTGGTACCAGCCAGGCCTTTGCCAACCGGAATATCAAAGTCGAGTTCCGGATAAACACTGTAGCCGTCTATGCGGCGTAAATCATACTTCAGGCCGGAGCCGCGCAGCATCGGGCCTGAGCAGGCATAGTTAATCGCTACGTCCAGGGGCAGCACACCCACGTTGGCGGTGCGGTCAATAAAGATTTTATTCTCTAACAGAATGGTATCGAGTTCATCCAGCTTGGGCAGCAGGTAATTTACGAACTCGCGGCAGCGCTCCTCAAAACCAATAGGCAAATCATAGTATAAACCGCCCACCCAAATGTAATTATACAGCATTCGTGCTCCGCACACCCACTCCAGCAGGCGCTGTATGTGCTCGCGGTCGCGCAGCAGCCACAGGAAAGGCGTAAAAGCGCCAATGTCGATGGCATAGGTGCCAATGGCCACAAAGTGCGAGGCAAGGCGGTTGAGCTCCGTTACCAGCACGCGAATGTACTCCACGCGCTTCGGAATCTGATCCGTAATGCCCAGCAGTTTCTCCACGCCCATGCACCATACATGCTCCGAGTTCATAGCGGCCAGGTAATCCATGCGGTCTACATAAGGTATGGTCTGGTTGTAGGCCATGTTTTCGGCGTGCTTCTCGAAGCAACGGTGCAGGTAGCCGATGTGCGGCGCCACTTCCTGTATAATTTCGCCGTCTGTTATCACCTCCAGGCGCAGCACGCCGTGTGTGCTCGGGTGCTGCGGCCCCATGTTCACAATCATCTCTCCCGCCTTCAGGCCATCGAGGCCAAACTTGTTCGGCTCCGATTGCAGCAGGTAGTCTGTATAAATGGTGGACACAGCTTTTGAGTTAAGCGTTAAAAGTTATAAGTTGAAAGTTATACAGAAGTTATACAAAGTTTGTAACAATGCAGACTTAAAATAGGGATTTGTTGCTATCCTTCTATGAGCTAAAGCAATGGACAATCAATTATGGTAACTTATAATGTTAATTTTTATATTTGGAATAATATATTGGTTAGCCCAATTCGGTTTATCTGTTAGAATCGAAAAAAAAGCGTATGCTTATTGCATGGATACACAAGTTTATAATGGTACAACACGATCAAAATTAACTTAAATTTTGTACTTTTGCAGACTAAAAACCCATTGGCTACTTGAAAATAGAACAAAACATATTGAGACTAAAGTATCTGTTGACGTTATACAAAATGTCGGTGGAAGACTTACTTGCTATGATTAATGAAGGGCTCAAGAAACCAATCAACAAAGAAGATATCCTTTCAAAGGAAATAAACCTAAGTCATTTAAAAAGAATTGATAAAATTTTTAATAAAGGACTTCATTTCTATCTTGACCCTAAGTCACCAAATGTTTCAAAAGATGCAAGTATATTTTTTCGCAAAGAGAATTTTGATTTGGAACTAAATATCGGTGCAAAGAAAATTGTTAACCACTTTGAAGAATTTAAAATAAGCCTTTCAGCTATTGCGAGGCTATCAGAATTAAGTATTGAGAGAGTTATTCCTGTTTATAGAATCAGTGATGACGTAAAATCAGTTGCAGAAGAAATAAGAAACTTATTATATCCAGCTTTTAACTCCGACACAAAAGAGTTTCTAAAAGCATTAATATCAAAATTTGCAGAAAAGAATATTTTAGTATTTGAGTTTGTCGAAACTTGGAATAAAAAGGAAAAAGCGAACATAGATGGTTTTTTTCTCAATCCGAATGTAATTGTTCTTAAACGCCAACAAAATTCCTTAAGAAGAGAAATTTTTACACTTGCCCATGAACTAGGCCACTTCTTATTGAATGAAGAAGAAATTGAGAAGCTAGACTATCAAAATATGGCAAAGAAAGATTTAAGCACCATTGAAAGATGGTGTAATAACTTTGCCTATTATTTTTTAGTTGGGGATTTTGACAAGTCCATTAACGAAATTGTTAAAGCTGACTCAAATAACGATTACCATTTTGATACAATAGAATTTGTATCAAAGAGAACTCACTTAAGCAAAATCGCTCTTTTTACTCGGCTTTTATTTCAAAACAAAATTTCAAAAGCCAATTATGATAAAATTAAAGTTGATTTTGATGAACAATATAAAACCAAAGAAGAAGAAGTTAAAAGATTAAGAGAGCTAGAAAAACAACAGGGAATTGCTCAAAGGGGTTCGGCACCCAAACCAATTAATTCTCCCTTACTTATTTCGACTATCCAAACCGCTTTTTATGAAGGAATAATTAATGAATATGAGGTGTGTAAAAGCTTAAATATTAAGCCTGAAAAATTAAATAAATACATCCAATGAAAGTAGTAATCGATACGAGTTCACTTTTATCGTTGGTTCGTTACTACTTGCCATTCGACAAAAATAAATTCCTGTTGAGGTTTTTTCAAAACAAGATAGAATCCGGGGAAATTATCATCTTAGATAAGGTTTTTGAAGAATGCCAATACACGTCAAGAGGTATAGTAGTTGATACTTTAACATTTATAAAGGATAAGAAGAATCAAATTAAAACACTTGAATTGCTACCCACTCAAAAATTCTTCAATCAACTCGAAAACCAATTTATAAATGGTTCAACAAGAAATTTACTAACACCTGTTCAGTTTGAAGACCGCAAAAATTCATTCTTAAATTCTGCTGATGCAAAACTTTTACTTTATTGTCTAAAAGATAGAACCCAGAGCAAGGAATTAAAAATCACAATAGTATCGGAAGAAACAGAAGTGAGCAATGATAATAAAGCGTTCAAGAAGTTACCTGCAATTTGTAAGATTTTAGAAATTGAAATTATCACGCTTCCTGAATTGCTTAGGCTGTATGATGATATAGACTTTGAGTTTAAATAAAACTGGTTATATAGCTTATGGCGGTTGAAGGGTTAGGAGTGAACAAATTAAACCATTAATAACCTCCAGTGAAGGTTATTAATGGTTCTATGCTTTAATATGCCCCGCCTTCGGCAATACCGGAACTGATGAAAACAACCACCACCCACTCCCAACCATGAAATTACAATACATGCTTTTGCTGGGCCTGCTGCTTGTAGCCGATATTTTTGCTTATACCGAAGTAACCGCGCTTATCCGCCAGCCTTCTGATACTTCCGTTATACTTGGCCTGGTGCTGCTGGCTATACTTATACTTGTTAATTTCTTTGTTATCCGTTTCTCCCTTTCTAAATTTAAAGCCTGATGACCCGACAGATTTTAACCTGGAGTACTGCATTTATTCTGCTACTTGCTTTCTCGATTACGGCCATGCAGTCGTGTACCCGCATCGATGCCGGCCACGAAGGCATTCTGGTAAAGCTTTACGGCTCCGATAAAGGTGTGCAGGATGTGAGCTTGGTAACGGGGCGCGTATGGTATAATCCGCTTACCGAAGAAGTGTTTGAGTTTCCGACTTTTGTGCAAACGGTAGATTATGCGCCCTTCACCGTAAATGCCAAAGACGGCTCCGTTTTCACCGTAGACCCGACCATCTCCTTCCGCGTGATAGCCGGACAAAGCCCGACTATATTCAGCAAATACCGCAAAGAAATTGGCGAAATAACCGAAACGACACTCTACAACTATACGCGCGACGCTTTCCGGATTCAGTTTAACCAGTACAGCACCGACAGCATTATCTCTAACCGGCAATCTTTTGAAGATAAAGTGCAGCGGGCCCTCGGCGACGCACTAAAACAGGAAGGCTTTGACCTGGAGCAGATGACCAGCGGTTTGCAGTACCCCGAAGTAATTGTGCAGGCTGTAAACCTGAAAAACAAAGCCGTGCAGCAGGCCATGCAGGTAGAGAACGAACTGAAAGTAGCCGAAGCGCAGGCCCGCAAGAAAATAGTGGAAGCCGAAGCCGAGGCCAGAGCCAATGAGCTGCGCCAGCGCACCCTTACGCCTTTGCTCATTCAGCAGCAGTTTATCGAAAAGTGGGACGGCCGCACACCGCTTTACGGCAACTCACCGGTGTTTTTTAAAAGCCTGGAGTAGGGGGTATAGTTTTTACAGTGCCATATCCAACCACCCCCAACCCCTCCTTATCTAAGGAGGGGAGTTCCTGATGCGATTTGAAACTTTATTCCTTCAAATTAACTTTTGTGCAAAAGTCTGGTGATGGTTTTGCACAATAGAAAGTATCTTAAAGAGAATCGTAAAGAATTAAGGAACAATTTGACTCCTGCAGAAGCTGAACTATGGAAATACTTGAAAGCCGGACAACTACAAGGGCGGAAATTCAGAAGACAACATAGTATAGGAAACCATATTCTGGATTTCTATTGCCCTTCTGAAAGAATGGCCATTGAGCTAGACGGGCAAATACATTACAATTCAATAACTGAATACTTTGATGAGAAGCGAGATGCGACTCTCCAGGTGCTGGGGATCAAAGTGCTACGCTATGAAAACAAAGATGTATTCCAAAATTTAGAAGCTATATTACAGGAAATCAGCAATAACTTCAGCAAGTAAAACTCCCCTCCTTAGACAAGGAGGGGTTGGGGGTGGTTGGATATAGCACTGTGAAAACTACTCTACTTCCGGCTTCTCGCGCTTATCCGAAAACGGCGTTGGTATACTTGTCAGTTGCTGGGCCTCTCCTCTGAAGCCGTTGAACTCGTTGTGCTGATCGAAGGGTACTTTGATGCCGTGGTAATAATCCTGTAACTGGTAATCTTTGCGGAGCGGATGACCCTCCCAATCGGTGGCGCACAGGATGCGGCGCATGTCGGGGTGGTTGGTAAAGTGGATACCGAACATATCAAACACTTCGCGCTCGTGCCAGTCGGCGGTGCGCCAGATGTGGCTGACAGTCATTATTTCCGGCATCGGCTGCCCGGCAGTGTTGCGCGGCACCTGCACTTTCAGCGTCAGGTGGTGGTTGTACGGAATTGAGTATAAAGTATAGGCTACTTCCATGGTGCCGGCTTCGGGGCCATTGTCGATGCCGGTTATGCAGGAAAGGTAATCGAAATAAGTGCGTTCGTTGTCGTGCAGCGCTAGGCAAACCTCCGGCAGGAGCACTGTTTGCAGCAGCAGGTAAGGTTGTAAATTATCAGGCTTTTCAGCAAGTATAACTTCGGCCCCAAACCCGGCCAGTATAAAATCTCTTAGCTCTTCGAACAACACGCTGCTGAATTTTAGATAACTGAATGCCGGATTATGTATGCTGGGCTGTTGCGGCAGTTTTGTCGGCATCTGCCACCGGTTGGCCCTGTGCAGCGCGTTTGGCCATAATCTGCTGCACGGCACGGGGTGCACGGATGGTTTCCTTTCGGATAATTTCCTGTAGTTGCAGAAAACCACCGATTAAAGCTTCCGGCCGTGGCGGACAGCCGGGCACGTATACATCCACCGGTATAATTCGGTCCACGCCCTTTACCACATGGTAGCCGTGCTCCCAATACGGGCCGCCGCAGTTAGAGCAGCTTCCCATCGAGATAACATAGCGCGGCTCTGGCATCTGCTCATACAGGCGGCGCACGCGATCGGCCATTTTAAAGGTAACAGTGCCGGCCACAATCATCACATCCGACTGCCGTGGCGAAGCCCTCGGTATAATGCCAAATCGGTCTAAATCATACCCTGACGCGTAAGCGCCCATCATTTCTATGGCGCAGCAAGCCAGCCCAAAGCCCATCGGGAACAGCGAAGTCAGCCGTGCCCAATTAAGCAGGTCGTCCAGTTTGGTAATTACCACGCCGCCTTCTCCTGTCTTATCCAATTTAATAACGAATTAAGAATTACTAATTACGAATGTTGAAGAGCCTTCTGGCTTTTCTCCTTTGTCTAAATGTCCTTTGCCCGAATTCCGCGTTTTATTTCCTGCCGGGCATTAAACTGCTGGTATACATCCGGCGGAATATTGGAGCGGCTTTGCGGCAGTATCGGTTTGGGTTTAATCCAGTCGAGGTGCCCTTTGGCCCAAGCATAAGCGAGGCCTAGTATAAGTATACCGATGAAGATAAACATCTCGGTAAGTGAAAACCAGCCCCAGGCACCATCTGTCGCTTCTATCAGCTCCCAGCGGCCAAACACCGTGGCCCACGGAAACAGGAAGGCTAATTCCACGTCAAATATGATAAAGATAAGCGCCACCACGTAAAAACGCGGGTTAAACTGCACCCAGGCATTGCCAATCGGCTCCTCGCCGCTCTCGTAAGTTGCCAGCTTCTCGGGGTTAGGCCGGTGCGGACGAATCATTTTTGCCGTGAACAGGCCCAGCATCACGAAAATAGCGCCGCCAATCAGGAAGAGCAGGATAGTGCCGAAATCAGAAGTATAGGTTGCTGCCATAGTTGGTTGGGCGCTGTTTATGCAAATTTACAACAAAAATGCAAAGAATGCGAGCGCCGCAAAGGGTCGCTTACTGCCCCGGAAAACTACTGCAGTACATACTTGCTCAGCACCCGGTACGCTTCGTTAATGTTGTCGCCTTTCTTGAAATCCTGCCTGATGGTTGGCTCGGTTTCGCCGGTGAGCCATATTTTAAGTTCCGCATCCAGGTCTGCGATGCCGGCGCTCTCTTTCGAGAACATTTTAATGCTGCCGTACGGAACGCTCTGGTAGTCGGTTTTGGAGCCGGTCACACCTTGCTTGTTTACCAGAATGAGGCGCTTGTTGGTAAATACCAGCATATCGCGGATCAGCCTGAATGCTTTTTCGATGTGTTCGTTTTCCAGCAGGATTGGCTGAAATTTCTTGGTTATTTTTTCGATAGACACTTCGGAGGCGTGTCCCATCATACCGCTTAGTAATCCCATTGTGGTGTTTTTTAAGTATAACCTTGTTTACGTTTGATGAATTGAATATGCTCATACTATCCTGAACAGATTTTTACAAAGCACGGAATAACAAAACGTATAAGTATAGATTTTGCAGCAGTGCGACCTGTTGATCAGCGCCTGCTGGCTGCTTTCTGTCGCATCTGCTGCAAAACAGAAAATAAAGCCGTTACTTTGTGGCGAAGCGGCGATAAGCTGCAACACAATTCCCGCTAAACTGTTAAAAGGGCTATACAAAAGCCAGACACGCTGATGGAAGTTTCTACTATGAAAATCACGAAGATGGATTATGCCGCGACCGGCGCCTTCTCTCAAACAATACATGATTACCTTGGGCGCGACGAAAAGCTGCAACCATTTTACAATCACTTCCCGACTTTAGAGGCCTTTGAGGCTCAATTGCAGGAGAAGAGCTTTAGCGAGCAGCAGCGCCAGACATTGCACCAGGCTCTGGAGAAGCAGTATGCTTCCGTAGCAGAAATAAACCCAAAGGTGCAGCAAAACATTGATCTGGTGCTGCAGCCCAACACTTATACTGTTACAACCGGCCACCAGCTCAATATTTTTACCGGGCCGCTATACTTTGTATATAAAATTATAACAGCGATAAATACCTGTAAACAGCTGCAGGAGAAATACCCGGATTATAACTTTGTGCCGGTGTACTGGATGGCTACCGAAGACCACGACTTCGCCGAAATCAACCACTTTAGCCTGTTTGGCAAAACCTATACCTGGGAGACAGCGCAAACCGGCGCCGTAGGCCGATTTACAACAGCGGATATGGCGCAGCTGCTGGAAGAACTGCCGGAAGCTTATCCCATTTTTGAGGAAGCGTACCGCAACAGTAAGAATTTAGCCGATGCCACGCGCGCCATTACGCATGCTTTGTTCGGCGATTATGGCCTGGTAAGTATAGATGGTGATGATGCGGAATTAAAAAAAGCGCTGACGCCAGTTGTAGAAAAGGAATTGACGGAGCAGCTATCGAACAAACTGGTTGAGGAAGCGAGTGCGCAACTGGAGGAACTGGGACACAAACCGCAGGTATACTCCCGGGAAATCAACTTGTTTTACCTGCTGGATGGCTTGCGTGAGCGCATTGTACTGGAAGAGGATAGGTATAAAATCCTAAACACCGATATCAGCTTTAGCCGCTCAGAGATAGTGCAGGAAGCAAAAGACCACCCGGAACGCTTCAGCCCGAACGTGATACTGCGTCCTTTATACGAAGAGCTGGTATTGCCAAACCTGGCTTACATCGGCGGCGGGGCAGAAGTAGCCTACTGGTTCCAATTAAAAAAGCTGTTTGCTGCTTATGAGGTAGCATTTCCGATACTGATGCTGCGCAACTCGGCACTGTACATCAGCCGCAGCAATGCCAGCCGCATGCACAAACTTGAGCTGCAGCCGGAAGATTTGTTCCAGGATTATCAGGAACTGAAGAAGCAGCTATCCGGGCAGTTGCACGAGGAAGAAATAAGCTTGGAGGCGCAGCGCCAAACGGTTGCTGCTGCTTTTGAAGAAGTAAAAAGTCTGGCCGAAAGCATCGATCCGACCCTGGTAAAAGCCGTGGCAGCTGAGGAGCAGAAAGCACATAATGCGTTGCAAATGTTGGAAAAGAAAATATCCAAAGCCCGCGACAGCAAGCACGAGCAAACGTTTAAGCAGCTGGAAAACCTGAAAGAAAAGCTGTTCCCTGGCGGCAACCTGCAGGAGCGCCACGACAACCTGCTTACCTACAAAACCAACAACCCGGATTTTATACTTGCCCTGACAGAAGCTTTCAATCCGTTTGATTTGAAATTCACGATACTGGAAGAAGCATAATGCGAAAGGCGGATTTACGCAAACAGATGTTGCAGCAACGGCGTGCGCTGCTGCCGGCGGAGGTACAGCGGCGCAGCCAGCGTATAGCAGATCTGCTTTTCGTGCATTTTCCGCTGCAGGCCGGGCAAACGGTACACGTTTTTCTGCCGATTATCAAAAACAACGAGGTAAATACCTGGCTGCTTATAGAGCGTCTGCGGCTGGAGTATCCCGAGGTTCGCGTGGCGGTGCCGGTAACGGATGTGACGCAAAACATACTCACGCACCACCACCTCACCAGCGAAGCCATACTTGTAGAAAATGCCTGGGGCATACCCGAACCGCAAAATGCGCAGCTTATACTTGCCCCCGAAGTAAATGTTGTGCTTCTGCCTTTGCTGGCTTTTGATAAGAGCGGCCACCGCGTCGGCTACGGCAAAGGCTTCTACGACCGCTTCCTGGCTGATTGCCGCCCCGACGTGCTCAAAATCGGTTTGTCGCTGGAGCCGCCTGTTGAAAGTATAGCTGATCCAAATCCGTATGATGTGCCGCTGGATGCGGTGGTGATGCCGGACGGCGTGTGGCGGAGGTAAATTAATGTGAACTCAGGAATTTGTACAAGTGTGAGTACTTAATATTGAGTTATTCTTCTCTAAAGAAGTAGTATCTGTTTTTCAAATCGAAGCACAAAATTTTCCCAGTCTTTCCGTGAGGCGCCTTGTAGCTATTGCGGTGCCGGAGGCAGCACGAGCCTTGGCGAGGGCAGCTTTAGCTACACAGTGCCGAGTGGAAAGACGAGTCCCCGCGGACTTGGAGCGCACAAAGCCAACTATAGAACCAGTTATGATTTAAACCCAGGATAAACAGAAGCTATTTACGTAGACCGCATTTAATATTGCAATTACTTAGTTCACGTTAGATTAAAACAATTTCAGTTGCCTGTCAGTAGGTTCGTTCGAGGAGATTTCGGTAAACCTGATGCGCGGACGTTTCTCTATCAGTTCTCCGGTCTTTTTATCAAGCCTGTCTACAAAACCTTTCACGATGACATTGGTGAACAAGGCTCCTTTAAAAGTTTTTATGTTTCCCTCGTTCGGATAACACGTCAGTACATGATCCTGATACAGAAAACCAAGCGTATTGGAGCTTTCGTTTCCTCTGGAAATATGTCCCTCCAGCGCTACGTAGCTGTTATGCTGCAGATCCGGAAAAAGCACTTCGTTTTCATCTTCATTCGGGATGAAGATGAATTTCTTCTCGCTACCTATCCTTACATAATTTGCGTCTTTGCTGTCGTTGTATCCAACCACCAGTTCGCGGCTTTCCTCAATAACGATGGCCAGCTTTCTAAATAAATCGTGCGGACAATCGGCAAAAAGTTTTAGATACTGCGCCGGTACATGCAGCGTTTTTCCCTCATCATTAACCAGGCTTACTTTATTATCGCCAATAAATTCCAGGTGTTCTATCTTTCTGTTTGTTAGATAACTCAGGTGCTTTGCCATCTTCAAAACCCAGGTCATGCCTTTAAAAGCATTTTTGAAGATAGGTTTGAAGCCAAATTCCTGAAAACCGCCTCCAGCCAACTCCTCTAAATCTGTATCGAAAAACCTGCCGGCCTGATGACTAACAGCCTTTTCGAGCAGCAA
>Ga0210040_10001304_pt1 | contig 38150 bp, 38 predicted proteins | sample CryGeyCG12114_NA_FD_185462 | JGI IMG/M metagenome (GOLD analysis project Ga0210040, IMG submission 185462) | Groundwater microbial communities from aquifer - Crystal Geyser CG19_WC_8/21/14_NA (SPAdes) (version 2) | ecosystem: Environmental > Aquatic > Deep subsurface > Groundwater | place: USA... | reverse complement strand
CGACAAAGCCTATGACAGCAATGCTTTGCGCGCGGTGATCGCCGGAATGGGCGCCGAAGCGGTGATCCCGTCGAACCCATCCCGCAAGCTCGCCATCCCGCACGATGCCCTTGCCTATAAACACCGCGACCGAATCGAACGATGCTTCAGCCGCCTCAAGCACTTCCGCCACTTCGCCACCCGCTACCATCGGCGAACCATCCACCTCAGCGGCTTCCTCCACCTCGCCGCCGCCATGATCTGGCCCCGCTGAATGTCGATCCGCCCTAGGCGTCGGGATTGCCGGACCGCCGCCACAGCCTGCCGGCAAGGCGGCCGAGCGCCGTCGGCAGGCCGGGCCGCAGCAGCAGCCAGTCGCGGATCGCCGGCCCCGCCTCGGCGCCGATCGTCTGCTTGTAGCCGCTGTCGCCTGCGCCCCAGTCGACCCGCGTGACACCGCGATCGAGCGCGTCGACCAGATTGCGATAGTGAAGCAGGTTGCCCGGCGAATGCTTGGCAACGACCGGATCATAGCTGTTGGCGATCGCGTATTTCAGCGGGCCCGCTTCGAGATCGAAGGAAAAGGCCGCGGGGCGACCGTCCAGCGTCATGATCGCACCCCGCAGCATCGGCGCAAGCATGGGATCGGCACCGACCGCTTGCCAGAAGCGCAGATGCCCTTCGGGCAGGAACTTGGCGTCGCATCCGCCCGTGCGGGTCTTGACCCAGCTATGGGCCTCGACCTCGCCCAGCAGCGCCAGCGCCGCGGGCCAGTCCGCGCCATGCAGGAACCGCCAGCTCACCTCACCTTGTGCCTCGAGGTGCCGTTCGCGGTTGCGGTTCTTCCGCAAGGTCGAGCTGCGCGGCCAGGCTCCCTCAGCTCGAAGCGCCGCCATGTCGAGCAGCCAGCTTTGCGCCACGAAACGGTCGAGCACCGCCCACCCGGCATCGCGCGCCGCCGCCAACAGCGCCGCGCCGGCGGGATCGTCGTCGTAGATCGGGCCAAGCCTCAGCCCGTTCGCGACGCCGGCGAGCGCATCGAGCGCCGCGGTCAGGACGCCACGCGCGGCATCGGTCGCGACCGGAAAGCTGCGAAACGGCCAATAGCTGCCCGGCACGGCCGCCAAGCGCAGCGCTGTCGGCCCAAGCGGGACCAGCGGCATCGCCAGCACCGGCCGGCCGTCCTGCTCCACCAGCAGGGTGCGCGGGTGGCCGCCATAGGCGTTCACCGCCGCGGCGAACCAGCCATAGGTGAGGAACCCGTGCGTTGCCGGCGCAGCCGACGCGACGGCGTCGATGCCGGCGGACAAGCCGTCGACCAGCTGCGCGCGGACGGGCCCTGTGACTTCCATGGCATCGGTCAGGAGCAGGGGCGCATTCATCGCGCCGTGTGTAGCGCCCGTGCGTTACCAACAGGTGGAGGCTTGCCGCCACGGCACCTCTCGCGCCATGAAGCGCCTGTGCCGACGATCCCCGCCGTTTCCACCATCGCCCAGACCATCCAGCTATCGATGGCGCCGGTGTTCATGCTCGCGGGCATCGCCACCCTGCTCAACGTGCTGGCAGGCCGCCTCGCCCGGGTGATCGACCGCGCCCGGGTGGTGGCGGAACTTCATCCGCGATCGAGCGGGACCGATCACGACCGTCACGTCTTTGAACTGCGCCTGCTCGACCAGCGAATGACGATCATCAACGCGGCACTGTTCCTGGCGGTGACCAGCGCGATCATGACCTGCCTGGTGGTCGCCTTGCTGTTCATCGCCAGCCTGGTGCGGCTTCACATGGGGACGATCGTAGCGCTGTCGTTCATCCTCGCCATGGCGCTGCTGATCAGCGCGTTGATGGCGTTCATGGTCGAGGTGCGCGTGTCGCTGCGGGCGATCCACATCCGGCCGGAACTGCTGGAGCGCGACCGCCGGATCGACTGCTGAGCGCACGGACCCGGGGCGCCGTCGCAAGCGTTGGTGCCCAACAAGGTTTCCGGAGTTACCCATGCTTGCTTCGTTTCTGATGGGCCTGGTCGGGGGCCAGCGCGCCATGACGCCGCTGGCGACCATCGCGATCGCCTCCGCGCGCGGCGAGCTGGCCGAAGACAACGGCGCTCCCGCGCTCCTCGCTCACCCTCTTGTCGCGGCCGGCACGCTCGCCCTTGCCGCGGCCGAGATGGCTGGCGACAAGCAGAAGACCGCCCCCGACCGCATCGTGCCGATCGGCCTGGTCGCGCGCTTCATCACCTCGTCCGTCGCCGGCGCCGCACTTGTTCCCCGGCGGCAGCGCTGGCTTGGCGCCGCGGTCGGCGGCGTCACCGCGGTGGTCGCCTCCTATCCCGGCTGGCGCGCGCGCATGGCGGCGATGCCCCGCTATGGCCAGACCTCGACCGGCTTCGTCGAGGATGCAGCGGTGGCGGCGGGCGCCGCGACGATCGTGCGGACGATGGGCAAGCCGGTCGCCGACGCGAGCGCCGACTAGCCGCGCCATGCGGCATGCGGCGCCGCGACGACCTTACGCCTACCGCGCCGCCTCCAGCGCAGGCAGCGCGTTGGCGGTCGGCAGATACTGCGGCGCCACCCGGGCGTGCGACCGCTGCTCATAGGCATAGCCCGCGCCCAGCACCGTCGCCTCGGCATATTTGCCGGCGATGAACGACAGCCCGACCGGCAGCCCCCTGACCAGCCCCATCGGCACCGTCAAATTGGGATAACCCGCGATCGCCGGCAGCTCGGACGCGCTCGGGCCGCCATAGCTGTCGCCGTACACCGTGTCGGACAGCCATGCCGGCCCATAGGTCGGCTCCACCAGCACACTCACGTTCGCCCGCGCCAGCATCGCGTCGATGCCCTCTGGTCCCGCCATTCGTAGCGACTTCGCGCGCGCCGCCTTGTAGGCCGGATCGGCAAGCCCGCCGGTCTTTTCCGCTGCCTCGAACGTCTCCTGGTCGAAGAAGGGCATTTCCGTCGCGGCGTGGGCGCGGTTGAACGCGATCACGTCGGCCAGCGTCCGGGTGGTCACCGCCGGCGGGGTGGTCGCGAGATAGGCGTTGAGATCGGCCTTGAGCTCGGTCTGGAGCACCACCAGTTCGGCCTCGCCAAGTCCCGGCGCCTTGGGCGGGGTCACCTCCACCAGCGTCGCGCCGGCCGCCTTTAGCACGTCCAGCGCCGCCTGAAACTGCTGGGCAAGGTCGGGCGCCATCTCGGGCCGGATCACCCCCACGCGCATCCCCGACAAGGCACTCGCCGACAGCCTTTCGGCGTAGGGTCTCGGCGCCACGCGATATTGCGGCCGCTCCATCGTCGCTGGATCGGCCGGGTCGGTCGCATCCATCGCATCCAACAGGATCGCGACGTCGCGCACGCTCCGCGCCATCGGCCCAGGCGTGTCCTGCGAATGGCTGATCGGCACCACGCGGGTGCGGCTGACCAGCCCGATGGAGGGCTTCAGCCCCACCACCCCGTTGATCGACGACGGGCACACCACCGACCCGTCGGTCTCGGTCCCCACCGCCGCCGCGGCAAAGCTCGCCGCCACCGCCGCGCCCGATCCCGACGACGACCCGCAGGCGGTGCGGTCGAGCGCATAGGGGTTCCTGACCAGCCCACCGACCGCGCTCCACCCGCTCATCGAGCGCGTGGAGCGGATGTTGGCCCATTCGGAAAGGTTGGTCTTGCCCAGGATCACCGCGCCGGCCGCCCGCAGCTGCGCCACCACCGGCGCGTCGCGGCGGGTAATGTTGCCTCGCAGCGCCAGGCTGCCGGCGGTGGTCGCCATCGGGTCCAGCGTCTCGATATTGTCCTTGATCAGCACCGGCACGCCGTGGAGGGCCCCGCGCACATGGCCCGCCTTGCGCTCGACATCCAGCGCCCTCGCCTGCGCCAGCGCGTCGGGATTGACCGCGATGACCGCGCGCAAGCTGGGGCCGCCCTTTTTCCCGTTTGACCGTTCCATTGCCGCGATCCGCGCCAGATAGGCCTGAGTCAGGCTGACGCTGGTCGCCTGTCCCGATGCCATGCTCGCCTGTAGATCGTCGATCGACCGCTCCTCGATCGGGTCGGTCCGCGCCAGCGCCGGCATCGGCAAGGTCGCACCGGCAAGCAGCAGGGCGGCGAAAAGATGGCGCATGAACAATGATCCCCTTTGGCGGTCACGCCGATGCTAGCTCCTTGCGCGCCGATGTCACGGCAGATCGAACGGAGCCATGACCGCGCCCGCGCGTTGGCAAGGCCCCGGCATCAGAGGAACACGCGTGGCCGCAATCCTGAAGATCATCGGAGGCGGCCTGCTGCTCCTGCTGGTGCTGCTCGCCCTCTTGATCACGATCGTGCCGCGTTTCCTCGACCGCATCTATTTCACCGGGCCGGCCAGCGATCACTATGACGGCGAGCGATTCTTCAACCCGGATGGCGATACCGACACCATGCGCCCGCCCACCGGCGGCAGCCGTGGCGGCTTCATCTGGCGCTACCTGACGGGCCATGACGGGCGGCCACCCTGGCCCGACAGCGTGACCATTCGTCCCACCGCCCCGCCCGCACGCGTCGAAGGCGAGCGGATGCTGGCCACCTGGGTCGGCCATGCCACCGTGCTGGTGCAGACGCAGGGGCTCAACATCCTCACCGATCCGGTGTGGAGCGAGCGGGTCGGTCCCTTCGGCATCGTTGGCCCCAAGCGCGTTGCGGCACCCGGCATCGCCTTTGACCAGCTACCGCGCATCGACCTCGTGCTGGTCAGCCACAATCATTACGACCATCTCGACAAGGCGACGCTGAAACGGTTGTGGCAGCGCGACCACCCGCGCATCGTCACCAGCCTCGGCAACGACAGCGTGATCGGCCAGGCCGGCGCTGCTGCGACCGCGCTCGACTGGAACGGCCGCGTCGCCATCAAGCCCGGCATCGACGTGCTGGTGACCCGCAACCACCATTGGGGCAGCCGCTGGGGCACCGACCGCAATCGAGCGCTTTGGTCGGCTTTCGTGGTGACGCTGCCCGGCGGCAACCTGTTCTTCGGCGGCGACACGGGTTTCGGCGACGGCCGCTGGCCCGCCGAAGCGGCGACGCATGGGCCGATCCGCCTGGCGCTGCTGCCGATCGGCGCCTTCCGCTTCCTTCCCGGCCAGATGGCGAGCGGCAGCCACATGGGGCCGGTGGACGCCGTGGAAGTGTATCGCCGGCTCGGCGCGTCACACGCGATCCCGATCCATTGGGGAACCTTCCGCCTGTCGTTCGAAGGGTATGATACGCCACCCAGGCTGCTCGCCGCGGCGATGCGCTGCACCGGCCAGACGGACTTCACCCCCGTTCCGATCGGCGTGCCGACCGAAATCCCGGCCTATACGCCACCCGCGAGGGGCACGCCGATGAACCGCGAAGCCCTGCTCCGCTGCCTCGACACGGCGGCGGTGCATGCGTTGCGCTAGGCGGCCGACGTCAGCCGCTGGTGTAGAAGCACAGCTTGTTGCCGTCGGGATCGCGGACATAGCCGCCATAGAAGTTCATCGCCGCCGGCCCGCGCGCGCCGGGCGCGCCCTCGTCGCGCCCTCCCTGGTCGATCGCCGCGGTGTGGACGCGGTCGACGGTGTCTCGGTTGCCGGCGTTCAGTGCCACCATGACGCCATTGCCGACGCTCGCCCGCTCGCCGTCATACGGCCGGGTGATCGCCAGCATCGGCTCGCCCCGGCGCGTGCCGTATAGCGTGAAGCCGCGCGCGTCGGGCATGGTCGTCACCCGCCTCGCGCCGAGCAGCCCCAGCACCGCATCGTAAAAGGCCAGCGCCCGGTCGAGGTCATTGGTGCCCAGGCTTGCGTAACCGATCATCGCCCCGTCCCTCCCTTGTCCCACGCGCACGCACCGACCCGCCGGCCGACCAGATGCAGGGTCATCGACATGCCCCGGCCCGCCGGCGCGTCCTGCCGCAGGCTTGTGCGCATGTCGAACGCGGTTGAGCCATAAGCGCCCTGCTGCGTCACCGACACCGTGGCACCGGGGCGCTGGCACCGCATGCGCGCGTCGAGCCGCCCGTCCGCCAGCACGAACCGCGCAAAGCGGCAGCGGCCGCCACGCAGCTGCCCGAAGCCGGGAGCCGAAGCCTGTTCGGCCGACAGGCACCCGCGCTCGACCTTGGGCCGGCCGATCTGCTCGCGGATCGCCGCCACGGCGCGCGGAGCCACTCCCTGCCCAGGGTCGATCGCCTCCAGCGTGGTGCTGGTTTCCCACATTCCCGGCTCCTGCCGTGCGGCACCGCCCAGCGCACTTGCGACCTCCTCCATGCTGGCGTTGGTCAGGGTCACCCCGCGGTCGCACCCGGCAAGGGTGCAGGCAAGCGCCAGCAAGGCGTAACGGCGCATGGCAAAGGCTCCCGAGCCGCAGCCGCGCTTCGTTGCGCAGCCCATCCTCCCAACCCATATTCGCCTTCTATGGCAATCCAGATTCGTACCAATCTCGCGGAGCCCGAAACCGGCGACACGTTCGTGCCGCACCGCCCCCAGCGTCCCGCCAAGGTGGAAGGAGGGAAGCGCTTCAACCTCGTCAGCGAGTACACGCCCTCCGGCGACCAGCCCGCGGCGATTCGGGAACTCACCGCCGCTGCGCGAGACGGCGAAAAGGATCAGGTGCTGCTCGGCGTCACCGGCTCGGGCAAGACCTTCACCATGGCCAAGGTGATCGAGGAGCTTCAGCGTCCCGCCCTGATCCTTGCCCCCAACAAGATTCTCGCCGCACAATTGTACGGCGAATTCAAGAGTTTCTTCCCCGATAATGCGGTGGAGTATTTCGTTTCCTATTACGATTACTACCAGCCCGAAGCCTATGTTCCCCGCTCGGACACCTACATCGAGAAGGAAAGCTCCACCAACGAGGCGATCGACCGGATGCGCCATTCGGCCACCCGCTCGCTGCTCGAACGCGACGACGTGATCATCGTCGCCTCGGTGTCGTGCCTGTACGGCATCGGCTCCGTCGAGACCTATTCGGCGATGATCTTCGACCTCAAGAAGGGCACCACCGTCGACCAGCGTGAGATCGTCCGCAAACTCGTCGCCCTCCAGTACAAGCGCAACGACGCCGCCTTTCAGCGCGGCAATTTCCGGGTCAAGGGCGACACGCTGGAGATCTTTCCGTCGCACTACGAGGACAGCGCCTGGCGCATCTCGTTCTTCGGCGACGACATCGAGGAGATCGTCGAATTCGACCCCCTCACCGGCAAAAAGTCAGCCAGTCTCAACAGCGTGCGCGTTTATGCCAACAGCCATTATGTGACGCCCGGCCCGACGCTCAAGCAGGCATCGCAGGCGATCAAGCACGAGCTCGCCGAGCGGCTCAAGGAGCTGCAGATCGAGGGCAAGCTCCTTGAAGCGCAGCGGCTGGAGCAGCGCACCAATTTCGACCTGGAGATGATCGCCGCCACCGGCTCCTGCGCAGGCATCGAGAACTACAGCCGCTTTCTGACCGGTCGCCTCCCCGGCGAGCCGCCGCCCACCCTGTTCGAGTATCTGCCCGAGAATGCGGTGCTGTTCGTCGACGAAAGCCACCAGACGGTGCCGCAGATCGGCGCCATGGCGCGCGGCGACCACCGGCGGAAGATCACGCTCGCCGAATACGGTTTCCGTCTGCCTTCGTGCATCGACAACCGCCCGCTGCGCTTCAACGAATGGGACGCGATGCGCCCGCAGACGGTCAGCGTCTCGGCGACGCCCGGCTCGTGGGAGATGGAACAGTCGGGCGGCGTGTTCGCCGAGCAGGTGATCCGCCCCACCGGCCTGATCGATCCCCCGATCGAGATCAAGCCGGTCGAGGAGCAGGTTCAGGACCTCATCGTCGAGTGCAAGAAGACCGCTGCGGCGGGCTACCGCACCCTCGTCACCACCCTCACCAAGCGCATGTCGGAGGACCTCACCGAATATATGCACGAGGCGGGGCTCAAGGTCCGCTACATGCACTCGGACGTCGAGACACTGGAAAGAATCGAGCTGATCCGCGACCTTAGGATGGGTGTCTACGACGTGTTGATCGGTATCAACCTGCTGCGCGAGGGGCTCGACATCCCCGAATGCGGGTTGGTCGCGATCCTCGACGCGGACAAGGAAGGCTTCCTGCGCTCCGAAACCTCGCTGATCCAGACCATCGGCCGCGCCGCGCGCAACGTCGACGGCCGCGTCATTCTATACGCCGACCGCATCACCGGCTCGATGGAGCGGGCGATGAACGAAACGCAGCGCCGCCGCGAGAAGCAGGAAGCGTATAACGCCGCCCACGGGATCACGCCGACGACCATCCGCCGCAACATCGGCGACATCATCTCCCACGTCGCGAGCAAGGACCAGGTCACCGTCGAGATCGACGAGAACCGCCCGCACATGGTCGGCCACAATTTGCGCGCCTATATCGAAGATCTCGAAAAGAAGATGCGCAAGGCCGCATCCGACCTCGAGTTCGAGGAAGCCGGCCGCCTGCGCGACGAGATCCGCAGCCTCGAGCAGGAGGAGCTGGGCCTGCCGACCGAGGAGCACAAAGCTGCGGTGATGGGCCGCTCCAACGAGGGCAAGCCCGGCACCCGCAAGACCCGCTACGGCAAGCAGCAGAAGATGCGCATGGGGGGCAGCCGCTCGCGCTGACCGGCTGCCCTACTCTCCGTTCGTGCTGAGCTTGTCGAAGCACGTGCCCCGAATCCGCCCTTCGACAGGCTCAGGGCGAACGGGAGAGAGTGCCGCCAGAGAAGGTACGTCGCCGCCCTCAATCCAGCACGTCGGCGGGCTCCACATCGAACAGGTCGCGATACTGCCGCGGCTGCGAGCGAAGATACTGGTCCGGCGCCTTGACCCGACCGCCAAGGTGCGCCGCCGCGTGCCAGGGCCAATGCGGATCGTAGAGGATGGTGCGGGCGAGCGCGATCATGTCCGCGTCACCCGTGCCGACGATCGCCTCCGCCTGCTCGAAATCGGTGATCATCCCAACCGCGACCACCGGCATGCCGCACGCCTGCTTCACCGCGCGCGCCAGCGGCACCTGATAGCTCGGGCCCACCGGAATGTTCTGCCGCGGATCAAGCCCGCCGCTCGAAACGTGGATCGCCCCGCAACCCCTCGCCTCCAGCGCTCGGGCAAAGGCAATCGTGCCGTCCACGTCCCAGCCGCCTTCGACCCAGTCGGTGCCCGACACCCGCATCGTCACCGCACGCTCCGCCGGGAACGCCGCCCGTACCGCATCGAACACCTCCAGCGGGAAGCGCATCCGGTTGTCCAGGCTACCTCCATAGGAGTCGGTGCGCTGGTTGGAGAGCGGCGACAGGAACTGGTGCAGCAGATAGCCGTGCGCGCCATGCAGCTGGATCGCATCGATCCCCAGCCGCGCCGCGCGTTTGGCCGCGGCCACGAACGCCTCGCGTATCCGCGCCAGACCCTGCTCGTCGAGGGCGGTTGGCCCATTCTCGCCGGTCGCGAACGGCAGCGCCGAGGGCGCCACCGTCTGCCAACCGCCTTGCGCGTGCGGCGCGATCTGCGCCCCACCCTTCCACGGCACCTCGGTCGACGCCTTGCGGCCGGCATGGGCAAGCTGGATCGCGATCGGCATGTCCGACCAGCGACGGATGCTTTCCAGCACCCGCGCCATCGCCGCCTCGGTCGCATCGTCCCACAGGCCGACGTCGCCATAGGTGATGCGGCCCTCCGGCTCTACCGCGGTCGCCTCGATCGTCAGCAGCCCCGCCCCCGACAGCGCCAGCTGCCCCAAGTGAATGTGGTGCCAGTCCGTCATGCAGCCGTTCACGGCCGAATACTGGCACATCGGCGCGATGACGATGCGGTTGGCAAGGGTGGTGGATCCGACGCGCAGGCGCTCGAACAATCTGGGGCCGCTCACGATGTTCTCCGTTCAGTGGGACGGGATGGCGATGGCGCCGATCCCGTCAGGCGCTTCAGTCCTTTAGGCTCGCCGGCACGGTGCCGCCGCTCTTTTCCAGCTCGCGCATCACCGCCTTGTGGAGCCAGATGTTCATCTCGGCCGACCCATCCTTGGCACCCGAATAGCCAAGCTCGTCCGCAAGTTCCTTGCGATTGCTGAGGCTGGAGTCGAGGTCCAGCAGCTTCATCAGATCAACGATCGACGTGCGCCAGTTGAGGTCGGGATTGCCCTTCCCTTGGGCGATGCGGGTCAGCTCCGCCTCGACATCGACCGGCTGCCCGGGCGCGGCCGCGGGTGCTGCGGTCGGCGTCGCGGGGTTGGCCGCGGGAGCGGATGCCGGTGATGTTGGCGCCTGCGCCTGTATGCCCGAAGACGCGGGCGCGTCCTTGTGGCCGCTGAACTGCCCGCCCAACGGCCCATGCTCGCCGAAGATCGCGCTCTTGATCTTGCCGAAGATGCTCATGCCATGCTCCTGATTGGTGAGCGGCCCCAACGCACCTCGGCGGCCGAAGGATGCGTCGCGTCCGCAGGCGCGGGCCTCAGCCCTCGGCGAGGTTCTCGCTGCCTACCTCGTAGTAGCGCGCCACCCGATCGGCATAGGCCTGATCGAACACCGGCGCATTGTTGGCCCAGCTCGGCCCACCTTCCAGCATCCGCCGGTCGATCGTCACCACATACAGGTCGCGGACCGGATCGAACCGCAGCAATCCAAAGGGTAACGGGTAATAGCTCTTGCCCATGCCGAGGAAGCCGCCAAGGCTTAGCACCGCGTGCGTCACGCGCCCCGAACCCTTGTGGACCATGAAGGCATGGACGCTGCCCACCGCCTCGCCATCGCGGCTTTCCACCTTCATGGTTTCGGTCACGGTGGCATGAACAAGCAGCTGGGTAGCGGTCTGGGCGTCGGTCATCGCGGTCTCCTGGTTGGAGAAGAAGCGTGCGGCGGCGCCCCCGGTTCCATGGCCACGATACCATGGATCCCGCGCGCTGCGGGTTGAGCGTGGCGGCGGCTTCCCCCATAGCGTCGGCCATGCGTTTGCGTTCTCCTGCCCTTCCCGTTTCGATCCTCGCGCTCGCGGTGGCCGCCTGCGCGGGTCCGCCGCCGCCGACGCCGTCACCGCCGCCGGCGCGCTTCGTGCCGCCGCCTCCCCGGCCGGTGCCGCCGCCGCCCACCGGCGACTGGCGCGACTGGCCGCTGACGCCGGGCACCTGGAGCTATCGGCGCGACGACCGTGGGTCGCTCGCCTTGTTCGGCAGGCCCGGCGACGAGGCGCTGCTGACCTTGCGCTGCGACACCGCCGCGCGCCGGATCTACTTTTCGCGCGCCGGCAGTGCGCCGGGCCCGCTCACGATCCGAACGTCGAGCATGACGCGGACGTTGCCGGTGCAGCCGACCGGCGGTGCCGTCCCGTACGTCGCGCTGGCGCTCGCGCCCGCCGACCCGCTGCTCGACGCGATCGGCTTCAGCCGCGGCCGGTTCGTGGTGGAACAGGCAGGCGCGCCGACGCTGGTGGCGCCCGCCTGGGCGGAGATCGAGCGGGTGACGGAAGATTGCCGCGGCTAGGCGCCGCCGGCCGAAATCACCGCTTGAATTGCGGGCGACGATGACTCACATTCCCCTTCGTGATCGGCGACGATCACGATTGGCTATCAACAAGCGAAAGGAGGTGATCCGATGTCTCATGGTTCAGCAGTGAGTTCGGTTCGGTTCGTTCGGGAGGCGCGCCGCTAGTCTTTGCCGTTCCGGTGCAGGGGTATCCTCCCCTTCAACGTATCGGGGCACGAAAAGACGCGGTCCATGGTCTCCCGGGCTGGAGCTCTCCGGCCGCTGACCATGTAGGAGAGGCTGTCGAGTGCCGGGAGGCATTCGGCGGCCTCTTTTCGTTTCGGGATCGGAGCCGCCCACCGCGACACGCAATCTTCTGTTGTGTAAACACAACGGAATGTGCGAACCAGACGCGTGTTCAATCGAATCGCCCTGTTGCGCAACGACGCCGGCTGCTCCCGCCGCGACCTCGCCGAGGCGGTGGACGTCAATCCGCAGACGATCGGCTACCTTGAGCGGGGCGACTACAACCCCAGCCTTGAGCTCGGCATGAAGATCGCCCGCTATTTCGGCGTGCCGGTGGAGCTCGTCTTTTCCTTTGAACCATTCCCCTCGCTGACCGACGCGCTGCGTCGGGCGGGAGATTCGTGATGGCCTATGACACTCGCCGCGATCCGCCCGCGCCCGAGCCGCGCCCAATCGTTCGCCGCCGCTGGGTGCCTGCGATGATGGCGATCGCCATGGCGTGGCCGCTGGCACTCGCGGTCGCGCTCACCGCCGCCGGTCATGATGCCGACGCCGGCCTGCTCCTCATGGCCACGCTCAACGCCTTTCCGGCGATCGGCAAGTCGCCCTTTGCCCGCGAGTTGATCGGCACGCGCGCGTCGCTGCAGAGCTACGACGAGTTCGAGCGGGCAGCGCTGGCGACCGCCACGGCGCGCGCCCATGTCGCGATGCTGCTCCTGCTGCTGGTGCTGACGCTCGCGGGCGCCTGGGCGGCCGCCAACGGCGTTTCGGTCTCGCCCGGTCCGCATCTCTGGCTGTTCTGGGGGATCACGATGCTGACGCTGTTCGCGACCCTGCCTGCGTTTCTTGCCGAGCTCGCCATTCCCCTTCCCGCGCCGCTGGAGGGCGACCGATGAGCACGCACGACGGCTATGACTTTCGCAAGTGGGCCGCCAACACCGCCGCCAAACGACCGCGGCGGGCACACACGCGATGGACGCTGGCGGTGCTGTTTGCGGCGATGCTGACCTGGCTGGCGATTGCGACCTTCACCTCCACCCCTGAAGATCGCGGCGTCCCTGGCGTGATCTTCATCTGGGCGCCGATCGCGATGACGAGCTCGCCATTCGCGCGGGACACCTGGCTGACGACGCGCGGGCTGGAACAGTTCGACGAGTTTGAACGCGCCGCCCTCGCCCGCGCCACGAGTCGCGCCTACCTTCTGTTCGTGCTCGGCGTGCCGGCCGCGCTCGGGCTGGTCGCCGCGCAACTCCACTTCGGTGCCGCCATCGCGATCACACCGCGATTGCTGGTGATCTGGGCGATGGCGGTGCTGGCGATCGGCCTGACGCTGCCGGTGCTGATCGCCGAATGGACCGTGCCCATCCTGCCGCCGGCCGAAAGCGAGGACCTGTGATGCCGCGCAAGACCTTTCTCCAGCGCCTGGACGAGCTGGTTCGCTGGACGGGCATCCCGGTGATCGCCGCGCAGGAGCAGCGCCGCCGCCGCCTCTTCGTCGCGCCGATCGTCGCCCTGCTGCTCGCGACGGGCGGGCTGGTCTATTGCCTCGCCCATCCCGCTGGCTATTTCCTGGGCTACGCCTTCCTGATGTTCGGCTTCGCGATCAGCAACTTCATGCCGCTCCTCGGCCCCGTGATCCCCGGGGGTTCGACCCACCGGCTCGACGAGCGGGAGCGAGCGTTGCGCCGCTCCGCCTATCTCGTCGGGCTCGCGGCCGTCGGCGTCGCGTCGTTCGCCGGCCTGTGGCTGCTGGTCATCGTCGCGTCGCTCGGCGCTTTGTCGCTTGAGCAGCTGGTCCGGGACCTGGCGTCGCTCGCCTTCTACCTGATGTCGCTGCATGGAGCGGTGCCGACACTGTGGGCGAGCTGGCGAACGCCGCCGCTTGCCGACGAGTAGGCGCCGGAGCGCGCGGCCTCAACGGCTTACAGCCCCCCTTCCCAGGCTGGACCAATAGCCCAAGCGGCGGAAAAGGGCTGCGTTAACCATCCGATGCAAGGGGATGGGAACGGCTTGCCGGTAAGCAGCCCCCATGCGTTTTCCTCAGCGCGCCGACAGCGGCGCGGGCACCCGGTTGATCAGCTTGCGCGACGCGCTTGGCATCAACGCGTCCGAAGACGATCACATCATCGAAGCACGCGAGGCGCGGCTGGACGAAGCCGCGGCGCTATGGCCGATGGCGCTGGCGGTGCTGATCCTGGCGCCCGGACTGTTGATCGCGCTCGCCGGCGCGGCGGGTGGCGACGCCATGGCGGTGCCCGTTGCGCTGCGCGGCCTGCCGGCGGTGCTCGTCGGCGTGATGGCGGCCGTGTTTCTGAAGGTGCCGGCATTCCGCGCCTGGCCGGCCCACCAGCGCATCGGGATGCTTGGCGCGGCGGCTGCGACGGCGGGCGTGTCACTGTCGCTGCTGCTCGACGCCACCGGCTGGTTCCCCTTCGGGCCGGCGCGGCTGAGCGGCTTCGTGGCGGTGTGCGGCGCCATCATCATCACGGTAGTGACGGTGCATGCGGTGCGTGCGGCCAGCCTCGCGTTCGCCGCGACATTGGGGCTGATGGTGATGGTCACCGCCGGGCCGGGCATCGCTGCGGGCATCGCCCTGCTGCTGGTGCTGCTGCTGACGCTCGGCGTGGTGCGCATCGCGCGTGCGGACCTTGCCCTGCTCGCTGATCGCATCGCGACCGAGAGCGCGGGCAAGCTCGCCTCGCGGCTGGTCGGCGAATATGAAGCGCACGGCACCGGCTGGTTCTGGCAAACCGATCGCCAGGGGTATCTCAGCTACCTCAGCCCCAAGGTCGCGCGCGAGATACGCACCATGGGCACCGATCCGATGGGGCAAAAGCTGACGGACATCTTCCGCGTCGATAGCACCATGGCCGATACCGAGCGGACGCTGACCTTTCACCTGTCGTCGCGCACCTCCTTCGCCGATTATTCGGTGCGGCCGGCGATGAACGACGCGGCGGAGCGCTGGTGGTCGATCTCCGGCCGGCCCGTGCTCGACGATCTTGGCCGGTTCCAAGGCTTTATCGGCTCAGGCAGCGACCTTACCGAAAAGCGCCGCGCCGATGCCGAGATCACGCGCCTGGCGCTGTTCGACAGCCTCACCGGCCTTGCCAATCGCCAGCGCATGCGGCTCTCGCTCGATAAGACATTAGCGCCGCAGCATGGCAGCCGCGGCTCCACGGGCCTGTTCCTGCTCGACCTCGATCGGTTCAAGGCGGTCAACGACACGCTCGGCCACCAGACCGGCGATGCGCTGCTCAAGCAGGTCGCGCAGCGGCTACAGCGGGCGGTGGGCGACGCGGGACTGGTCGGGCGCCTCGGCGGCGACGAGTTCCAGGTGGTGCTGCCGCGCGAGGGGAATCGCGACACGCTTGGCCACCTTGCGCAAAGCGTCATCACCTCGCTGTCGCAGCCCTATTTCATCGACGGCTCGTCCATCTCCATCGGCTGCTCGATCGGCATCGCCATCGCGCCCGAGCATGGCGACGACGCCGAGACGCTGATCCGCAACGCCGACCTCGCGCTCTACGCGGCCAAGGCCGATGGCCGCGGCGTGCACCGCTTCTACCGCGAGGAACTGCTCGCCGGCGCGCAAAGCCGCAAGCGGCTGGAAGACGACCTGCGCTTCGCGCTTGCCGCCGATCAGTTCCACCTCACCTACCAGCCGGTGGTCGCGACGCAGGGCGAGCGCATCGTCGGCTATGAGGCACTGCTGCGCTGGGATCACCCGACACGCGGCGCGATCAGCCCGGCCGAATTCATTCCGGTGGCGGAGGAATGCGGGCTGATCGAAACGATCGGCGAATGGGTGCTGCGCACCGCCTGCCTGGAAGCGGCGACCTGGCCTGCCCATGTCCGCGTAGCGGTGAACGTGTCGCCGATTCAGTTCGCCAACCCGGCGCTGCCCGCGATCGTCACCAACGCGCTCGCCAACGCCGGCATCGCGCCCGGCCGGCTGGAGCTGGAGATCACCGAAGGCGTGTTCCTCAACAACGAGGGCGCCTCAGCGGAGGCGATGTTCAAGGCGCTCAAGGGCCTGGGCGTCCGCCTCGCGCTGGACGATTTCGGCACCGGCTATTCAAGCCTCGGCTATCTGCGCAAGGCGCCGTTCGACAAGATCAAGATCGACCAGAGTTTCGTGCGCGGCGCGATTATTCCCGGCAATCGCAACGCGGCGATCATCAAGGCGATCGTGATGCTCGCCGACACCCTGCTGATGGAAACCACGGCCGAAGGCGTGGAGCAGCAGGATGAGATCGGGCTGATCGCCGACCTCGGCTGCTCCCACATCCAGGGCTATGTCTATGGCCGGCCGATGCGCGCGCCGGACGTGCTGGAACAGCTCGCGGCCAATGGCGGCCAGGCGACGGCGATCGGCTACAAGGTCAGCCGCTCGCCCCGCACCACCATGCTCCGCTCCGCCCGGCTGGAAGTCGGCGACGAGCGCGGGGAGGTCCGCATTCGCAACATCTCGGCCACCGGCGCGATGATCGACAGCGTCGACTTTCCGGAAGAAGCGGTGGGCGTCGACGTGCTGATCGAATTGCTGGAAGACCAGCTGTTCTCCGCCACCGTGCGCTGGACCAAGGAAGGCAAGGTCGGGCTGGAATTCGCCGAATATTTCAACCTCGAACGGCTCCAGCCGACCGCGGCCAAGACCGCACGCCGCGCCGCCAGCTGAGCCTTATTCGGCCGCCAGGTCGACAGCCGCCGAAGCCTCCTGCCTGTTCGCCACCGGTTCAACGGCACCCTGCCGCACCGCGGTGTGGCGAGCGATCGCGTCGGCAAGGCCCGGCAGCATCGCACCGCGCGTCGTGCCCAGCGCGGCCTGATCGGGCCGCCGCGCGCGCCAGCCCAGCTCCTCGGCACCCGCCGGCACCACCAGCGCTGGATCGAGGTCGAGCGCCGCCGCGATGCGCCGGCCGAATTCCACCCAGCTCACCGCCTCGCCGCTCGACAGGTGCCAGATCCCCCCGGCACCATCGATCGCCAGGTCGAGGCAGGCGTTCACCAGATCGGGGACATAGGTCGGCGTCACCACGCTCGTGGAGGCAAGGAAGCGCTCGCCGCGCCGCAGCGTGCTCTCCACCGCGTGGGCGAAATTATGCTCGTCATAGGGCGAGAAGAACGCCGCCGTCCGCACCACAAGCGTATCCGGCGCGTCCCGGAGCGCCCCCTCCTCGGCGGCCACCTTGCTGCGGCCATAGGCGTTGAGCGGTGCCGGGGTGTCGTTCTCGACATAGGGCTCGGACCGGCCGCCGCCGAACACCAGGTCGGACGAGAACAAGGTGCAGTGCACGCCCCGCTCCGCGCAGGCGCGCGCCAGGGTCACGGCCCCGGTCGCGTTGGCACGAAAGCACGCCTCCTCCTCTCCCTCGGCATCGTCCACCCGCACCCAGCCGGCGGCGTTGATCACCGCCCAGGGCCGGTGCTCGTCGAGGAACGCCGCCACCCGCTCGGGCTCGTCGATCGGCAGCGTAGCGCGATCGACCAGCAGGTAGCGCAGCCCGCGTATGTCGCACGCGCCGGCCAGCGCCTGCCCCAATGTGCCCGTCGCGCCGGCGATCACCAGCGGCCGCTCGCCGCCCCGCGGCGTGGCCGGCTCCGCCTCCACCGCGTCCACCGACTGCCAGGCATAGGGGCTGTGTTCCAGCCGCGTCGGCCGGTGCCACCATCCCTTTCCTTGCAGGATCGGATGCGCCACCATGCCTGCCAGCGCCTCGCCGCCGTTGCCGAGCGCAGACAGCATGCGGGCGATCGCCGTCGGGCGGGGTTCGCCACCGCGGATATCGAACGCGCCCGGCTCGTAGAAACCGGCTTCTTCGGTGATCAGGCTGTTCCAGTCGACGCTGCCGAGCAGCGCCCAGGCGGTCAGCGCCCGCACGTCCACCCCATCCTTGATGAGCGCCTCACAGGTCCGCCACGACTGCCACAGCCAGCGCAGCTGCTCCTCGCGCGTGCAGCCGATGTGCGATTCGGTGACGGCGAGCGGCAGGCGGTAACGGTCCCACGCCTGCTGCATCACGCCACGCAGGCCCGGCGGCGGCGGATCGAGCACCCGCGCGGCAGTCAGGTCGTGATAGCCGTCGGCCGGCGCTGGCAAGGCATAGCGGTCGAGCCGGTGGTCGAGAAAGCGCTCGCTGGTGACATAATGGTTCACCCCCACCACGTCCGGCGGGCAGGGATCGTCGGCGATCCGGCGCGCGCGATCCCCGAGGCCCAGCCGCTCGATGTCGCGCCACATCGGATGCCCCGGCACGACGCGCCCGGTGAGCAGGTCCCACGTCGCCCAGCGGCGCTCGTTGTTGTAGTCGGCGATTCCTTGCAGCGGCTCGGTGGCATAGGTGTGCCCCAGATCCTCCGTCTGGACCAGCCGCGCCGCCGGATTGACCCGGCGCACCGCCTTCATCGCCAGGCGCACGCCGTCGACCTGGTTGAACAGCGCGCGCCAGAACAGGCCCTCGTCGCGGGTGTGCGGATACCACAGGCCATAGAGCGCGCTGAAACGGGCGGTAGTCAGCGGCTCGTTGACCGGCGTCCAGTCCTCCACTTGCGGGTAGCGCGCCGCCACCGCGTCGGCGAACCGGCCGAGCAACGCTGGAAACGCATCGTCGATCAGGCTGGTATAGCGCGGCCCGCTGCCATGGTGGACCAGCCCGACGATCGGCCGCATGCCCGCCCGTGCGATCGCCGGCAGCCGCTCGTCCGTCCAGCGCCAGTCGTGCTGCTCCGGGGACTCAGGGGAGATACGCTCCCACAGCACCGGATAGCGCAGGGCTGCGAGCCCCAGGTCGGCGAAACGGGAAAGGTCGTCCGGCCGATGCTGGTGCCCGGTCAGCCATGTCTGGTCGCGATAGCGATCACCGACACGGTTCACCGTGCATTCGTGCCCTCCCCACAACTCCAACAGCGCTTTTCCCCGATTGTTGACGATGGGTGAACAAGTAGGTCGCCCGGCGCCCTCCCGCCAGCAAAACTCTGCTGACCCATATCAGTCACCGCCGCCCCGCCCGATCGGAGGCGGGCCTCAAGCGGGCCAGTCAGCCAAGAGGGAATTTATTTTCGTTCGCGCCCTGTGCTCTTGCCTTTCGCGAACCCCGCGGAAGTCCGCGCGTCGCACCGCTTGGTGGGTCCGGTGGCCTGCTGGCGTGGACGCCGCGATTGGGGTAGCACGGCATTTACTCTCTTGCGCCGATCGCCGCGATGACACAATTTGTAGGGGTTGAGTTCGCGGGCGGACCCAATCAGTGGTAGAGTAGCGGTTGCGAGCCTTCGCCGCAGCCCATCGGTCTCAAGCTCCCGCGGGAGCCGGTGATCGCTTTTTGTTCTCCCTGTTGCCGCTCGCAGGTATAGGATGGGGGCACGGCCCCGATTCGAACGGATCGAGAACATGGGGCAGTATCGAATGGACTTGCACGACAGCCGGGGTAGCGACATGCCGACCGACACGATCGACGCGAACGACACCGCCGCCACGCTCGGCGCCGCCGCCGTTGCTGCGGCAACCGCTGCCGCCACCCCTCAGCCGACGGTGGCCGACAGCAAGTCGATTCGCCCCCAGCCCTACCCGGTCGAGGTCGATCACAGCCGCGATGCGCTGCTCACCGAATTCGGCAAGGAAACGCTGAAGGACCGCTACCTGCTGCCGGGCGAAAGCTATCAGGACCTGTTCGTCCGCGTCGCCTCCGCCTACGCCGACGATGCCGGCCATGCCCAGCGCATCTACGACTATATCTCGCGCCTGTGGTTCATGCCGGCAACGCCGGTGCTGTCCAACGGCGGCACCGGGCGCGGCCTCCCCATCTCCTGCTTCCTCAATTCGGTGCCCGACAGCCTCAACGGCATTGTCGACACCTGGAACGAGAATGTCTGGCTCGCCTCGCGCGGCGGCGGCATCGGCACCTATTGGGGCAACGTCCGCGGCATCGGCGAGCCGGTCGGCCTGAACGGCAAGACCAGCGGCATCATCCCGTTCGTCCGCGTCATGGACAGCCTGACGCTGGCGATCAGCCAGGGCTCCTTGCGCCGTGGCTCGGCCGCCGTGTACCTCGACATCAACCACCCGGAGATCGAGGAATTCCTTGAAATCCGCAAACCCTCCGGCGACTTCAACCGCAAGGCGCTGAACCTCCACCATGGCGTGCTCGTCACCGACGCCTTCATGGAGGCGGTGCGCGACGGCGCCGAATGGCACCTGCGCAGCCCCAAGGACCAGTCGATCCGCCAGACGGTGGATGCGCGTTCCTTGTTCCAGAAGCTGGTGGAAACCCGCCTCCAGACCGGCGAGCCGTACATCGTCTTTGCGGACCACGTGAACCGCAACATGCCCAAGCATCACCGCGATCTTGGCCTCAAGGTGTCGACCTCCAACCTGTGCAGCGAGATCACGCTGCCGACCGGCAAGGACCACCTCGGCAACGACCGCACGGCCGTCTGCTGCCTTTCCAGCCTCAACCTCGAGACGTGGGACCAGTGGAAGGACGAAAAGGGCTTCGTCGAGGACGTCATGCGCTTCCTCGACAACGTCCTTCAGGATTACATCGACCGCCACGAGCCGGGCATGGAGCAGGCCGCGTACAGCGCCGGGCGCGAGCGCTCGGTGGGCTTGGGCGTGATGGGCTTCCACTCCTTCCTGCAGGCACGCGGGATCGCGTTCGAAGGCGCCATGGCCAAGTCGTGGAACTTGCGCATGTTCAAGCAGATCCGCGCCCAGGTGGACGAGGCTTCCATGCAGCTCGCCGTTGAGCGCGGCCCCTGCCCCGACGCCGCCGACATGGGCGTGATGGAGCGTTTCTCCTGCAAGATGGCGATCGCGCCGACCGCGTCGATCTCGATCATCTGCGGCGGCACGTCGGCGTGCATCGAGCCGATCCCGGCCAATGTCTACACCCACAAGACGCTGTCGGGCAGCTTCTCCGTCCGCAACCCGTATCTTGAAAAGCTGCTGATCGAGAAGTCCAAGAACTCCGACGCGGTGTGGAACTCGATCCTGGAGCAGGGCGGCAGCGTCCAGCACCTCGACTTCCTCTCTCAGGAGGAAAAGGACTGCTACAAGACCAGCTTCGAAATCGACCAGCGCTGGCTGCTGGAGCTGGCCGGTGACCGCACGCCGTTCATCGACCAGGCGCAGTCGCTGAACCTCTTCATCCCGGCGGACGTCGAGAAGTGGGACCTCCTGATGCTCCACTTCCGCGCCTGGGAGCTGGGCATCAAGTCGCTCTACTACCTCCGCTCCAAGTCGGTGCAGCGCGCCGGCTTCGCAGGGCAGGAAGGATCAGGCGGCGTGGAGGCCGACAACACCCTCGACAGCCCCAAGTTCGCGCTGGAGTCGACCGACTACGACGAGTGCCTGGCCTGCCAGTAGGCCTACATTCCCTCTCCCCGTGGGAGAGGGAGGGAGCCGCGTAGCGGCGGAAGGGTGAGGGCGACATGCGCCTCTACGATCGCCAACCAGCCGGCACCGTAACCCGCGCCCGCGACCTCCGCCGCAACGGCACGGAGGCCGAAAAACGCCTATGGCGCGCACTCCGCGAAGCGTTCCCCAATGCTCGCTTCCGCCGCCAGGTGCCCGTCGGCCCGTACTTTGCCGACTTCCTCAGCATCGGCGTGCAACTGATCGTCGAAGTCGACGGCGGCCAGCACGCCGAAGCCGCCGACTACGATGCTACCCGAACCCGCTTCCTCGAATCCCAAGGCTATCGCGTGCTACGCTTCTGGAACAACGACGTCATCGCCAACACCGAAGGCGTCATCGCCCAAATAGCCGTCTCCCTGCGGGAGAGGGAGGGAGCCGCGGAGCGGCGAAAGGATGAAGGCGACAGGATGCAAGAAAAGGGCGCCCCGGCATGACCCGGCGCGCCCTCACCTTCCCATGCTACGCATGGGCCCCTTCCTCTCCCACAGGGAGAGGAGCTAGCTCACTCGGCTTCTTCGAACATGTCCACCGCGTTCTGCGCCGTCGCCGACAGCCGAAGCTGGTCGCCCTCGACCTCGGCGACCAGCCCGACAGGGAGGTAATGGTGCTTGGCGCCCTGCCCGTCCTGGGTCGAGGCGCTGTCGTTCTTGGTGAGCTTGATCCGGTCGCCCCCATCTGGTCCTTTGGCGAGATGGTCCACCGTGCCGACATGAACGCCGTCCGCGCCGATGACTTCCATGTGCTCGCGGATCTGACTGGTATCGGCCATGGTTGTTCTCCTTCAAATGGTTCGAGTGCGCAACGCACGAGGAAGGAGTTGGTGGCATGACCTATAACGTCCTGATCATGTACGCGGTGGCGGTGGTGCTGGTGCTGGTGCTGGCGGGCGCGCTGATGCTGCTGCGCCTCGCCTCCTCCCGCATCAGCGAGCGGCAGGTCTATGCCTATCGCATGACCGGCATCATGCTCGCCGCCGCCGGCGTCGTCCTCGGCATGAGCGCGACGGCGATGTGGCAGTGGAGCATGCCGACGTGAACCTCGGCATTTCGTTGATGTTCGTCGCCATCGGCGCGGCGATGATCGCGCTCGGCGCCAACGCCCGCCGCTCGCCGGACGGGGCGGATCAGGACCCTCGTCTCTGGTTCGCGGCCGGCGCCTTCTTTCTCCTCGCCGCGGCGATCAGCCTCGCCACGCATTTCATTTCTTGATTCCGGAGTAACCCCATGTCCCTTCTCGAAGCCCGCAAGCAGTACAAGCCGTTCGAATACCCCTGGGCGTTCGAATTCTGGAAGCGCCAGCAACAGCTCCACTGGCTGCCCGAAGAGGTGCCGCTGGGCGAGGACTGCCGCGACTGGGCGCAGAAGCTGACCGAGCATGAGCGCAACCTGCTGACGCAGATCTTCCGCTTCTTCACCCAGGCCGACGTCGAGGTGCAGGATTGCTACCACGAGAAATACGGCCGCGTGTTCAAGCCCACCGAGATCAAGATGATGCTCGCCGCGTTCAGCAACATGGAAACGGTGCACATCGCCGCCTACAGCCACCTGCTCGACACCATCGGCATGCCCGAGAGCGAATACGGCATGTTCCTCGAATATTCCGAGATGAAGGAAAAGCACGACTATCTTCAGAAGTTCGGCGTCGACAACGACGAGGATATCGCCAAGACACTCGCCATGTTCGGCGGCTTCACCGAAGGACTGCAGCTGTTCGCCTCCTTTGCGATGCTGATGAACTTCCCGCGCTTCAACAAGATGAAGGGCATGGGCCAGATCGTCACCTGGTCGGTGCGCGACGAGAGCCTGCACTGCGAAGGCATCATCCAGCTCTTCCACGCCTTCACCAAGGAGCGTCAGTGCCTGACCCGCGCGGTCAAGGACGACATCGCCGATGTCTGCCAGACCACCGTGCGGCTGGAGGACAATTTCATCGACCTCGCCTTCGAGCAGGGTCCGGTCAACGGCATGACCGCCAAGGAGATCAAGAAGTACATCCGCTACATCGCCGACTGGCGACTGGGGCAGCTTGGCCTGAAGCCGATCTACATGATCGAGGAACACCCCCTCCCCTGGCTCGCACCTTTGCTCAATGGCGTCGAGCACGCCAACTTCTTCGAAACCCGCGCGACCGAATATTCCAAGGCGGCGACCAAGGGCCAGTGGAACGACGTCTGGGACAGCTTCGACAAGCGCCAGAAGGTGCGCCTCGCCGCGCCGGTGGCGAACGAGGATGCCGGCGTGGATATGTTTGGGGCTGCGGGCGTGGCGGCGGAGTGACTAGCTGTCGCGCGAAAATCTTGATAAGAACACGTTGAGAACATTGGAGGCTGGCGTGGCTAGAGGCTCTATTCCGAAAAGTGGCAACTCTAAGGTGCGACTTATTGTATTTGAAGCGGAGATGAGCGATGGTGATCTATCGCAGGTCACACAAGCTATTCAGAATGCCTTGCAGCCCCGCCAGCCTTCCGTACGCGTCGTCCAATCATCTCCACCTAAGGCGTTGACGGAAAGTGTGGATGAGCAGCTGGAGGTAGACGATGCGGACCTTGACGAGGAACCGTCCGCTGAGCCTGCAAAGCCGAAGGCTCCGCGCACGAGCAAGCCTCGCGTAGCCAAAACGCCTACTGTTCTCAACGAGATCGATGCCAACTCAGAACCGAGCTTGAAAGGTTTTGGTGCTCAGTATGATCTTAGCTCCACGATAGATAAATATTTGGTGGTAGCGTTGTGGTTTAGGGACGCGCGCAATACGCCTACAATAACGGTGGATCACGTCTACACGTGTTTCAAGCTTCTCAACTGGAGCACATCGTCTAACGATTTTCAAAAACCCATGAGGAACCTGCGGGATGAGCAATCGCTCAAAGGTGGCTCAAAAGAAGGTTATTTTCTTACGCTTCCCGGCGCAGGTAAGATTGAGGCTAAAAAGCGTACTGCATGATAGAGAGCTTTCAACAGTTTTCGGAGCGTGTGCCGTCTTTCGACGACCTTTCCCCGACTGACAAGATAACTCATGCTGCTTGGTATTTGCACAGCAGGAAGGGCATTGAGAGCATCTCAACGTCTGATTTAAATGAGTGCTTCTCTCAAATACATATTACGCCGCCTCACACATCGGTTTACCTTAAGCGACTAGCGGAGCGCAAACCGCCTACTTTTCTACGCTCGAAGGCGGGCTACCGTCTTGAAGGAAAGGTGCGGAAGTCCATAGAGGCGAAGTTTGGTGAGTCTTCTTCGACAGTGGTGATATCAGTTTTACTTAGAGGCTTGTCCGATCAAATCTCGACTCCTGAGGAGCGTCTCTTTTTAGCTGAGACCCTTAAATGCTACTCAGTGCATGCGTTTAGGGCATCAATTGTGATGGCATGGAATCTTGCTTATAGCCATATAGAAAGCTGGATCATCGGCGATCCCGATAAGATCAAGCGATTTAACATTTCCTATGAAGCTAAGTTCCTTAAAAGACAGGAGCGGGTTTCTGATCAAGATAGTTTTTCAGAGTTTAAGGAGTTTGACGTTATTGAGACACTAGCTCATGCAAAGCTAATCTCGAAGAACGTTTCAGAGCTACTTAAGGAAAAGCTTAAAAGACGCAATGCAGCTGCGCATCCGTCCCTTATCGAAATTACGCAAGCTCAGACGGATGATATCATCACTGACCTAGTTAACAACGTAGTTGCAAAACTAGGCTGATTCAATGCAGTGTGGATACCGTTCGCGAGCCTACATATGGTCGCTGAGAACAGCTTCGTGGGACAGGCGCAGCAGCGCTTCACCAGCTGAGCTGCCTCTCTGCCTCGTCACGCTGTCCTACACCCCCCAACAGGTATAACTGGTCCCGCTCCAACAACAGGAGCACCACCATGAAACCTGCCCGTCACGCCGCCGGCGAGCCCGTCCGCGCCATCGCCGACCTCCCCGCCCACGCCGAACCGCAAACCCACGCCGACCCCACGCCGCTCCCCACCGACCTGCCCGTCGTCGAGCTGCGCACCCGCCACGACGGCTGGACCGCCGAGCGGCAGCGCACCTTTCTCACCGTGCTCGCCGAAACCGGCTGCATCTCCGACGCATGCTGCCTCGCCGGCGTATCGTCGCGCTCGGCCTACCGCCTGCGCCAGCGCCCCGACGCCGCAGCCTTTGCCGCAGCGTGGGACCAGGCGCTGCGGCTCGCGACCCTGCGCCTCACCACCATCGCGTTCGAGCGCGCGGTCAAGGGCACCGTACGCGAGTTCTGGAAGGGCGGCGAGCGGGTCGGCGAGACGCGCGCGCCTTCCGACAAGCTGCTGACCTTTCTCCTGTCGCACCTGCTGCCGCGCCAGAACGGCCCCAGCCGGCTCGATGCGTTCGACGCGACGCTTGGCACCATCCGCACCGGCTTCCCCGCCGCGCTCGCCGAGCTGTCCGATCATCCGGTGGAGCTGGAGCCGATCGTCAGCCGCGACTTCTTCTCCGCGCCGCCGGGCGATCCCAAGGAGGATTGGTGAGGCGCCCCCCGCGCGCGTACGCGAGAGAGGGTGCGACCTTTGTGACCTTCCGCGCCGGCCCTAGCTAGCGCCCCCGCCGCACGGGCGCATGGAAATCGGCCGGCTTGTCCGCCACCCAGCGCAGGAAGCGCGCGATCCCCTCATGCGCGCGCAGCGCGGCAGGGTCGCTGAAGCGCCGTGCCAGATCGGCGTTGGGAAGCGTCGCGTGGATGGTGCGGTGGCAGATCGGATGCACCGGCGCGGTGTCGCGGCCGCCTTCGCTCCTGGGGACCAGGTGGTGCCACTCGACTCGCGCGCCGAGCGGTCGTTCGCACAGCGCGCAGGTGCGGGCCTCCTCGTCGCGCGCCGCCAGCGCCGCTGCCGCGGCCAGCCCCGCCTTGCGCTTCACTCGCCCGCTCATCGCCTGCGATATGGGCGGGCGCAGCGCGAAATCCAGCCGGCACGACGCGCAAACGAAAGGGGCGCCCGGATCAGCCGGACGCCCCTTCCTTTCACCCGATCGGCAGATCAGAAGTGGGTGATGATGCCCAGCATCGGACGGATGCTGTGGAAGTCCTGGAAGGTCGACACCTCGCCGCGCAGGCGCAGGCCCGCCCGGTTGGTCAGGCCGCCCAGGCCGATGTCCTTGGGACCGGCCTCGAAACCGATGCCATATTCCCAGCCGTGATAGTCATGGTTGGTGACCGCGTTGGGCGTGGTCGACGAGAAGTGGTCGAAGTTGATCCACTTGTAGCCGACCTTGCCGTAGAACAGGCCGCTGTCACCGGCGCGGAAGCCCGCGCGGCCGGCTGCGCCATATTCCCAGTCGATGTTGCCGGTGAAGCCCTTGGCCACCGAACCCTCGGCGCCCACGAACACGGGGCCCAGCGGCACGTTGGCGCCGACCACGCCTTCGACGATGCCGCCGGCGAGCTCGTAATTGTTACGAACGGAGCCGTTGGTGTTGCGAGCCTGGGGGATGCCGGCAGCGTTGCGCTCGTTGTCGAAGCGCTCATAACCGCCCATGACGCCGAAGTAGGGCACGAAGCCGAAGGCGTTGCTGCCATCGGGCGCGGTGGGCGCGTCGGTCGCCGTCGTGCCGTACGTGTCGGCATCCTGCGCCTGGGCGGCGGCCGGCAGCGACAACGCTGCAGTGGCGAACAGTGCCGCGAGGGTGAGCTTACGCATAAACGAACCTTTTCCTTGTTGAACTTGAGGGTGAACCTGGCTTCCGGCTTCGATGCCGGCCGTCATGTGAGGGTCCCAAACCACATAAGCGGCGTTGCGTTGCACAAAAGTTGCCGACGTTGCCCGATCTCCCATGGGTGTAACCGTTCTGCCACAGTTTCTGTCTGGCGGATGAACGATTGGGGATCGGCCGCGTTGCAGACCTGCGCCACCGGATCGCTGGCGGCAAACGGGGCTGCCCGCTCTCCGCCGTCGATCGTGTTTCGCCAGCTAGGGCGCCAGCGCCGCGTCGTCGGTGTCGTCGAGATCCTCGTCGTCCAGGCTGTCGTCGTCGAGATCGTCCTGAACGTCGTCCTCGTCCATGTCGTCCTCGTCCATGGTGACGCTGGCGTCGGTTTCCCCTACTTCGCCGTCCCTCATCTCGAGGTCGTCGATGTTTTCGTCTTCGTCGTCCTCATCGTCGACATCGGGATCGATGTCCGTCAGCACCACGCCATCGGTTGGACCGTTTCGCGTCGCTTCCAGGATCTCGGCGCGCTGGCTTTCGTCATAGCCTTCCTCGTCATAACCGTCGTCGCCGGTGCCCTGGCCGGTAATCTGATGGCCACCCATGATCGCCTCCTTTGCCCGCGCGAATGCGCGGCGTCTGGTGAGCGAACGGCGGCGTCGCACGAGGGTTCCGCCGCCGCGACGAACTGCGGATCAGATCGGCCGGAACAGCCGCCCGCGTTCGGTGACGGCGATGGCCGCAAGCGCGACCAGGCTCGCGCCCAAGAAGCCGACAACAAGCGGCACCGCGCTGCCGGTGAACGATTGCCCGATCACCAACCCGATCACCGCGCCCAGTGTAATGCTCGCGCAGCCCTGCACGCTGGAGGCGATGCCGGCGATCTGTCCCATGTTCTCCATCGCCATGGCGGAGAAGTTGGACGTCGCGAGGCCGAAACATGCCATGGTCAAACCCTGGAGGATCATGAACACGATCAGCGACTCCAGCCCCAGCGCAATGGCCAGCAGGTGACCTGCGTTGAGCAGGATCATCAACGCCACCGCGCCATGGCTGATCAGCCGCGTACCCAGCCGCATCACCAGCCGCGCGTTGAGCAGGTTCGCCACCGCCATAGCCCCGGCCGTGGTCGCGAACACCAGCGCGAGCAGCGTCGGCTGGCCGAACGTCTCGGCGGTGATCTGCTCGATCGAGTTGAGGTAGCCGTACAGCGCGCCCATCAGCGCCGCCGACCCGATCGTGTACCCCACCGACCAGCGGTCGGCGAAGGTCGCCTTCCACGCGCCGATGATCCGCGCCGGCGACAGCGGCATGCGGCCATCGGGGTGCAGCGTCTCGGGCATGCGGATCGAAAACCAGGCCAGCACCGCCAGGGTGATGCCGCCGATGATCCAGAACACCATCCGCCAGCTGGCGAACTGCACCACCGCGAAGCCGAAGGTGGGCGCGATCACCGGCACGATCATGAACACCATGAACGCGATCGACATCACCCGCGCCATCGCCCGCCCATGGTAACAGTCGCGCACCATCGCCACCACCGCCACGCGGGTCGCGGCGATGGCCATCCCGCCCAACACGCGCGCGGTGAGCAGCAGCGCGAAGCTCCCGGCGAGCGCACAGGCGACGTTGCACACGGCATAGGCGGACAAGGCGACGATCAGCAGCCGCCTTCGCCCGAACCGGTCCGCCAGCGGGCCGTGGAGAAGCTGACCAATGCCGAGCCCCGTCACGAAGGCGGTGATCACGAGCTGCGCCGCATTGGGATCGGCGACGTGCAGCGAACGGCCGATGTCCGGCAGGGACGGCAACATCGAATCGATGCCCAGCGCTGTGAGCGACATCATCGAGGCAACCAGCGCCACGAATTCCACGAAATGGATCGGCGCGCCCGCCATCGCGGGCGCTGCGGTATTGGGCTGGTCTGTCACGGCGCGAGCGGCCCTAGCCCGGTTCGGCGCCAGCCGTAACCCCGCCACTTGCACTGGCGCTCCACACGCCATAGTGTGTTGTCAGGCCAATACACATCCGGAGCCTGGCGATGCGCACTCCCCTCCTGATCCTCGTGACTACGCTGCTGCCACTGGCGGCGTGCGCCAAGAGCGATGACGGCACCAGCGTCACGTTCAACGCCGCCGACGGCAATACCGTCGCGTCGACCGATGGCCGCACGGGCGAAGTGAAGCTCAACCTGCCCGGCTTCCAGGGCAAGTTCACGCTGCCGAAGCTTCAAGTCACCGCCGACAATTTCGATCTCAACGGCGTTCACCTCTACCCCGGCTCGACGATCCGCTCGCTCAACATCGATGCGGCCAAGCAGCGCGACGGCGCGGGCAACGGCGGCGTGCGGGTGTCGTTCACCAGCCCGGCGGATCCGGCGACGGTGCGCAACTGGCTGATGGAGCGGCTCAACAAGGCGGGGTTCGCGGTATCGCCGGCGGGTTCCGGCCTTGTCGGGCAGACGGACGAACACAAGCCCTTCGCGCTTCAGCTTCAGCCCGCGGCCAGAGGCAAGGCCACTGAGGGAACCATCGCCATCGGCGGCTGAACCACCCGGCCTTTCATGCCGCGGGAACCGGGTCTATGTTGGCGCCACACCACAGGAACGCTTTGATGCTCGACACCCCCGCCACCGCGACCACTGCGCAGGTTCCCACCCTCAGCCTCGCCGACCAGGCGAACGATCCGGACGGCTTTGCCCGTGCGTTCGGCGGCTCGTTCGAGCGGTTCGGCTTTGCGATCGTTGCCGACCACGGCATTCCGCAGGATCTGATCGCCCGCGCCTGGGACGAAACCGCGCAGATGTTCGCGTTGCCCGAGGAGGAAAAGCGCCGCTACCATGTCACCGGCGGCGGCGGCGCGCGCGGCTACACGCCGTTCAAGACGGAGATCGCCAAGGGCGCTAGCGCCGTCGACCTCAAGGAGTTCTGGCACGTCGGCCGTGAACTCCCCGCCGGCCACCGCTATGCCGACACTATGGCTGCCAACGTCTGGCCCGACCGGCCGGAAGGCTTCCGCGACACTTTCCTCGAGCTGTTCGCCGCCTTTGATCGTGCCGGCGACCGGCTGCTGTCGGCGATCGCCCGCCACCTCGGCCTCGCCCCCGACTGGTTCGACCCGGCGGTGAAGGACGGCAATTCGGTGCTGCGCCTGCTCCACTATCCGCCGATCCCCGCCGACGCCGAAGGCGTGCGCGCCGGCGCGCATGAGGACATCAACCTCATCACGCTGCTTCTCGGCGCCGATGAGGCTGGACTGGAACTGCTTGATCGCGACACCGGCCGCTGGCTGGCGATCAAGCCGCCCGAGGGCGCCATGGTGGTCAACGTCGGCGACATGCTCCAGCGCCTGACCAACCACGTCCTCCCCTCGACCACCCACCGCGTCGTCAACCCGCCGCCCGAGCGGCGCGGCCATTCGCGCTATTCCATGCCCTTCTTCCTGCACCCGGCACCCGATTTCCTGATCAAGACGCTGCCTGGGACGATCACTGCGGAGCACCCGGACCGCTATCCGACCCCGATCACCGCGCACGATTACCTCCACGAACGGCTGGTCGAGATCGGGCTGATAAGGAAGTAGAGCCATGACGTTTTCCGTGCACGACCTCTCGGTACCGGTGTTCGTCAGCGGGTTGCGCAACATGCGGGGCTGGCTCGACAAGGCCGACGGCGCTCGCGAGGGCGATCTCCTCGGCGCAAAGCTGGCGCCGGACATGCGGCCGCTGCCGGCGCAGTATCAGATGGCCTCCGACACCGCCAAGAACGCGCTGGGACGACTGACCGGCACCGACGCGCCGGCCATGGCCGACACGGAAGCCAGCTTCGCCGAGCTGCAAGAGCGCTGCGACCGCACGATCGCCTATCTGGAGGGCATCGACCCCGCCGCGCTGGCGAACAGCGCGGATCGTTCGATCGAGATGCGCTTTCCGAATAGCATGGGCTATAACTGGACGGGCGCCCGCTACCTGACCGGCTTTGCGCTGCCCAATTTCTTTTTCCACATGACGACGGCTTACGCGATCCTGCGCGCCAACGGCGTCGCGCTCGGCAAGCCCGACTTCCTCCAGCACCTGGGGCCGCCGGACGTGCTGCCGGCCTGAGCCGTTTCAGCCAAAGCCGTTGTTCAGGAATCGTGTCGCCACCGCACAGTGCATCGCGATTCCCTTCGCCATTACGGCCTCATCGATCAACATGCGGGTGTTGTGCAGCGGTGGGTTGGTGGCGGGATCGCTGCCCGCAGGCGCTGCGCCGATGAACGACATCGCGCCCGGCACCTTCTGGAGCACATAGGAGAAATCCTCCGCGCCCATCATCGGGGGCATTGATGCCCACGCGCCCCCGTCTCCTCCGGCCAGCGCCTCGGCACAGTCGCGGACCAGTGCGGTTGCCCGCTCGTCGTTGACCGTCACCGGATAGCCCGGCTCGATCCGCGCCTCCCCGCTAGCACCATGCGCCGCGGCGATGCCTTGGACGATGCGGACGAATGCCGCCCGCACCTCCGCGCGCCGCTCCTCGGACAGCGTCCGCATCGTGCCGAGCAGCTCGACGCTCGACGGCACGATGTTGTGCGCGGTACCGGCAATGAACTTCGTGATCGACAGCACCGCCGGATCGGTGACCGGCACCTGGCGCGCAATATAGCTGTTGAGCGCGGCCACGATCTCGCACGCGATCGGAATGGGATCGAGGCAGTCGTGCGGCATCGCCGCGTGGCCGCCACGCCCGGTGATCGTCGCCGACACCGTGTCGGTAGACGCCATCAGCGTTCCCGCCCGATTGACCACCACGCCCAGCGGCATGTTGGGCGAGATGTGCAAGGCAAAGGCAGCATCGGCCGGCGCCACGTCGAGCAGGCCGTCCTCGATCATCGCCCGCGCGCCGTGATAGCCCTCCTCGCCGGGCTGGAACATGAACACCACGGTTCCCGGCAGCTCGTCCGCCCTCGCGCACAGCGCCTTGGCCGCACCGACCAGCATCGCCGTGTGCGAATCATGCCCGCATGCATGCATCGCGCCCGGCGTCAGTGAGGCGAACGGCAGCCCGGTCTCCTCCTGCATCGGCAGTGCATCCATGTCGCCGCGCAACAGCACGGTTCGACCATTGCCGGCGGCCGCGCCGCCCCCCGCGCCGCCGCGCAGGATGGCGATCAGCCCGGTCGTCGACGACCCTTCGCGCAGCTCCAGCGGCAGGCCGGCCAGCGCCGCCTTCACCTTCTCCGTGGTGCGCGGGCAGTGGAGCCCGATCTCCGGATCGGCGTGGATCGCGCGGCGCAGGCTCACCGTTTCCGCCAGCCGTTCCTCGGCGAGCGCGCCCCAGTCGGCTGCGATGTGATCGAGTTCCATGGCAAGTTCCTGTCAGCGGCCGCGCATCAGATTGCCCAATACACTACGCATCACCGTGCCGACCAGCCCGCCGGATGCCGAGGAGGAGCGCCTCGAGCCGCCACCGAACACCTGCCGGCCGATCTCGTTGGCGACCTGTCGCCCGATCGACGAGCTTGCCGCGCGGGCGGCGGAGGTCGCCATCTTGTTCCACGGCGAATTGGCCGCCGCACGATCCGCCGCCGCCTGCGTGCGCTGCGCCTCTCGCGCCGCCCTCGCCTGCTCCTTGGCCTGGATCGCCGCCTGCTTCTGCGCCTCGCTGGTCGCCTGAGCCTGTGCCGCCGCGGCCGCCGCCTCCTGCGTCTTGGCGCCCAGCATCTCCTCCGCCGACTCCCGATCAACGAGCGTGTCGTACTTCGTGCCGATCGCATCGGTATCGATCATCACCCGGCGCTCCGCCGCCGTTACCGGCCCGACCCGCGATCCCGGCGGCGCGATCAGCGTCCGCTCCACGGGCGTGGGCGAGCCGTCGGCGCTGAGCAACGACACCAGCGCCTCGCCTACCGCCAATTCGGTGATCGCGGTCGCGACATTGACGCCCGGATTGGCGCGAAACGTCTCGGCCGCCGCCTTCACCGCCGCCTGGTCGCGCGGGGTGAAGGCGCGCAACGCGTGCTGCACCCGGTTGCCGAGCTGGCCCGCGACGCGGTCGGGGATGTCGATCGGGTTCTGGGTGATGAAATAGATGCCCACGCCCTTGGACCGGATCAGCCGCACCACCTGCTCGATCTTGTCGAGCAGCGCCTTGGGAGCGGCATCGAACAGCAGGTGCGCTTCGTCGAAGAAGAAGCACAGCACCGGCTTGTCGGGATCGCCGACCTCCGGAAGATGCTCGAACAGTTCGCTCATCAGCCACAGCAGGAACGTCGCATAGAGCTTGGGGCTGGCCATCAGCCTGTCGGCGGCAAGCACGTTGACGATGCCGCGGCCCCGGTCATCGATACCGATGAAGTCATCCAGATCGAGCGCCGGCTCGCCAAAGAAATGCTCGGCGCCCTGGGATCGCAGCTGGAGCAGCGCCCGCTGGATCGCGCCGATCGACTGCTTGGATACGTTGCCATAGGTGGCGGTCAGTTCGTCCGCTCGCCCGGCACAGTCGGCGAGCATCGCCTGCAGATCGTCGAGATCGATCAGCAGCAGCCCTTCCTTGTCCGCGACGTGAAAGGCGATGGAGAGCACCCCCTCCTGCACGTCGTTGAGGTCCATCAGCCGCGCGAGCAGCAGCGGCCCCATCTCGCTGACCGTGGTGCGGATGGGATGCCCCGCCTCGCCGAACAGGTCCCAGAACTGCACGGGATTGTCGGCATAGGCCCAGCCGCTGTCGCCCACCGCCGCCGCCCGTTCGGCAAAGGCCACATGGTTCTTGCCCTGCGCAGAGCCCGCCATCGCCAGCCCGGACAGGTCGCCCTTCACATCGGCCACGAAGCTCGGCACGCCCGCGCGGCTGAACCCCTCGACAATGCGCTGGAGGGTCACCGTCTTGCCGGTGCCGGTCGCGCCGGCGATCAGGCCGTGGCGGTTGGCCCGGCTGAGCTCCAGGCGTCGTGGCCTCGCTCCACCCTGCCCAGCGCCGATGAAAATGCCGTCTGCCATGCCGCTCTCCTTGCGGCACGAACGGCCGTCCTTGCGAGCGCAGCGAAGCAATCCAGAGCACCGCGCGCGCCGCCCCAGATTGCCGCGTCGCTTCGCTCCCCGCAATGACGAACTCAGGTCGGCGGCCGCAGCCGAGTTATCTCACGCCCAAAAGAAAAGGGCCGCCGCGGCAACCCGCGACGGCCCTTTGAGCAAGATTGGACGGCCGATCAGCCCTTGATCTTAACCGGGATGAACGCCGCAGGACCACGGCCGCGGTTGACCAGCAGCAGCACCGACGGACGGTTCTGCGCCTTGGCCGCCGCCACCGCCTGGTTCATGTCCGCCTGAGTCCGCACCGGCGCGCCATTGACCTGGCTGACGACGTCACCGCGCTTCAGCTTGCTGCCGGCGTCGCTGGACGGATCAACCGCCGCGATCACCAGTCCCTGGACGTCGGCACCGACCCCCACCGCCCGCGCGATCGCGGGGGTAAGCGGCTGCACCGTCAGGCCGAGGCTGTTGCTGCTCGCGGGCGAAACCGTGCCGCTGTCGCCATCACTGTCGTCGCTGCCAAAGCCCTGGTCGTCACCGCCGACCAGGGCCGCGAGCTGCTCCTGCGACGGCCGCGCCGCGACCGTCACGGTGGCGGTCGTCGGCTTGCCGTTGCGCAGAATGTCGAGCCGCGCGGTCTGCCCCGGCGTGACGTTGGAGACGAGGTACGACAGCGTCTGGTCGGGCGTCACGGCCTGGCCATTGACCCGCGTGACCACGTCGCCCGCGCGCACGCCAGCCTTGCCGGCCGGACCACCTGCGGTGACGCCCGAGATCAGCTCGCCCTGGTTCTTGGGAATGCCCAGCGCCGCCGCCGCATCGTCGGTGATGCCGCCGCCCAGCGTCACGCCAAGGTAGCCGCGCTGGATCTTGCCGCCCTTCATCAGCGTGTTGATCACCGGGCGCGCTTCTTCCGCGGGAATCGCAAAGCCGATGCCGATGTTGCCACCCGACTGCGAAAAGATCTGGCTGTTGATGCCGATCACGTCGCCCTGCAGGTTGAACATCGGGCCGCCGGAATTGCCCTGGTTGATCGAGGCATCGGTCTGGATGAAGCGATCATACGCGCCGCCCTGACCGGTGACACGGTGCACCGCCGAGACGATGCCTGCGGTCACGGTGCCGCCAAGGCCGAACGGCTGCCCGATCGCCACCACCCAGTCGCCGACGCGTGCGCGGGTCGAGTCGCCGAAGTGGACGAACGGCAGCGGCCCGGGCGCGGTGATCTTGAGCAGCGCCAGGTCCGATTCCGGATCGCGGCCGATCATCTTGGCGGTGTATTCCTTGCGGTCCTGCAAGGTCACGGTGATCGATTCGATCGTTGCGCCCTTCGCGCCCGGCGCGATCACATGGTTGTTGGTGACCACATAGCCGTCGGCGGAGATCAGGAAGCCCGATCCCAGCGACTGCGCTTCCTGCGTGCGAGGCGTGCCGCCGCCCTGGCCGCCGAACTGCTGACCGAACAGCTCCGCCAACGGGTTCTGCGGCTGCTGGACGGTGATCTTCTGCTTAGTGGAAATGTTGACCACCGCCGGCTGCAGCTTGGCGACCAGGTCGGCAAAGCTCGATGGCGCGCCGACGCGCGGCACGACCGTGGCGATCTGGCTGGGGTCGTTCTGCGCCGTCTGGGCGGACGTGGGTTGAAGAGCGATCGTGGCCGTGGCGCCGCCAAGCAGCAGCGCACCGGTAAGAGCATAGGCGTAGCGCACTAGAACGTGTTCCTCTCGTGTGCGGTTAGTTGGCAGCTGGATGCCATAAACCGGCTGAACGGCGATTGAATATGAACGGGCTTGTCAGGCTTGCGACAGCTATCTGCCGCCTGCTTATTTGCCACGCCCGTAGAACTCGCGAAGATAGGCATTGTTAGGCGACAGCACAAAGCTGGTCGCGCCGGCGGGCGGCGGATTGCCGTCCGCGCCGAACGTGTGCCGGTACGACTGCATCGCGCGGTAGAAATTGTAGAAGTCCGCATCCTTGTTGAAGGCTTCGGCGTAGATCCGGGCGGAATCGGCGTCCGCCTGCGCGCGCACGATCTGGGCGTTGCGCTGACCCTGCGCGCGGATCGTCGCCGCCTCCTGCTGGCGCTGCGTCTGCATCCGCCGCAGCGCGCTGTCGAGCGGCAGCCCGACCGGCAGGTCCGCGTGCTTGATGCGCACGTCGACGATCTCGACGCCGTATTTCGCCGCCTGGCGCTGCAGCCCGGCCTGGATGTTGTCCATCAGCTGCCCGCGTTCCGGGCTAAGCAGGTCGGCGAAGCGGCGCTTGCCCAGTTCGTTGCGCAGCGCCGATCCGAAGATCGGCTTGAGCTGGTTCTCCACCCCCTGCTCGCCGCCCGCCGTCACCACGGTGCGCAGCGGATCAACGATGCGAAAACGCGCAAACGCGTCTACATTGACGCGAAGCTGATCGGTGGAGAGCACCGGCGTGTCCTCCAGGTCGAGGTCGAGCACGCGCTTGTCCACCCAAACGATCTTGTCGATGAATGGAATGCGCGCGATCAGGCCAGCCCCGGTACGCCCGAACGGCTGGTTCGGCCGCCACTGGTTGACGATCCCCACCGGCTGCTCGAAGCGCAGGATCACCGCCTGCTGTGTTTCCGGTACGATGGCGAAGGTCGCCGCCGCGACAATCACCAGCACCAGCAGCGCGATGCCGATCGCCACCGGGTTGCGCCAGCTGAGGCCGTTCATTGCCCGGCTCCCGTTGCTTGCGTGCCATTTGCCTGAGCACCACCTGCCTGGATCGTGCCCTCGGGGTCGGGCAGCGACTTCGCGCGGTCGAGCGGCAGGTACGGCACCACGCCATTGGCCTCCACCACCGTCTTGTCGCTCCTGGCCAGCACGGCCTCCATGGTCTCGTAATACATGCGGCGGCGCGTCACTTCGGGTGCAAGCCGGTATTGCTCGAACACCTTGTTGAACGCGGCCGCCTCACCCTGCGCGCGGGCGATCACCTGGCTGGCATAGCTTCGGGCGTTGTTGTAATTCGCGACCGCCTCCTGCTGGGCAGCGGTAACGGCGTTGAAATCCTCGATGATCCGCGCCGGGGCCGTCGACTGGCGGATCGACACGCCCTGGATGCGCACGCCCGACTGATAGCTGTTGAGGATCGACTGCGTCAGGTTGCCGACCTTGGTTTCCAGCACGGTTCGCCCCTCGCCGGTCGCCTGCTGGAAGGTGGTGGTCGCCAGCACCGCGCGCATTGCGCTTTCGGCGGCATCGCGCACCGTCTGTTGCGGGTCCTTCAGCTGGAACACGAAATCCTGCGGATTGGCGATGTCCCAACGCACCGAATAGGCAAGGTCGACGACATTCTGGTCGCCGGTCAGCATCAGGTTCTCGCCATCGCCCTGCGGGAAATCGTCGGTGCGGATCTTCTGCACGTCGATTGTGCGCACGGTGGCGATCGGCGCCGGCAGCGTCAGGCGGATGCCGGGCTCCAGCGTGCTCGAATACGCACCAAAATAGCTCACCACGCCGCGCTGCTGCGGCCCGATTGGGTGGATGGAGGTATAAAGGATCCATACCGCCGCGACCAGCCCGACGCCGATCGCCCACAAGCCACGCGGATTGGCGCGTCCCGGCAAGCCGCCGAAGCCGCCCCCTCCACTGCCGCCGCCCGGCAGGCGCGCGCGCTTGAGCAGCTCGTCTAGCGCCGTCGGCTTGGGCGCGCCCTTGCGGCCGCTGGGCGGCACCGACCATGGGTTGCGCGGGCCGTCACCGTCCCCTGAGCCCCAGGGACTCTGATTGTCGGCGGCCAGAATGGAAGGGCGCGAGGCGCGGCCCGGCAGGATGGTCATGCTGATCGTTATAAGAAGCTCTACCCACAAAAAACAGTGCCAAGCTCCCGAGGCGGCCCTATCAGGCGCGTCATGATCGATCAGGAGCAGGTAAAAGCCGCGATTGCCGCGGTAGCAGGCCAGCGCGCGACGTTGCGTTTCGAAGGCGCGCGCGCAGGCATCGTGCTTGACGCCACCGGCCTTTCCACCGCCGAGCGTGATGCACTGGAGGCAAAGGTGCGCGCCGCCGCTGCCCTACCGGGCGTCGAGGAGGTGCGGGTGGTGGTCACCGCCGAGCGTGTCAACCGCACGCTGCTCGCCGTCGCCAGCGGCAAGGGCGGGGTCGGCAAGTCGACGGTGGCGGCGAACCTCGCCATCGGCCTTGCGGCGCTGGGCCGCCGCACGGGGCTGGTCGATGCCGACATCTATGGCCCATCGCAGCCGCGGCTGATGGGCGCGGAGGGCACGCGCCCCACCGCGCACGATCAACAGCTCGATCCTGTCCCGACCCGGTTCGGCGTACCGCTGCTGTCCATGGGCCAGCTGGTGGAACCCGGCCGGGCGCTGGCGTGGCGGGGGCCGATGACCGCCGGCGCGCTCGGTCAGCTCGTCGAGGCCGACTGGGGT
>Ga0210040_10001303_pt1 | contig 38152 bp, 20 predicted proteins | sample CryGeyCG12114_NA_FD_185462 | JGI IMG/M metagenome (GOLD analysis project Ga0210040, IMG submission 185462) | Groundwater microbial communities from aquifer - Crystal Geyser CG19_WC_8/21/14_NA (SPAdes) (version 2) | ecosystem: Environmental > Aquatic > Deep subsurface > Groundwater | place: USA... | reverse complement strand
GGTAGGCGGTTTCGCGCTGCTCTTTACCAGCCGGGCCTTGGCTTCCTTCAACTATCTGATTCGTCAGCTGCGCGCTCCTGGTGCCCAAACGCGCGACTTCCGTCTGCACGCCCTCAATCCGCGCGATGAGGTAGGGGTGTTGGCGGCGGCCTTCAATGATCTGCTGGCGCGCCAGGAAGCGCTGGCGGAAAGTCAGCAGACGTTTATTGCGCAGGCCTCGCATGAACTACGCACGCCCCTGACTACGATCAAAGGCTGGCTGGAAACTTCCCTTGCGTACGACTCTGATGTAACCAGCCTGAAGGAAGGCATCGGCCAGGCGGTGCAGGAGCTAGATAAGCTCACGGAGCTTACCAATGGCTTGCTGCACTTGGCTCGCCTGGGTGGCATTGGCGTCCACCTCGACCGCCAGCGGCTGGAACTCATGGACGTGCTGCTAGACGTAATTGACACCGTGCAGCACCAGCGGCCCCAGCAGCGTATTTCTTTAACTGTGGGAGAAGGGGTAGAGCGGCAGGCCGTGGAACCTACGGTGCTGGGCAACCGCCACTTGCTACGCACTGCCTTGGTGAATCTGGTAGACAATGCCTGTAAATATTCGTCGGGGCAGCCGGTGGCCCTGCTGCTGGAAATGAACACCGATCAGGCAGTGCGTTTGCACATTGAAGATCGGGGCGTTGGCATTGCGCCTACCGACCTACAGCGCATTTTTCAGCCCCTGATGCGTGGCAGCAATGTGCAAACTATCCAAGGCTTTGGCATTGGCCTGACGCTGGCGCGCGAAATTCTGCTGCTGCATCAAGGCGTCTTGCAACTACGGCCCCGCGCCGGGGGTGGTACCGTGGCCGAAGTGGAGCTGCCACTCGATACGAAGTAGAGTCTGCCACCGGCACCGGCTTCTAATAACTTCTAATCTGTTGCTAACCTCAGTCTAATAGCGGGAATGGAGCTTTGTAGACACTATGTTAGTCTACCTTCCCTCCTCAAATTTGCTGGCCACTCACTGCCGCTCCCTGGTCCTGCTGGTAGCGGGGCTGCTGTGTTTGGCAGGTCACCAGCGAGTGGTTGCGCAAACGACACCCGCCGTACCTACCGGACCGTTCACGCTCACCCAGGCATTGGAGTTGGCTCGCGCAAACTATCCGGCCCTGCGGGCGCGGCAAGCTGCCGTAGCCGCCGCCGCTGCCGATGTGCGCACCACCCGTACCAATTTTCTACCCCAAATCAACTTGCAAGCGCAGGCGCTCCATGGCACCTCCAACCAAGTGCGGGGGGCCGCGTTGGGCGGCGGCGCTATTCCGGTTTCCGGCGTGCGGCCCGACTTCAGCAGCCAGGCTACCTGGACCAGCCAGGGCGGATTGCTGGTGGAGTGGCCCGTTTTGACGTTTGGACGCTACCGTGCCATTGTGCAGCGGGCCAATGCCGCCACCGCCCAGGCCCAGGCCGACTACGAGCAGGAGGTATTTGCGCATCAGGTGCAGGTAGCCGACGCGTTCATGCTGGCGCTGGTAGCACAGAAATCGGTAGCGCTGCAATCGGCTAACCTGCGCCGCACCAGGGCATTACGCAGGGTGATTCGGGCCGGTGCACTATCCGGTATCCGGCCGGGTATCGACAGCTCGACCACCAACGCCGAGAACTCCCGTGCGCAGTTGCAATTCCTGACCAGTCAGCAGCAGGCATTGCAGCAGCGGATGCGCCTGGCCAGCCTACTGGGGCTACCCACGCAAAACATCCAGCTCGACTCGATGGAGTTCTACACCAAGCTACCCAACATTGGGCCTGCTGTGTACGCCGATACCACCCACACGCCGCCCATTTTGCGCCTCGCCAAGCAGCGCGTTCGCACCAGCGAAGCCGAGGCCACGCGGCTGCTTATGAATAAGCGCCCTACCCTATCGCTCGTTGGTGCCACGTGGGGGCGCGGCTCGGGTATCAGCAACCGAACCGGCACCGATGGCACCTACCCTATCGATCCGTCGCTGGGGGCGGGCCTACCTTTCAAAGCATACAATTATGTGGTTGGCGGGGCGCTCACCTGGAATGTGACCGAGCTGTGGCGCACCAAATATGCTGCCGGCGCGCAGCAACAGCGCATAGAGCAAGCCAAAGCCGAGTACGACCAACAAGTGCTGCTGCTGCAAACGGAGCGGCAAAACGCGGTGTTGCAACTGGAGCTGGCCGACCAAACGGCGCAGGAAGCGCCGCAGCAGCTCGACGCTGCCCAGCGGGCCTACGTGCAAGCCAAAGCCCGCTACGACGCCGGCCTCGACAACCTGGTGGTGCTCACCCAAGCGGCCGTGGTCCTCAACCGCGCCGAAACGGACCAGGCTTTGGCAGTGAATAACCTCTGGCGGGCCCTGCTCCTGCGCGCCGCCACCAACGGTGACTTGCGGGTGCTACTGGATCAATTATAAGGTGCGAAGCTATCCGTAGCGCTACCACCACCGCCCGATTTCTTACAACCTCATCTTCCCCCTCATGATAAAAGCTGCCTTAGCCAAACCCATTGCCGTGATAGTGGCGCTGCTGGGCATCCTCGTATTTGCGGGGCTGGCCCTGGGGCGTATTCCGATTGATATTTTCCCGCGCCTCAACCTACCGACCATCTACATCGCGCAGCCGTACGGCGGCATGGCCCCGTCGCAGATGGAAGGTTTTATTTCCACGCGCTACCAGAACCAGATGCTGTACGTGTCGGGTATCAAGGACGTGGAAGTGAAGAACATTCAGGGCTTGTGCCTGATTAAGTGCACGTTCTACGAAGACACCAACATGGCACAGGCCGCCGGCGAGGTAGCCAGCCAAGTGAACCGCGTGGTCAACTACCTACCTCCCGGCTCGGTACCACCCACGGTAGTGCGCTTCGACGCATCGAGCCTACCCGTAGGGCAGCTGGTGTTCAGCAGCCGCTCGGCCACGCTGGGACAGATGCAGGACTTGGCCTCTACGCGCATTCGGCCGTTGTTTTCCCAGATTCCGGGGGCCTCGGCACCGTCGCCGTTTGGCGGCAACGAGCGTACCATTGTGATTCGGGTGAACCCCGAGCGCATGAAAAGCTACGAGCTGACGCCCGACCAGATTGTGGAGGCCGTGGTGAAAAACAACAAGATTTCGCCGGCCGGCTCGGTGGGCATCGGCGACTACATGATTATGACGCCCAGCAACTCCGTGATGGAGAAGGTGGGCGACTTTCTCAACATTCCGCTGCGGCAGGGGGTAGGGCCCACGGTGTTTCTGCGCGACCTGGCCACGGTGGAAGACGCCACCGACGTTCCGGTGGGCTATGCCCTCATCAACGGCAAGCGCTCGGTGTACATTCCGGTCACCAAATCGGCAGATGCTTCGACCATGAGTGTGGTGAATGATCTGAAGGCCAAACTGCCCGAAATGCAGAGCCTGCTGCCCGACAACATCAACCTCAGCTACGAGTTTGACCAGTCGGTATACGTGACGCAGGCCGTGCACAGCTTGGTGGTAGAAGGCGGCGTGGGCGCGCTGCTCACGGGGCTGGTGGTGCTGCTGTTCCTGGGCGACTTTCGCAGCTCCATCATCGTTATCCTGACCATTCCGATTTCGTTGCTCTCGGCCGTGCTGCTGTTGCAGCTCACGGGACAGACTATTAACATCATGACCCTGAGTGGATTGGCGCTGGCTATTGGCATCCTGGTTGACCAAGCAACGGTGGTCATTGAGAACATTCACCAGCACCTGGAGATGGGCAAACCCAAGGCGCGAGCCATTCTGGATGCGTCGCAGGAAGTATCGTTTCCGCTGCTGCTCATCACGCTCAGCATTCTGGCCGTGTTTGCGCCCGCGTTTCTGATGACGGGCGTGCCGCGCGGCATGTTCATCCCGCTGTCGTTGTCGGTGGGCTTCTCCATCATCGTGTCCTACCTGTTGTCGCAAGTGTTTGTGCCGGTGGTGGCCAACTGGTGGCTGAAAGACCACCCGCACGACACGGCCGCCGCGCCTGAGCCGGAACATCAACCCAAAAAGGTAGGCGGTTTCGAGCGTGTGAAGCAGCGCTACCTGCGCCTGCTCGACGGCCTACTGGCCCACCGCGCCCTCACCCTCACGCTATATGGTGTGGTCTGCGCGGCGCTCATTGGCTGGGGCTTTATAACGATTGGGCAGGATATGATGCCCCAGATTACGCACTCGCGGCAGTTTCAGCTGCGCATTCTAGCCCCGCAGGGCATGCGCATCGAGCGCACCGAGCAGCGGACCAAGGAAGTAATTCAACTGATTGAGCAGATTGTGGGGCCGAAGAACGTGGCCATCACCTCGGCTTTTGTGGGCATGACGCCTTCCAGCTACGGCACCAGCGCCCTGTACGTGTTCAACGCCGGCCCCAACGAGGCCGATTTGCAGGTGAACCTGACGGAGAGCTACGAGGTGAAGTCGCTGGATGCGCTGAAAGAGCAGATTCGGGCGGCTGTGGCCAAGCACCTACCCGATGTCGACATCACCTTTGAGCCCATCAGCCTCACCGACAAAATTATGAGTCAGGGCGCCCAAACGCCGATTGAGATTCTGGTGGGCGGCAAAGACCTGGGCGAGGGCGAGCAGTACGCCCAGAAGGTGGTGCGCCGCCTGAAAAAAGTACCCTCGCTACGCGATGTGCGCATCAACCAACCCCTGAGCTACCCGACCATGCACATTGAGATTGACCGGGAGCGGGCCGCGCAGTTCAACCTCACGCCCGAGCAGATTGCCCGCTCGCTGGTCGCGGCTACGTCGTCGAGCCGCTTCACCGCCAAAAACCTGTGGCTGGACCGCAGCAAAGGTTTTGCCTATCAAGTGCAGGTACAGATGGAGGCGCAACAGATGCGCTCCACAGCCGATATGCAGAATATTCCGCTGGTACCGGGCCAGCTGCGCCCTACCCTGGCCGACGTGGCGACGCTGCGCCCCGCCACCGAGCCCGGCGAGTACGACCGCATTGGGCCGCGCCGCATCGTAACGGTGTCGGCCAACATCAACCAGCAAGACCTGGGCACGGCCACGCGCGCCGTGCAGGCCGCGCTGGACGAGGTAGGCGACCCGCCCAAAGGCTCGGTAGTGGAGCTGCGCGGCCTCTCGCGGCTGTTGCAGGAAACTATGAGCAGCCTGCAAATTGGCCTGGGGCTGGCCGTGGTGGTAATTTTTCTACTGCTGGCGGCCAATTACCAGTCTTTGAAAGTGGCTGGGGTAGTGCTGATTACGGTGCCGGCCGTGCTGGCCGGGGCATTGCTGCTGCTGCTGGCTACGGGCCAAACGCTGAACCTGCAATCCTACATGGGCCTGATTATGTCGGTGGGTGTGTCGGTGGCTAATGCGGTGCTGGTGGTGACCAATGCCGAGGGCCTGCGCCTGCGCTACCGCGATGCCATATCCGCCGCCCGCGATGCCGGCGCTGCCCGCCTGCGCCCCATTCTGATGACCTCCATTGCCATGGTGTTCGGTATGCTTCCCATGGCCTCGGGGCTGGGCGACTCCGGCGAGCAGACTGCGCCGCTGGGCCGGGCCGTGATTGGAGGCCTGCTGGCGTCTACTATCGCGGCGCTCTTTATTCTGCCCGTGGCCTTTGCCGCCGTGCAGCGCAAAACGTCCTTCACTTCGGCCTCCCTCGACCCCGACGACCCGGACAGCACAACGTACGACGGCGCCGAAGCCACTGAAGCCGCGCCGCACTCAGTGGTGTCCGAGCCAGTTCACGCGTAGGCCGCTGCTCCGCAGACTGGCGCTTTCACCCTCACTGCAATTCCTACCTCTGCTTCCTAGTTCTATGAATACTGTTCGCTTTTTCCTGATTCTATGCACCACCTTCGGCCTGCTCAGCGGCTGCACCTCCGGCGACACCAAGGAAGTGGTGACCGAAGAGCCGGCCAGCGACCTGCCCTACGATGCAGTGCAGGTGACGGCCGCCCAGCCTACCCGCTCCCTGAGCCTGCCCGGCGAGCTGGATAGCTACTACCAAACGGATATCTACCCACGCGTAAACAGCTACATCAAGCGGCTGCACGCCGATATTGGCGACGCGGTACGGCCGGGGCAGCTGCTAGCCGAGCTGGAAGCGCCCGAGCTGACCTCGGCGCTCAGCGAGGCGCTGTCGCAGCTGAAGGCCTCGCAGGCCAGCTACAGCTCCAGTCGCGCCGCCTACCACCGCCTGCTGGTTACTAGCCGCACGGCTGGGGCCGTGTCGCCCCTAAATCTGGAGCAAGCGCACGCCAAAGCACTGTCTGATAGCCTGTTGGTGACGGCTGGGCGGGCACATTACGAAGCCGCCAGTCAGATGGCAGGCTACCTGCGCATCACGGCGCCCTTCTCGGGGGTAGTCACGGAGCGTAATCTGGCGCCCGGCGCTTTTGTGGGGCCAGGCGGCCAGACCACGCTGCCCATTTTCAAAATCCGGCAACTCAGTCGCCTGCGTTTGCGCCTGGCCGTGCCGGAGGCCTACGTGGGTAGCATTCACCTGGGTGATACAGTACACTTTATGGTACGCACCTTTCCGAGTGAGACCTTCACGGGCGTCATCAACCGTGTGGCCAACAGCGTACGCCCCGAAACCCGCTCCGAGCAAATCGAAATCGACGTTCAGAATTCTAAAAACCGGCTGCGGCCGGGCATGTTTGCAACGGCTACCCTACCCGTAAATGCGGCCAAGAGCAGCCTGTTCGTGCCGCGTTCATCGGTGGTGAGCACCGCTGAGCGCACCTATGTCATCCGCGTCAAGAAAGGCCGCGCCGAGCTGGTGGATGTGCAAAAAGGCGACGAAACGATGGGCCAGTTGCAGATTTTTGGGCCGTTGGCCATCGGCGACGTGGTGCTGAAAGCTGGTAACGAGGAAATCATGAATGAGGAACCCTTGCGCGTAGAGCTGGCGAAACAGTAGCGCCACCGCTGTATCTGGGAGGTGCCCTATATTTGAGCGCACAGCTGCTCAGCACAGGCAGCCCAGTGCATTCTTACCTTCTGCCTCCTGTGTTCAATACGGTCCTGCAATTGCCTTGCGCTGGGTCGCTTACTTTGGTCACACATGAGGTAATGAAGCACTTTTTACTCTTGTTCCTGCTCACATTAGCTGGCTGTGTTGGTACTCGTTCCACCATTGCGCCACGCATTGCCGAGGGATATTGCGCCCCACCTGTGGCCTACCGGTACGATGCGGGACTAATTCCGCTACCCTCCCTGGAGGCTGCCCTCACCCCTGAGTTACTCAATCGGTACCCGCGCCGCAATTTATTGACTGCCAATGCAGTCGGCATTATCCCAATGCTCCAGGAGCTGGTTGTGCTGGAAGCCAAAAGCAAACAAGCTCCTAATAATCAAACTTCTACCGCTATACTTCAGCTGCGACAGCGCATCCTGACGCAGGTAGTACTGGTGGGCACTACCATCGCCAGCGTGGCGGCCGAGCTAGACTGCGAAGGCGAGCGGGCCGAGCAAGTGGCCGGCTACCTGAGCAATCGGGACAACCAGCGCACCCAACGGCTCAACGTGTTGTCGATTGCCGTGGGCGCCGCCAGCGGCATTGGCACTACCTTGTTCGAGAAGAAAGCGGCCCAGTACACCTTGGGCATCGGCGGGGGCGTACTGGCGGCGGGGCTGGGGCTGCTTACGCTCACGGGCAGTCACACTGCCGAGTTCACCCACCCGCGCAATCTGCTGGCCGAGGTATGGACTGGTGCCCCTACCGCCAGCACCTTCCCTCCCAGCCTATGGTGCATGCTCACGGAGCCGGCCTTCAGCAACAGTGGCCAGACCAGCATTGCCTACAATACGCGTCAGCGCTGGCAGCACTACAGCCAGCTGGCCGACCCCGACTCCAAGGCTAGCCAGCAGCTCGTACGCCTGCTGTTTGGGGCCGGCGGGCGCTACTCTGCCGAGCAGCTTACGGTGCGGGCCAATATGCTAAATGAGCTGCAATCGGCCGTGCATTTGCTGAATCAGGAGTTGCAGGGCCTCCTGCTGGTGCTGAGCGAAACGCCCCGTTAGCTGCGTGACATTGACCTTTAAGCGCCAATCGTTCAACGACGAGGCGCAAGATTTTGCGCCTCTACCCCTGCTACATAACTCAAACAGTCTCTTACTGCCACAGAGCCTTGCCTACCCCTTCTCTCCCATTCAAGAGGTCAGATACTCTAATAGCCTTTTAATATCAGGCGCCTACCCGTTGCGTTACCTTTGTGGTGGCAACCACGCGTCGGTAAAGGCGAGTCGAGCGGGTTATTTCGCATCCTTTCGTCAGCTGATATCCTATGAAAATTCTATTGGTAGAGGACGAACTGAAGGTGGTTTCCATCCTGAAAATGGGCTTCGAGGAGGAAGGCTACGAGGTAGAGGTAGCCTTCGATGGCAAAGTAGGCCAGCACTTGGCCCTGCAAAATACCTACGACGTGATTCTGCTTGATATTGGCTTGCCCTACCTCAACGGCTACGAGCTGTGCGAGCAAATCCGGCGGCGCGATGCCACGGTGCCCATCCTGATGCTTACGGCCCTGGGCACCACCGACAACAAAGTAGATGCCTTTCACCTGGGCGCCGACGATTACGTGGTGAAGCCGTTCGTATTTCGGGAGCTGCTGGCCCGGGTGCAGGCGCTGGCCCGGCGGGCTGCGCCCAGTAGCGCCGTGGAGTTGCAGGCCGGCGATTTGGAGCTGAATACCCGCACCAAGGTAGTGCGCCGGGCGGGGCAGCTGCTGACCCTCACGGCCCGGGAGTTTGCCTTGCTAGCGCTGCTGCTGCAACACAAGAACGAAGTACTCACAAGGCCGTTTATTGCGGAGAAAGTTTGGAGCCTGAAGTTCGACACGGGCACCAATGTGGTGGATGTGTACATCAACTACCTGCGTAATAAGGTCGATAAGCCGTTTGATAATCAGTTGATTCAGACGGTAGTGGGCATGGGCTACGTACTGCGCGACGAAGCCGCCGCATGAATATTCGCACACGTCTGGCCCTACAGTTTACCCTGCTGGTAGCCCTACTACTGCTGGCTGGCCTAAGCACCATCTACTACTTGGAAAAGGAAAGCACTCGCCACCTGTTTGCGCAGCGCCTGGCCGAGCGCGCCCGCATTACGGCGGCGTTGTTTTTGGAGGCCGATGAGCAAAGCCTGGCCGCTACCGAGAAGATACGCAACCGTTTCGTGCAGGAGCTACCCAACGAAATTCTGGGGATTTATGACAGTCAGGGCAAAGCATGCTTCCTGGACGAGCCGAGTTCCTCCTTTCCGGCGGGCCTGCTCCAAAAGCTACTGCGGGAGCCTGAGGTAGCCACTGTAGAAGGCGACCGGCAAACGGTGGGTATCTTCTACCACGACAACCAGGGCGACTTCCGGATTCTGGTTTCGGCCGTGTATGTGGCCGGGCAGGAGCGGCTGGCCTACCTGCGGCTGGTGATGGCCGTGGTGCTGGTGCTCAGCCTGGCCCTGAGCTTTGGGGTAGGCTGGCTGTTTGCCCGGAGTGCGCTGGAGCCCGTGCGCGAAATTGCGCAGCATGCGCGGCGCATCGGTATTTCGGATTTGCACCTGCGCGTGCCTGTCGGCACAGGCCAGGACGAGCTAACCGAACTGTCGGAAACCTTCAACCTGATGATTCAGCGCCTGGACGCGGCCTTTCAGCAGCAGCAGAGCTTTATTTCCAACGCCTCGCACGAGCTGCGCACGCCCCTGACGGCCATGATCGGGCAGCTCGATATCACCCTCAACCGCCCCCGCCCGGTGGAGATGTACCAGGAAGCGCTGCATTCTACCCTGGCCGAGGCCCAGAAGCTCAAAGACATCATCAACCACTTGCTGCAACTGGCCCAGCTCGACGCCAATGAGGCAACCCTACCCATTGGGGGTAGGCTGCGGCTTGATGAGGTGCTGTACGCCGCCTGCGAGGAAAGTATGGTGCTGTGCCCCGACTGCCATATTTCCATTCAGGTAGGCGAGTTGCCCGACGATGCCGAGCAGCTGAGCATCCCCGGCGACCCCAACATGTTCCGGTTGGCACTGGCCAACCTCATCAGCAATGCCTGTAAGTTCTCGGGCAATCAGCCCGTGCTGTGTACGCTCACGTACGAAGAATCCTGCTTGTCGCTGTGCGTTGTCGACCAAGGCATCGGCATTGCCGCGGCAGACCTTGCGCACGTGCGCCAAACGTTTTTCCGGGCCGAGAATGCCCGTTCCTTCGGTGGTTTTGGGGTAGGACTTGCGCTGGCTATCAAGATTATTGAGCTGCACGGCGGCACGTTGGAAATTGATTCGGAGCTAGGCCAGGGTACTATCATGCGCGTGGTGCTACCCGCGGAGGAGTAGCCCTAGCTGCGGGCGCCAGAAGTGATTCTAATGAGAATCTAATAGACTTCTAATTTGCCTGTAATTTCCTGCCTTCCAGGCTGCAATACCTTTGCATGAACATTCCGGACGACTCCGAGACTCATGCCCAAGTATTTGTATTACAGCCTTTTATTTTGCTTTTCGCTGCTCGCCGTACTGCCTGCCAAGGCGCAGTCGGCACTGCTGACGCCCGTAGCAGCGCCCCTACCCGCCGACACCCTCCGCCTGACGCTGGGCGAGGCCGAGCAGCGCTTTCTGAACACCAACTTTGCCCTGCTGGCCCAGAAGTTCAACATCACGGCCCAGCAGGCCCAGGAGGTGCAGGCCCAGCTGTTCGACAACCCGGAAATTTCCGTGGAGCGCAACGCGTACAATCCCTACAACCACCGCTTCTTCGAAACGAACGAAGACCGCAAGCAGTGGGTAGCCACGTATCAGCAGCTGATTTTGTTGGGCGGCAAGCGCCGCAAAAACGTGGAGTACCAGCGCATCGGCACTGAAATAGAAGGGCACAACTTCAACGACCTGGTGCGCACCTTGCAGTACGAGTTGCGCAGCAACTTCGTGCGGCTCTACTACGATCAGCAGACGCTTGGCGTGTACCAGCGCCAGCGCGCGGCGCTGCAACGCACCCTCACCATTTACCAGGCCCAGCTCGACCGTGGCAACGTGGCCCTGAAAGAGGTAGTACGCCTGAAAGCCGCGCTGTTTTCATTGGAAAGCGAGCGAAAAGAGCTGACAAACGACATCAGCGAGTACCAGGCCACCCTGAATCTGCTGCTGGGCAACCGCCCGCCGCGTATACTCCTGCCCGTATTGCCCGCTAATCCGGCCACTACCCTGCGTCTGGAAAGCCTGCCCTTGGCACAAGCCCTGGAAATTGCCCGGGCCAGCCGCCCCGATTTGCGCGCGGCCGAAGCCACTACCCGCCAGGAACAGCAAAACCTGCGGGTGCAAAAGGCCCTGGCCGTACCCGACCTCACGATAGGCGGCATCTACGACTTCAACGGGGCGGTGGGCAAAAACTACACTGGCCTGACGGTGGGCGTGCCGCTGCCGCTGTTCAACCGCAACCAAGGCAACATCCGGTCGGCGGAGGCGCAGATTCAGGCCAGCGAGCAGGCCCTCAACCAGCAGGCTACGGAGGTGGAAACCGAAGTGGCCGAGGCCTACGCCAAAGCCGCCGAGGCCGAGCGCCTCGCCGCCAGCTTCCCCCCGGCCTACTTCACCGACTTCGACCAACTACTGGAAGGCGTGCTCACCAGCTACCAGCGCAAAGCCATTGGCACGCTGGAGTTTCTGGATTTTCTGGAGTCCTACAAAGACAACATGGTGCAGCTCAACGACGCCCGCGCCGAGCGGCTCAACGCCTTCGAAAACCTCAATCAGCGCCTCGGCCAACGGGTGTTCACTTGGTAGAGGCCCGCTGGCTGCCGTGGTCAGGGCAGCGCCTTCCTTCTTCACCATCATCTTTCATGCACTATTTTATGTGGCTAGTTGCTTTTCGCCGTCCACCATTATCCTCCGTTGGGAGCCTGTTTGGGCGCTGGCTGCTCGTTAGTGGCCTGAGCGTGTTTCTCCTCTCGGCGGGTGCCTGCACCGATTCTGCCCAGAAGGAACCGGTGGTGCAGGAGCCTGCTTTTGTCCTCACAGATTCCTTACTAAGTCGCATTCAGCTTGATACGGTGCGCCGGTTGCCCGTGCGCGATGAGCTGAAGCTCACCGGCAAAGTGACCTACGACGAAGAACACGTCAACAAAGTATTCCCGCTGGTGAGCGGCATCGTGACCAAGGTCAATGCCAGGTTGGGCCAGTATGTGCGGGCCGGACAGGTGCTGGCTGAGCTGCAAAGCTCCGACATTGCCGGCTTCCGCAACGACGCGACGGCCGCCAGCGCATCGCTGGCGACGGCCGAGCGGGCGCTGGCTGGCACCAAAGAGCTTTACCAGGGCGGATTGGCGTCGGAGCGCGAGTACGAAGAGGCCCGGCAGGAAGTGCTGAAGGCCCGCGCCGAAGTGCAGCGCAACCGGGCCGTAGGCACTATCTACGGCACCAAAGCCGCCAGCGGCGCGGCCCGCTACCAGGTGAAAGCGCCGGAAGCAGGCTTCGTGGTAGAAAAGGCCGTGAACCCGCGCACGCTTATCCGCCCCGATAACGATGAGACGATGTTCACCATTTCGGACCTGAAATCGGTGTGGGTGACTGGCAATGTGTTCGAAGATGACATTGCCCGCGTGCAGCCCGGCCAGCAGGCCACCATCACTACCCTGGCCTTCCCGGGCAAGGTCTACCACGGTCAGGTCGATAACGCCTACAGCGCCCTCGACCCGGAGAGCAAGGTGATGAAAATCCGCATCCGGCTCCCCAACCCCGACAATCAGCTCAAGCCCGAGATGTTTGCCAACGTCACGCTCACCTCCCTCTCCGATTCGGTGATGCTGCGCGTGCCCTCGGCGGCGCTGGTGTTTGAGCGCAGCCGCAACTTTGTGCTGGTCTTTCACGACCGCACCCACATCGAAACCCGCCCCGTCACGCTGGGGCCCAGCGCGGGCACTTTCACCTACATCCGCACCGGTCTGAAGGCTGGCGAGCGGGTAGTCAGCAACGACCCGCTGCTGCTGTATCACGCCCTCAATCAGTAGTCGGCCTACCCCGCCGCCCTACGATAGAACAGCTCCCACTTACCTATGCATAAGTTTATTCAAGGCATCCTGGGCTTCTCGCTGCGCAACCGCTACTTCGTGTTTTTCTGCACGGCGCTGGTGATTGCGGCCGGCGTGTATAGCTACAAGCACACGGCCATTGACGCGTTTCCGGACGTGACCAACACCCAGGTCACCATTATCACGCAGTGGCCCGGCCGCTCGGCCGAGGAGATTGAGAAGTTCATTACCCTACCCATTGAGGTAGCCCTCAACCCGGCCCAAAAAAAGAATAACATCCGCTCCACCACGCTCTTTGGGCTGTCGGTAGTGAAGGTGATTTTCGACGATGAGGTGGACGACGCCTACGCCCGTGTGCAGGTAAATAACCTGCTGCCCGGCGCCGAGCTGCCCGACGGCATTACCCCCGAGGTGCAGCCGCCCTACGGCCCTACCGGCGAAATTTTCCGCTACACCCTTACCAGCAATACGCGCGATGTGCGCGAGCTGAAAACCTTGCAGGATTGGGTGATTGAGCGCCGCCTGAAAGCCGTGGCCGGCGTGGCCGACGTGAACAGCTTTGGGGGCGAGGTGAAGAGCTTCGAGCTGAGCATCAACCCGCGCCGCCTGCAAGCCTACGATATCACGCCCCTGGACGTGTACGAAGCCGTGTCGCGCTCCAACATCAACGTGGGCGGCGACGTGATTGAGAAGAACGGCGAGGCCTACGTGGTGCGCGGCATCAGCCTGCTCACCAAGCTCGACGACATCAAGGATATCATCATCAAGAATGTGAACGGCACGCCGCTACTGGTGCGCAACGTGGCCGAGGTGCACGAGTCGGCCCTACCCCGGCTAGGCCAGGTAGGGCTCGACCACAACGACGACGTGGTGGAAGGCATTGTGGTGATGCGCAAGGGCGAAAACCCCTCGGAAGTCATTGCCCGCCTCAAGGACAAAATCAACGACCTGAACGAGAAAATCTTGCCCGGCGACGTCAAGATCAAGCTGTTCTACGACCGCGAAGTGCTCATCAACTTCGCCACCGATACCGTGCTGCACAACCTGCTGGAGGGTATTCTGCTGGTAACGCTGGTGGTGTTCCTGTTCATGGCCGACTGGCGCACCACAGTTACCGTGTCGGTGGTGATTCCGCTGGCCCTGCTGTTTGCGTTTATCTGTCTGCGGCTGAAGGGCATGTCGGCCAACCTGCTGAGCATGGGCGCCATCGACTTCGGCATTATCGTGGACGGCGCCGTGGTGATGGTGGAAGGGCTCTTTGTGACCCTCGACCACAAGGCGCATAAGGTAGGCATGGAGAAGTTCAACAAGCTCGCCAAGCTGGGCCTGATTCGTAAAACCGGTACGGAGATGGGCAAAACCATCTTCACGGCCAAGCTTATCATTATTACGGCTTTACTGCCCATTTTCTCTTTTGAGAAGGTAGAGGGCAAGATGTTCTCACCCCTGGCCTGGACGCTGGGGTTTGCCCTGCTGGGCGCCCTCATCTTCACCCTGACGCTGGTGCCGGTGCTGGCCAGCATCATGCTTCAACAAAACGTACGCGAGAAGCGCAACTACTTTGTGGATTTTGTGACGCGGGGCTCGTTGTTCCTTTTCCGCCGCGTGTACCGCAACAAAGCCATTAGTCTGCTGCTGGCGGCCGTGTGGCTGGTGGTGGGCATTGGGGCGTTCCGGCTGCTGGGCTCCGAGTTCCTACCCCAGCTCGACGAAGGCTCGCTCTACGTGCGCGCCTCGCTGCCGATGAGCATTTCGCTGGACAAATCGGTGACCATGAGCAACCAGATGCGCGCAAAGCTACTTTCGTTTCATCAGGTGAAGCAGGTGATGAGCCAGACCGGCCGCCCCAACGACGGCACCGACCCCACGGGCTTCTACAACGTGGAGTTTCATGTGGATACCAAGCACACGCCGGAGATGAAGGACCCGGTGTACCGCCAGGCGCTTATTGATAGTATGCAGCAGAAGCTGAGCACGTTTCCGAGTGTGGTATTCAACTTTTCCCAACCCATTCAGGACAACGTGGAGGAAGCCGTATCGGGCGTGAAGGGCTCTATTGCGGTGAAAATCTTCGGTGACGACCTCAACTTTCTGGAGCAGAAAGCGGATGCGGTGTACAAGGAGCTAAGCACCGTGGAGGGCATTGCCGACCTGGGCATTGTGCACGCTGTGGGCCAACCCGAGCTGCGCATCGACCTGAGCGAGCGGCGCATGGCCCGCTACGGCGTGAGCCCCGCCGACGCCAACGCGGTGGTGGAAATGGCCATTGGCGGCAAGGAAGCCACCCAGTTCTACGACGGCGAGCGGCGCTTCAGCATCCGGGTGCGCTACCTGCCCGAGTTCCGCAAAACCGAGGAGGAAATTGCCCGCCTGATGGTGCCTACCCTCAACGACACGAAAGTGCCGCTACACGAAATTGCCACCATCAGCACGCTCACCGGCCCCTCGCTCATCTTCCGCGACAACACGGAGCGCTTCATCGCCATCAAGTTTTCGGTGCGGGGCCGCGACATGGGCAGCACCATTGAGGAGGCGCAGCGCAAGGTGAATACGGCCGTGCCCCTACCCCGGGGCTACGCCTACGCCTGGGCCGGCGACTTCGAAAACCAGCAACGCGCTACGGCCCGGCTGGCGCAGGTAGTCCCCATCTCGCTGCTGCTGATTTTCTTTATTCTGTTCGTGCTCTTTGGCACCATGAAGGACGCCGGCCTGGTGCTGCTGAACGTGCCCTTTGCCATTACCGGCGGCATTGCGGCCCTGCTCCTGACGGGCACCAACTTCTCTATCTCGGCCGGTATCGGGTTCATTGCGCTATTCGGCATCTGCATTCAGGACGGCGTCATTTTGATTACCGTTTTCAAGCAAAATCTACTGAAGAAAATGCCGCTCGATCAGGCGATTTACGACGGCGTTACCAGTCGTATCCGCCCCGTGCTGATGACGGCTATGATGGCCGCCATTGGCCTGTTTCCGGCCGCTATTAGCACCGGCATCGGCTCCCAGACGCAGAAACCCCTGGCCATCGTGGTGATTGGTGGTTTGGTCACATCTACGATTCTGACGCTGTTTATTTTCCCCTTGATCTTTGAGCGCACTCATCGAAGCCGCAGTGCTGGAATTGAGTAGAAGCAACGTGAGATGCAAGAGGGTGTAAAGGGAGTTGACTTTCTTCCCTCGTGAGTTAACCCAGGAAGGCCTTATCAACCCGCTACGTTTACGTAACGGGTTGATAAGGCCTTTTTTATGCCTTGTCTGGCGAGGTGGCGGCAGATGCCCGCCCAGCAATAGGACCTCGCTCAAGCCTCGTCCGCGCGCAATCTGGACCACGGTCTACTCACTCTATTGCTGTTGTAAAATAGTCGCAATCTGGGCTTCGCTGATCCGTCTTTTCTTCATCTCGCAGTTGTCAGGTAGTGAAAATACGCTTTTCTCTGCCTGACAACTGGCTTATTTAGGCAGGAAGCGTACAACAAGACGTGGGTCTGCTCACAGGGAAACGATCAGTCTGCCAACTCAGCCAGCCGGATGAGAAGGAAACCGCCCGGAGAGTCAAAAACGAGTCACTTCTTTTTTGAGAGACGGCCCGTTCTGCAATAGCCACGGACGTTTTCACTATCCTCTTTCGATTTCTTTTAGGGCATATGAGACTACTGTCATTCAATGCTCTTACGACACATTAGCGCCTTGCCATGAGTAGGCGGTTCATCAACGCTCTACCTTATTCGTTTAATAACACCTGGAGTAGTACAAAAAGCAAGGCGCTACCCAGCCAGCACACAGCTGCTACTCCTTTTCTTCGTTCCTTTCCCGACCACTAGCTTTTCTCCATGTTCCCCAACCCTCTCTCCGCCAATGTGCCGCCGGACGACGGCTCAGCAACCCGGCTCCGCGTCCTGGCCGACCTGGTGACCGATTTGCTGTGGAGCAGCGACTCAGTGGGTAGCATGAGCTGGTGTAACCAGCGCTGGTGCGACTACACTGGCCAGCCGTCCACCGAAGCCCTGGCCTACGGTTGGCTTGAGGCCCTGCACCCCACAGACCGCGCCCCGGTGCTTGCGCACTTGCGGGCAGCAATGGCCGAGGAACGCCCGTGGCAACAAGAACACCGCCTGCGCAACGCAGCAGGGGACTACCGCTGGTTTCGGCTGCATGTGCAGCCCGTGCCAGAAAGCAGTGGGCAGTGGCTAGGGGCAGCTACCGACATCCAGGAGCACAAGCTGACCGAAGCCGCTTTGCACGACTCGCAGGAACGCTACCAGATGCTGTTTGAGGCAATAGACCAGGGCTTTTGTATTGTGGAAGTACTCTTCGACGAAACCCAGCAGCCGGTAGACTACCGCTTTTTGGTGACCAATCCGGCCTTCGAGCGCGCCACTGGCCTATCCCAGGTGGTGGGGCAGCGCATGCGCGAGCTGCGGCCAGCGCATGAAGCCCATTGGGTGGAGCTATACGGGCAAATAGCCCTGAGCGGCGAAGCGCAGCGCTTTTCCCAGCCGGCCCGGCAGTTGGGGGCCTTTTACGAAGGCTACGCGTTTCGCATCGGCGACCCGGCCGAGCACAAGGTGGCCATTCTGTTCGGCGACATCACGGCGCGCCTACGCACGGAGCAATCGTTGCGCGAGTCGGAGGCGAACTACCGCACCTTGTTCAACGCCATTGATGAAGGCTACTTTCTGTGCGACGTGCTGTTCGACGAACAGGGAGTGCCCGTGGACCTCTTGTACCTGGATGCTAACCCGGCCGCGACGCGCCTAGTAGGGGCCGACTACCGGGGCAAGCGTCTGCGCGAGCTGGACCCAGACTACGAAGACTACTGGTTTGAAATATTTGGCCGGGTGGCGCGCACTGGCGTGGGCGAGCGGCTGGAACGCTACGCCGCGCCCGACCAAAAGTGGTACGACTTCTATATTTCCAAGGTAGGCGATGAGGCCAGCCGCCGCGTGGCCGTGGTGTTTCAGGACATTACCGGGCGCAAGCAGCACGAGCAGGCGCTGCGGGAGAGCGAAGCCCAAAACGTGGCCGACCTGGCGGGCATGCGCCGCCTCTACGAGCTGCAAGCGAAGCTGGCCGACCAGAACGATGTGCAGGCGGCATTGCGCGACGTACTCGCCGCGGCCTGCGAGTTCACCGGCACCGACCGTGGCTGCGTGCAGCTGCTCAGCCCCGACAGGCAGCGACTGGAGATGGCCGTGTGGCAGGGCTACCCCGATGACAGCCCCTTTATCTCCTTCTTTCGCTACGAAGGCCTGGAAACCGGGTGCGAGGTAACGCGCGTGCAACGGCAGCGCCTGATTATCGAAGACACGGTAGGTTTCGAGGGGTTGGAGGGCACCGAGGCCGGAGCGGCCACCTACGCCGACGACATTCGGGCCGCGCAGTCTACCCCCATGACCAGCCGAGCGGATGAAACCATCGGCGTCATCAGCACGCAGTTCCGCCAGCCCCACCGGCCCAGCGACCACGCACTGCGGTTGCTGGACATGCTCGCCTGGACGGCCGCCGAATTTCTGGAGCGCCACCGGGCCGATGCAGCCCTACGCGAATCCGAGCAGCAATTTCGGCTGATGGCGGATGCCGTGCCGCAAATCGTGTGGCTGACCGACCCGGAAGGACGCGTGGAATTTTTCAACAAGCAATGGAGCGACTACACCGGCGTGCCCTACGAGCCGACAACGGCCGCGGAAGTGTCCGTTAATTTCGTGCATCCCGACGACGGGGCGGCCACGATGGCCGCCTTCACGGCAGCGCGGGCGACGGGCACCACGTTTCGGGTCGAACACCGCATCCGCTCCCAAGCGGGCGACTACCGCTGGTTTCTCGTTCGCGCCGAGCCCTACCGCGATGTACACACCGGCGAAATCAGCCGCTGGTTCGGCGCTTCGGTGGATATTCACGACCGCAAGCAGGCAGAAGTAGCGCTGGAAAAAGCGCACGAACGGCTGCAACTGGCAATGAATACCGGACGCATCTTTTCGTTTGAGATGAATCCGGCGACGCGGGCGCTGGAATTGTCGGACAACGTCGATATCGTGATGGGGTTTCCCCTTCCCGACCACATCGACAGCACCTTCGAGCTAATCCACCCCGACGACGTGCAGCCAACGGTTGCGTTGATTAACGGCGCAATTGACTCGCGCGGCAGTTACGCCTCGGACTACCGGCTGGTCAACCCAGCAAACGGCGAAGTGGTCTGGTTTCACTCGCGAGCTGCCTTCACCAGAAGCAACGCCAGCGGCGAGTGGCGTTTCGTCGGCATCGCGCAAAACATCACGGCCAGCAAAAGGGCTGAAGAAGCCCTACGCGCCTCGGAAGAAAAGTACCGCACGCTGTTCGAGACGATGAGCCAGGGCTTTGCTGTGTGCGAGTTGCTACACAACGACACCGACCGGCCCATTGACTGGCGCTTCCTGGAGCTGAACCCCGCCTGGGAGCAGCAAACGGGCCTGGGACGGGCCCAGGCGCTGCACCGCACGGTCCGCGAGTTGATGCCCGACCTGGAAGTCAGGTTGGGCGAGGCCTTCAAGCGGGTGGTAGATACCGGCGAGCCAGCGCGGTTAGAATACTATGCCGGCTCCCTCGACCGCTGGTACCAGGTCCTCGCGTTTCCGCAGGGCGGCCAGCGTTTCGCGGTGCTCTACGACGACATCACGGCCCGCAAACAAGCGGAAGACGTGTTGCGGCAAAGCGCGGCGCGGCAGGCGTTTCTCTTGCAGCTCGGCGACGCGCTACGGCCCCTGACCGATGCTGCGCAGGTGCAGGGGGTAGCGGCGCGCCTGCTCGGCCAGCACCTGCGCGCCAATCAGGTACATTACGGTGAAACGCAGGGTGACTACGTGGTGATTAGCCAGGGCTACGGCAACGGCTTGCCCGCCATGACGGGTCGCTTCCGGTCGGTGGACTTCGGCGAGCAACATACGGCGGCCCACCGGGCGGGCATCGTGCGGGTGGTGAGCGACATTGAAACCGATGAGGTGAACACCGAGGCCGAGCGCCAGGTGCTCCGGCAGGCACACATTGGGGCCTACATCACGGTGCCCCTTCTCAAGCAAGGGCAGTGGGTGGCCACCTTGGCCGTCCACAGTCTCACCCCCCGCCTGTGGACCGTGGATGAAGTGCAGGTGGTGGAGGACGTAGCCGAGCGCACCTGGGCCGCCGTGGAGCGTGCCCAGGCCGAAGCAGCCCTGCAAGCCAGTGAGCAGCACCTGCGCGTGGCCATCGAAGCGGCCAACATGGGCACCTGGGACTGGAACCTCGCCACCGATGAGGTGTATTGGAACGACCAGCACTTTACCTTGTTCGGCCGTGAGCCGCGGCCCGGCCCGGTTTCGCCCGAGGACTTCGCGCAGCAGGTGCACCCCGCCGACCGGGAGTGGGTGCTGCAACGCCTGACGGCGGCCGTGGCGCAGCAGCACGTGTTCGAGGCCGAGTTTCGCATCGTGCGGGCCGACGACGGCGAAACCCGCTGGATGAGCGGCTACGGCCAGGTGGTGGAAGTAGGGCCCACCGGCGACACGCAGCGCATGAGCGGCGTGATGCTCGACATTACCGCCCGCAAGCAGGCCGAGCAGCAGCTGCAGGAAGTGATGAGCTCGTTGGAAGCTCAGGTAACGGAGCGCACCCAGGCCCTACTCGACAGCCAGGAGCTGTTGCAACTGGTGTTTGATACCAGCATCATGGCCATTTCGGTGCAACAGGCCGTGCGCGATGCCCACGGTGCCATTCAGGACTTCCGCGTGTTGCTCCTGAACAAGGAGCTGGCGCGGGAGCTGGGCCGCGCCGACATGGTAGGCAAACACTACGTGCAGGAATATCCGGGCATGAAAGCCAGCGGCTTGTTTGACCTGATGCGTGCCACCGTGGAAACCGGCGAGCCGCAGCACATGGAATACTACTACCCCTATGAGGGCTTCGACCGGTGGTTCTCCAGCACGTTTGTGAAGCTCAACGACGGCGTAGTGGCCAACACCCTGGACATTACACCACGCAAGCTGGCCGAGGAAAAAAGCCGGGAGCAGGCCCACTTCATTGCCCGCGTCAATGAAACCCTACCCGATCTGATGACCGTGACCGAGCTGCCCTCGGGCCAGGTGCGGTACGTGAACCGCGACCCGGATGAGGCCCCCGGCTTCGAGCGCGAAAAGCTGCTGAACGTGCCGCTTGAGGCCCAAACCGACTTACTGCGGATGCACCCCGACGATGCGGCCTTGCTGCCGGACTACTTCGTGCGGGCGGCGGCGCTGGCCGACCACGAAATAGCCACGTTCAGCTACCGGGCCAGGCTCAACACCGACCAGTGGCGCTGGTTTCAGGTGCGGGGCAGCGTGTTTCAGCGCGACCCGGCCACGGGCGCCGCCACCCAGCTGCTGAGCGTGGCGCAGGACGTGACGGCCCAGAAGGACGCCGAGCAGCAGCAGGCCAAGTCCTACCAGCTGCTTCAGCAGTCGGAGGAAGTGGCCAGCCTGGGCTCTTGGGACTACGACCGCGCCACGGGCGAGTTTCAGTGGTCGGCGGGCATGTACCGGCTGTTTGCCCTAGCGCCGGGTAGCTCCATTCAACCAGCTATTTACCTTGATTTTGCCGTGCCCGAAGACCGGACCGTGGCCGAGCGCATTGTACGTGGCCTGACCGAAGGCCGTACCGGCTTCGAAGAAACACTGCGCATCCGGGTCGGCAACGCCGTGAAAACGTTGCGCGTGAAAGCCGCCGTGGTAGTGGATGCAACCGGCGAACCGCTGCGAGTGCTGGGGGTAGACCTGGACATCAGCGAGGTGCAGCGCCTGGAAGCCGACAACCTGCGCCTGCGCCTAACCCGGCAGCAGTCGCTATTCGAAGCCGTGCAGCAAGCCCAGGAAACTGAGCGCCAGCGCATTGCCGAGAGCCTGCACAACGGCGTGGGCCAGCTGTTGTATGCCACCAAGCTACGCCTGGATAAGCTCCACGCCCCTGTGCTGGCCGCCGAGCCGGCCCTAGCCACCGCCCGCCGCGAGGCCGACCGCCTGCTGGCCGAGGCCATTCGCCAAACCCGCACCCTTTCCCACGAGTTGGTGCCCACGGCGCTGGAAGAATTTGGTCTGGCAGCGGCCTTGCAGGACATATGCCGCCAGCTTAGCACCCCTCAGCTACGGCTACACTGCCACGTGGTGCTCGACGAGGGAGTGCCCCGGCTGCCGCCCCTCTTGCAGCTCGCGCTCTACCGCATGGCGCAGGAACTGGGCCTGAATATCGTGAAGCACGCCCGCGGAGCCACCGAGGCCAGCCTGGAGTTGGAAACCACGCCCGGCTTTGTGCTGCTGCGGGCCGAGGACAACGGCACTGGCTTTGCCACCGATGTGGCCACCAGCACAGGCCTGGGTCTGCGTACCATCCGCGACCGGGTGGCATTGTTGAATGGCACGCTTGAGTTGGGCCACCACGCCGGGTTCGGTACTTTCGTACGGCTGCGTATCCCGCTTCCTGCTTCTCCTATTGCATGATTCGTGTTTTTCTGGTTGATGACCACTCCGTACTGCGCGACGGTCTGCGCACGCTGCTATGTTAGTCACGAAGTAGTTTCCGAATACAAGAATATGATGGTTGTGGGTCAGTAGGGGCGCGAGGTCGTGGCCGCACGCGGGGAGGCGGTCAAAGAAACCCAGCACGGCGGTACGAATCTGGCTCTTGGTGCGGTAGAAGGTCGTGTTGATGATCTTCTACCGCAACTATTTCCACGGGCGCTCGACCAGGTTCAGGTTGAGCGAGTAGAGGGGCAAAACACTTGCAAAAGCGGCTTATCGGCTAGCCAAGTGGTCAGTTCCGTTCTTACAGTAGCGGGCGTTGTTGCAGACTACATAGATGGTGGGAGCCGTGGGATGGGCCGCTAAGAATTGCTCGTAGAGGCGCCGGGTACTTTGCGCGTCCACCCGCGTGGTTTCATCCAGCAACACCTGCGTAGGAGCATAGGCATTCAGGGCCGCATTCCGGTACACCCGCTCGCGGCCGCTGACGGTGCGCAGGGGCCACTCGTGTCCCACCTTCCTTTATCACTAACATCATAAATAACTGTATACCAAACCATAACTAGTATAAATACTCAACAGAAGGGCTAGCGCGACAATAACAATTTACAACTATTTGGTCGTAGGAGTAAGCAACCAGGCATCCATCTGGGCGGCTTAGTCCAGCCTCGCCATTCATCTCTACTTCGTTTCCATGAAAAAGTCATTCATTTTCGCTGCGCTATTGCTGGCTAGTGTAGCCACTCGTGCCCAAACCACTACAGGTGTCACAACAGTGGGCACCACCGCTGGTGCTACCACCGTAGGCACTACGACAGGCGTTACTGCCGGTACTACCGTGGGCACTACTGCCGGCGCCATAACGGTGGGTACTACTACTGGCACAACGGTTGGAACAACGGTAGGCACTACCGTCGGTACTACGGGTACTACAGTAGGAACAACGGCCGGCACCACAACGGGAGCTACCACGCTGGGCACTACGGCCGGTACTACCGTTGGAACGACTGCTGGCGCTACTACGCTGGGTACGACAGCAGGTACAACGGTTGGCTCGACTAGCGGTGCTACCACAGGCACTCGTAGCCGGGGCACTACCACTAGTGGGAGGAACCGCACTACTTCTGGCGGGCGCTCAGGTAGCTCTACCAGTGGTTCTACTACTGGCCGCACCACGCTACGCTAAGCAGCAAATAATTACTGGCATCACATGAAACAGCCCCGGAGACAGTTTCCGGGGCTGTTCTTTTTATAACAGAAGCTGGCTACACGGGCACAGCCAAACAGAAGCGCGGCCGGGTAGCAGACCTACCGTAAATCACTCACTAGTCTAACTACTTCCTTCAATGATAATCAAACACATTTGGTTGCTGCCCGTGCTTGGCCTTTTGGCCGCCTGCGGCAACTCCTCCCAACAGAAAAAGCCCTCCGCCGAGGAAAAGCAGGAAGCGGCGGCCACTACCTCATCTTCCACCGTGCAGACCGAAACGAAGCCCCTGCACCTTCCTAAGCCTTACGCCACGGCCTCCGCCCAGCACTTCAGCAAGATTATTGGCTGGCCAAGCGGGAAAACGCCCACCGTACCCACCGGGTTTGCCGTGGCCGAATACGCGGGGCAGTTCCAGAACCCGCGCTGGATCTACCAGGCCCCCAACGGCGATATTTTCGTGTCTGAGGCCAACACGATTCCGCAGACCTCCACGGCCAAGGGCGAGCACAAGCAAGGGCTGAAGAAATCCAAGTCGATGCGCGATGAAAGTGCCGACCGCATCACGTTGCTGCGCGACACCAACCAGGATGGCAAACCCGATCTGCGCACCACTTTCCTGACGGGCCTCAACCAGCCCTTCGGCATGCTAGTGCTAGGCAACTATTTCTACGTAGCCAATACCGATGGTCTGCTGCGCTACCCCTACCAGCCCGGCCAAACCCGCATGACGGCTCCGGGCCAGAAAATCCTGGACCTACCCAAAGGTGGCTACAACAACCACTGGACCCGTAACCTGCTGCCCAGCGCCGACGGCTCAAAGATTTACGTGACGGTGGGCTCAGGCTCTAACGTAATGGAGCACGGCGCCGAAAACGAAATACGCCGCGCCAACATTCTGCAAATCAACCCCGATGGCAGTGGCGAAAGGGTCTACGCCAGTGGCCTGCGCAACCCGGTCGGTATCGATTGGCAGCCCGGCACTCAAACGTTGTGGGCGGCCGTGAACGAGCGCGATGAGCTTGGCGACGAGCTGGTGCCTGACTACCTAACCAGCGTGAAGGAAGGCGGCTTCTACGGCTGGCCCTACTCCTATTACGGACAAAATGTGGATCCGCGTCGCAGAGGCGAGCGGCCCGACTTAGTAAAGAAAGCCATTGTGCCCGACGTGCCTTTGGGGGCGCACACGGCTTCATTGGGTCTCGCTTTTTATGCCAACAAGGCCTTTCCCGCTCACTACCAAAATGGCGCCTTCATTGGCCAGCATGGTTCCTGGAACCGCTCTACGTTTTCGGGCTACAAAGTGGTATTTGTGCCCTTTGAGAACGGCAAGCCTAGCAAGCCCGAAGACTTCCTGACCGGCTTCCTAGTCGGTGGCGATTCGCAGCAAGCATACGGCCGCCCCGTAGGCGTGACCGTGCTGCGAGATGGTTCGCTCTTGGTGGCAGATGACGCCGGCAACCGTATCTGGCGCGTGCGGGCCACTCAAAACCAGCCGGCAGGTGGCGGGGCAAGTAGGGCTAATCGTCCGTAACGGTGGTCAAGGCGATGCGTCTTCTATCAAGGCGATGCTGATGCCCCCACATCACCGAGTTGGGCATTTGACCTTAGAGGCTATTAAGTAGGCCTTCCGCACTCGCTCGGCTGTGCCGTGAGGGCCTTGTGTTTGAGAAGCTCTGTCCCGAATCCGGCTACGTCGTTTGCCCGATACCGCCTCAACGGGATGCAGACGCGCGCAGCAGAGCTGCTGGGGCATAGTCCTCACTCGGCACAGCCGAGCGAGTGCGTAAGGCCTATCAAGTTAACTCTTGGCTTCTTCTGAACGGGGTAGAGGCGATTAGCTTGCGTCTCGTCGTTGCTGCTCTTGGCTTTCCAAGTGCCAATCGTTTAACGAGGTAGAGACAGCGCAATAGTGCATCTCTACCTCGTTGAACAGGCGCCAAAGACTAACGCAAACAGCCTCTTAGCCAACCATACGCAGTGGTCCTGTAGCGAGGCCATTGTCCCTATTGCTATTTCATGCGCTATTCTGCTCCCTGCTTTTTGGCTGGCACGTTGCTGAGCATAGCCCCCTTTGTGGCCCACGCCCAGCAGGCACCCTCACCCTACCGTACTCCCTTGGCAGTGGATGCGCCTATCACCGGCACGCTGCTGCTGGCCGCTGGCACAGGCTATTACCTCATGCAGCAGAAGCACGGCCCTAGCTTGCAGGAACAAGCGCGCCTCAACCCGAAGAGGATTCCTGTATTTGACCGTTCCGCAGCCGGCAACTATAGTGCCCAGGCGCAGCAAACCGGTAATGTCCTGTGCTTTGGCTCGCTGCTGGCCGCGCCGGGGCTGCTAGCGCTAGACAATGGCGTGCGCGGCCGCTATGGCCAGGTTCTGGGGCTGTACCTGCAAGCAGAAGCCCTCACCGATGCTCTCTTTACCATGTCAGCGGGCACCATTGAGCGCTACCGCCCTCTTGTGTACAGCGCTGATACGCCGGACCAGGTGCGCAGCGGCGACAATACGTCCGAATCGTTCTTTGCCGGCCACACCGCGCACACGGCCACAGCTACCTTCTTTGCAGCCAAGGTGTACCATGACTTTCATCCGGGCTCGGCCGCCGGGCCGTGGGTATGGGGCGCGGCGGCCGCCATTCCGGCCCTGGTGGCGTGTACCCGCACAGAAGCCGGCAAGCATTTTCTCTCCGATAATCTGGTAGGCTACGCCGTAGGGGCAGCTTCCGGTATCCTGGTGCCGCAACTGCACAAAGTGCAGCGCAGTAGAGCAGCTGCGGCACCAGCTGTATTGGGCGCCACTGCGGGCGCCGCTACGGGCATTCTGCTGCCACAGTTGGGCAAACTACGGCGCAACGGTCTGTCCATCATGCTTCTGCAAGGCACCAACGCCAATGGGTACGCCTACGGCGGCTTGCGTATCACACAACGCCTGTAATCGGGTGAGGCAGTTTTGACGCAACTTGGCGTTTAGGGTAGGACGCGGCAGCCAGCTTACAGTTGGTCTAGCCGTCCGCCATCCACGCGCAACTCGGCGCCTTGCACAAAGGCAGCATCATCAGAAGCCAGATAGGCAATGGTAGCGGCCACGTCCTCGGGCTTGCCCACGTCGGCTTGGTTGATTTTCTCCACGCCACTTTTCACGTTGGGATTGTCCCAGAGCATGGGCGTGTCGATGGCACCGGGTAGGATGGCATTCACCCGAATACCCTTGGGCTTGCCTTCCAGCGCCGCCGAGCGCGTGAGCGACAGCACGGCCGCTTTGGCCGCCGCGTAGGGCGCTACCAGCGGACTCGTCTCCACGGCGTGAATGCTGGAGATATTCACCACGTTGCCACCGGGCTGCATGTGCAGAAAGGCCTGCTTGATGAAGTAGAAAGTCCCGAGCAAATCCACGTTCAGGATGCGCAGCCAGTCTTCGCTGGTGAGTTGCTCCAGGGGCTTGAACTGCATCAGGCCGGCGTTGTTCACAATCACATCGAGGCGACCAAACTTGTCCAAGGTGCCTTGCACCGTGGCTTCTACCTGCGCCTCTACCGCTACGTTGCACACGGTGCCCCACACGTCGGGAGCACCGGCATTTTTCACTTCCGGCACGGCTTTGTCCAGATTTTCCTGACTTAAATCGGCAAGAACGAGGCGGGCTCCTTCCGAAGCCAGGCGCTTGGCCGTGGCGAGGCCGATGCCGCTGGCGCCACCCGTCACGAGGGCTACTTTATCCTGATATCGCATGAGTTAGGGTATGGTAAGCAACTAGTTAAGACTCGGTTGAAGCACTGTTGGCGGCCACCGTGGATGTATCCTGCTGCATGTGCTGGGCCTCTTTCTGCTTTTTCTGTGCCCACTGCCCTTGGCTTTCATGGGGCATCACAATGGGCACCTGCAAGCACACGCTCTGGGCGGGCAGCACCTGCCGCCAATCGTGGATCAGCTGCTTGTAGGCCTCCCCTACCGGCCGAATGTTGCGGTCGAGGTCGTAGAGGCCCAGCGGGTTCACGTGGCCGTTGTTTTCGCGCAGGGCCGTGTCCCAATCCACCTGGTCGGTGAGCGAGTACCAGGTGAAGCCCACGATGGGCACGCCGTCGTTGCGTACGCGCAGCACGTTGGCCCACTCCTTCCACAGCCAGTTCACCGCCTCATCGCCACACGGCCCCTGGTTGAGGTTGGTTTCGGTGTGCATCACAGGTAGGCGGTAGCGGTCGTGGTATTGCTGCGTAATAACATGATAACCAAATATTTCGCCGGCGGCGCGGGTGCTACCGTTGGCGTGTACCCGGTGCTCGTTGGTTTTGTAGTAGTCGTTGCCCATGATGCACTGGTGCTTCATGTTGTTTCCCAGGAAGAAGTGATATTCCTCGCGGGTCATGCCGTTGTCGAGCAGGTATTCATACATCTCCGACTCTACCCGGCGGCCGTAGTTCAGGTCCAGCGACAGAAAGCGCCGGGCATTCATCAGCTCGGCTGGTTTGATGGCGGCGGGGTTCTCGGCATGAAAGTATTCCGACGACTCACTCTGGATAAACAGCGCATCAGGCCGCACCTCGCTAATGGCGCGCATAGCCAGCACGTTGGCTTTCACAATGTGCTTCAGGGCCGTAACAAAGGCCTGGTCGCTGGTCAGCTGCTCGTTCCACCACCCATACAAAGCCGAAAACACGGCGCAGATAAACATCTCGTTCACTGGCGTGTAGAGCTGCACCCACGGAAAGCGCTGGGCGAAGGCACGCGCATACGCAGCAAATAAGGTAGGAAAATCCGGGTTCTGGAAGTTGCCGAGCCAGTCGGGCAGGCCGAAGTGACACAGGTCCACAATGGGCGAGATGTTGCGCCGGCTTAGGTCAGTGAAGGTTTGGTCGGCGAAGTCCCAGTTATAGCGCCCCGGCCCGAGCCAAGTTATATGAATGGGCGGGCCGTAGCGCAGAAACCGAATACCTAGCTCCTCCACCAACTCGAAATCCTTTTCCCAGTGCTGGTAGTGCCCGCACTTTTCCATTTCGTCTACGCGCACGCGGCCTTGCTGGATGGTAGGATAGCTGTTTTCGATGCCAGTGGCAAAAAGGAAGCGAGGCGTCATAGCAAGAACTAGGGTCTTATGGAGAAAAGCAGCAGCACAGCCCCAAGTGAGTCGCCGCTTGGGGTTGCTCAGCTACACTACCCATCTGGTTCAGCAGCGTGAGTCCCGCAGTCGCTACACGCATTAGGTGATGATGGCTGGGTTGCTACCCCTACCCATGCAGGCTTCAGTGCAACGCTTGTTGTGGCTAGGGCCTGTGAACCGCGAATAGAGACAGCAGGCTACGTTATGCAGTACTTGCCGAACAGAGGAAGGGTTGCCAGTGCCGAGATTGAAAAAGGCAAACAAGCTAATCGCCCCAGATGCACCGGCCGCCTCTACTTCCTCCGGGGCTGTGGCGATGCTTTTTGCCTACTGTCAGGCTCCAGCGTACAGGTTCCCACGGCGCACAACAACTCGTTTGTCGCCTACCGCTAGGTGCGCGACAAGCACCTGAAAAGCCTACCCTAATACGCGTTGCCGTTGCCAAATACCCCTCGCCCCGCCCAGTGCCTCCACGGTGTGTGGGCGGTGTTTCTATGGAAAGCGTTTTGGGAAAGATTTCAACAGCCAATTGCTACCTGTCAGGGCAAGACTATTCCTCGTAACCTTCCTTGAACTGCAAGTCGCCACTGAGCGACTCGTGTTCTAGAATGAGCTGGTGCAGCTGCCGCGCCTGGGCACTAGCGGTTTTCGCCTTGTGCGCGAACAAGGCCGCTACCTGCTGCTGCTGCTGCTGCATAAAATGCTCTCCCAACGACTGCAACAGCATGTGCACTTCTTCCAGCCCGCGCATGGACTGGTAGAGAAACCCTTCCACAGCCTGCGTAACCTCGCCCAGCAGCGCATTGGCGGTGTAGGCGTGGCCCGTGTGGCAGCGGTAGCGAATGAGCTTGCCTTCGATGAGCTGCGTGAGTGCCCCGTGGCATTCGGGACAGGTGAAGGAGGTGAGTTGCCCCTGCTGAATGATGCCCAGAGCGAAGGCGTTGTCGGCTTTGGCAATCCGGAACTCAATGTCCAGCAGCTCTACCTCTTTCTTGGTGACGCGCGGGGTAGCCGGCACTGGCGCCAGTGTCAGCTGCACCAGCAAAGAGCCCAACTCGGCCAGTGGCACCACATGATCAGCCTCAACGTAGCCCAAAGCATTGGCGGGCATCGCGGGCGATTCGGCATCCTGCGGGTCTTGCACCACGGCTACCCCACCCAAGCGCTGCAACGACCAAAGCCCGGAGGTACCATCGTCTAGGTAACCCGTGAGCACCACGCCAATCACGCGGGGACCATAGCTGTAGGCCGCCGAGCGAAACAGCGCGTCGATGGAGGGGCGAAAGCGGTTTTCCTTCGGGCCGCGCTTCACCAAGATCCGGTCCCCTTCGAGCAGCAGGTGGTGATCGGGCGGGGCAACGTAAATGGTGCCGGCAGCGAAAGCTTCCCCATCCTGAGCGTGCTTGGCGGCCAACGAAGAAACGCGGTCCAGCAGCTGCGGCAGGATGCTCTGCGCATCGGCACCCACATGCTGCACCACAAAAATGGGGGCCGGAAAGTCGGCCGGCAGGGTTTGCACCAGCGCCATCAGCGCGGCCACGCCCCCGGAGGAGGCGCCAATCACAACAATATCGCGGGTAGCGTTTGTAGAGGTAGCAGTATGTGGTAGTTTCATGCTTGGATAGAGACAGGGCTACAACAATGTGAGGGAAGTAGGAGAATCCTACTATAAAGATACCTTCCGGCGCATTTCCGGCAACAGCCAGAACGGCCGGGGAAAGTAGCTTATTTGGGCCGTTTTACAACATATACTGTGGCGCTTGCTGCCTGCACAGCGCCATACCCTTTGCTTGAACAGCAATTGGCAAGACCACCGCTGCCCCCGGCTCTCAACCACTTCAAATGATCTGATGAGAAGAATAGTGTGTTCTCACCTTCGCGTTCTAGAGTGCCCTACTCCAGATCGGTAGCATTTCTCAAGCCGAAACAGTAACCCGCGTTTTACGTTCCCTACGGCCTACCACACAACACGCCCGGTGTAGATGTGCGCTGTCGCACTTTAGCCCTCCCTCCTACTCGCCTCAACTTTTTCCTACCCCTCAGGCACCTCCCAACTGTGCGCTGAGCCTGAGGTGCACCCTACCTACTTAGAAGCTCCTGTTTGAGTTAAATCGGTGGGCCGTTGAAAGGGTGTAGAGACGCCTACTTGCGTCTCATCGTTGAACGAGATGAGATTTTATGACGCAGTTGGCGCATGCGATGAGACGCAAGTAGGCGTCTCTACACGTTCCTATTTAACTCAAATAGCCTCTAAGTACAATAAGCTAGTTGCGCGGCGCAAAATGCTCCCGCAACAAGGCTGCGACCTTTTCTTCCGTCAGGGGCTTGGTGAGGAAGCCGGCATGGCCAGCTGCTCAGCCTGAACCAGGTCTGATGGGTGTAGGGAAGTGGTGAGCATCATGATAACCGTGGCATACTGCCACAACCAGCGGACAGATGGCGAGCGGGCCTCATCCTGCGCGAGTATTCGCAGGGTCTGCTCGCCGTTGGTGGCCGTAAGCACCTGTTCGGTCACGCCTAAGGGGTCAGCAGAAGCTTATTGAGAATGTTGGTAGTCGGGTCGTCATCAATGAGCAGTACCCGGAGCGCGTAAGACATAGAGGGCACAATGGCAGATTAGGTTTTGGGGTGAGGAAACGTGATGATGAAGGTGGTGCCCACGTTGGTCTGGCTCTGCACGGCAATAGTACCGCCCCCATTTTCAACCAAACGCTTGACAATGTAGAGGCCCACACCGGTGCCCTCCACGTGCGTATGCAGGCGCTGGAACAGGCCAAAGAGCTGCCGCTGCTGCACCTCACTCATGCCCAACCCATTGTCCTGCACCGTCAGTACCACGGCCTGTGGTGTAGCATCGGCCCGCACAACGACCTGTATAGGTCGATTGGGGCTGCGGTACTTGACGGCGTTGCTAAGCAGGTTGTAGACGATGCTGCGCAGGTTGGCCGGCGAGAAGGACACCTCCAACGCAGGCTCTACCTCTACCGTCAGCGCCGCGGCCGCTGCCTCAATCAGTGGGGCCAGGTCCAGGCGCACGTCCTCTACCACTTGGGCTAGTCGCACCGGTTCGGCCGGGCCGGCATGAGCCAACTGGAGCTTGGTGATGTCGGTAAGCTGGTTGATGGTGAGCTGAAAGCGCGTAACCGTGCCCTGGAGCATGTGTAGCAACTGGCTCACCATTTCCTCCTGCTGCACCTCCGGGGGTAGTTGGGCGCGCAAGGCCAGTAAGATACCCTCTATGTTGGTGATGGGCGCTTTCAGGTCGTGCGAGGCTGTGTAGATGAACGTGTCCAGGTCTATGTTGGTGCGCGTGAGCTGCTGGTTAGACTCGGTGAGCTGGCGGGTACGCTCCTGCACGCGGGCTTCCAGCTCCTGGTTGAGCTGCTCCATCTGCCGGCGTGCCTCTACCTGGGCAGTGGTGTCGGTGGCCACTACCATCACGCCGTTGCTGCGGCCATCGGCGGCATACATCGGCACATACACAAAATCCCAGTACAGCGTGTCGAGGCGGCCGTTGCGGCCGTACTGCGATTCCATCGCATGAGCAGCATACGGCACGCCGGTATTCATTACCTCATCCATCAACTGCTCGTAGCCCATACCAGCTCCCTCGGGCATCGCCTCGTAGACACCCCGGCCGATGAGCTGCTCGCGGGTGCGGCCCCAGAGCCGAGCGATGGTAGGGTTGGCCAACTCAATGATGTAGTTCGGCCCCCGAAACACAGCAATGGCTACCGGTGCCTGCTCAAACACGCGCTCCAGTTCGCCACGTTGGCGCTCGGCCGCCGCGCGGGCCGCTTGCACCTCACGGGTACGCTCCTGCACGCGGGCTTCCAGCTCCTGGTTGAGCTGCTCCAGCTGCCGGCGCGCGCGCACCTGCTCGGTTACCTCCGTAGATACGACCGTCACGGCAGTAGTACGGCCGTCACTCCCCCGTAGCGGCTGATACACAAAGTTCCAGTACACCGTCTCGCGCTGGCCGTGGCGGTCGATGGTGGCGGGTAGCTCGTGCGCCACGTACGGTTCGCCGGTGGCCATCACACGGTCGAGCAGCTGCTCAAAGCCTTGGTCCGCCGTTTCGGGCAGCAAGTCAAACAAGGGCTTGCCCACGGCCTGCGCTGGGGTGCGGCCCCACAGGGCGCACACGGTTGGGTTGGCAAGCTCAATCACATAGCGCGGGCCACGAAAGATGGCAATGGCCACCGGTGCCTGCTCAAACAGCTCGTGCAGCTGTTGTTGGCGTTGCTCCCGCTCGCGCCGGGCCAGCACCTGCTGGGTCACATCGTAGGCGTACGTGATAAAACCATCGATCTGACCTTGGTCATTGTAGCGGGCCAGGTAGGTAAGGTCGAAGTAGATATCCTCAACGGGACCACCCTCGGTGCGGGCCAGCGGCACGAGCACCTCCCTACCCTCAAAAGGCTCGCCCGTATTGTAAACGCCATGCAGGATTTGCATTAGGGGCTGGTCGGCTACTTCCGGCAGGGCGTCGACCAGGCGTTTGCCCAGCAGCGCACGGCCGGGGAACATGGCCTGATAGCCGGGGTTTACAAACTCGTACACCCAGTCTGGTCCATCGAAAATGCAAATGGCGGCGGGGGCACGCAGGAACAGTTGTTCCCACTGGCGCCGCTGCCGCTCGGCCTCAGAGCGGATTGCCTGCACCTCGCGGGTGCGCGCCTCCACGCGGACTTCCAACTCCTGGTTTAGCTGCTCCAACTGCTGGCGTGCCAGCACCTGCTCCGTAACTTCAACGGCCATCGTGATGATGCCCATAATGCTACCTTGTGCATTATACTGGGGGCGATACATCAAGTGGAAGTAGCCCAGAGTTGGCCGGTTGGTATGACCCCGGTCAATCTGGACGGGCACGTCTTGCAGGTCGTAGGGCGTGCCGTGTTGCAGCACGGCAGCAAAGATGTCCTCAAATCCCTGACCGGCAATTTCTGGCAAGGCGTCAAACACGGGCCGGCCCAGCGTTTGCGCGGGCGTACGGCCCCAGATATAGTGCATTTCAAGGTTGGCCAACTCAATAATGTAGTCTGGACCTTGGAATAGGGCCATGGCGATGGTCACCTGCTCAAACAAACGGAGTACGTTGGACTTCTCCTGTTCGGCCGCGGTGTGGGCGGCTTGTTCGTGAGCCTGGCTCTCGCGTAGGGCCTGCTCCACTTGGCTGCGGTCTTGTGTAGCCGTATCAGTGAAGCCCACCACGAGCAGCTCACCGCTGCGCTGGGCCGAGAGCAGAAAGAAGTTGTTGAGCCTATCGAAGGGATAGTTGACGGAATACTCACCAGGCGTTCCCGAGAGAAATGTGTCGCGGTAGAAAGCGAAGATGCCCGTTTCTATTGCGTTGGGGTAGAGCGTCAGGAACGTGTCGGATGGCTGGGCCGGCAGATCTAGCATCTGCTGCGCAGCTGGGTTGAGGTGCACGTAGACCAGATCGAGGATGACGGTAGGGTCATCAACCGCGTACACCGGCCGTAACAGAACAATACCCGGCAGCGAAACGTTGAGCAGCGCGTGCAGCAGGTCGTGGCTGGCGGACAGGTCGGAAGGTAACGCGGCAGCAAGCATAAAGAATCACAATAGGATAAAAAGAAGGGGATTTACCTAAACAAAGTACGTGGTTTCCCAGACCACTAACGTTGCCGTAGCAGAAAGGCCCCGTAAACCTACCCCTTGTCGTCTATACTACCTGTGCACAAGCTAAGCGGCGGCAAGCAGTTCTTATGCCTTGCGTTTCTTCCTACCCAGCTTATCTTTCTACAGTTCTATATCAGTAGTTTGCGATAGTTTCTTAGACCACAAAGAAGTATACAGCGCACTAAACTACTTAAATAGCCGCACCTCTCGCCGTCAGTACGGATACCCTCTTTCGTTTTGATGGCGCTACGCTGCGCAACAAGGTATTGTCTGACCGGAATAAGCTAGAGTGGGCAAATCATACTTTAAAGGTTCTGAGGCAGTAAGCGAAAAAGGGGTCCTTTCGTGCCTTTAGAACGTCATGCTGGGCTTGCCGAAGCATGATGTTCTAAAGGCACGAAAGGACCCCTAGTTGAAAGGCTCGCAATACTTCGTCACCTAGTAGGCGCTTGTGTAGGCACAGCGACTTTGGCGCACGCGGGCCGCTTATTGGGCCATTAGCGTGGTGCGGGTCACAGTGGTCACTCCTCCCGTCGTATCCCTTTCCACAAGCATGAGGCGAGTAGCAGTGAGCGATTCAATGACACCGCCTAGCTCTAGGCTGGCGTCGTTACCGGGCTGGGTGGCGAGGGTGATAGTGCCCCGCAGGGTCGTGCCGCTGTTCGACAGGGCCCAGGTGCCCGTGCGGGTCTGTGGATCCTGCTGGTCACAGCGGGTAGGGCCTTCATCCAAGACGAACGCCCCGCTGGCCTGGAATGTATACAGGTTGTCCTGGAAGCAGGATGGCACGTCCAAGTAGAGGTTCTCGGCCGGCTGGTCACCTTTCTTTTCGGTGGTGGCCGTCACCTTCCAGGTCTTGTCTATCACCAACTCACGGGCTGTTACAATGGTAGGAAGAATTGGATTGGAGCTATCGTCGTCGCAGCTGGTGAGGCCGCCCAACAGGGCTACAGCTACGACGAACAGGGTACGCGAATACATAAAGAAAAAATAGAGTTGAAAAAAGGATAAAAACAAGACGAGCTCCCGCAGTCAAATCCAATGCCAATACCACACGTCTGCTACCTAGCAGCCAGTTGACAACGGCCGAGCAGACTATCCATAAGTACCTCGCTTTTCTTTGGGGTTCTGAAAGCCACTACCTTATACTTTCGGCCCCGTACCAATGGCAGATGGGGTAGCAGGTAGGCTCGGTATCTCCTTCCCAACGCGATGTTAGACGCTTGGCTCAAGCAAGGCAACACGAGCAAGAAAGCCTGTTGTAGTGTTCCCCCTGCCTGCTTCCAAGTGGCTGATATTACCCAGGCAGGCCCGGCTGTAATTTCGATGCTATCTTGCTTTATGCATGTACTCTCTGTCAATACGGCCCTACCGCAGGATATTCTCTGGAAAGGCCAACACGTGCGGACCAGCATCTTCAAGCAGCCAGTGGCCGGACCGGTGCCGGTGCTGGCTGAGCATTTAGCCGGTGATGGACAGGCAGATTTGCGCGTGCACGGTGGCCGGGACAAAGCGGTGTATGCCTACGCGCACGAACACTACGCCTACTGGCAACCCCAACTTGCTCTCCCGTTGGAACCGGGCGCTTTCGGTGAAAACCTGACCACCACGGGTTTGTCTGAAAAGCAGGTGCGGATCGGTGACTACTTTCAAATTGGTACCGCCATGCTGATGGCGATTCAACCACGGCAACCGTGCTACAAGCTGGGCATTCGCCTACAAGATGCCTCCGTGGTCGGCCGCTTCCTGGTGGCTGGCCGAAGCGGTATCTATTTTCGTGTGCACCAAGAGGGCATTCTACAGGCAGGGGACACTATCACGTTGATCCAGCCCTCGGCGCATACGGTCACCGTGCACGACATGGCGCAAGTGTATACCCCCGGTCCGCATGACCCAGCGAAGCTGGAGGCCATACGGAGCCTACCCTTTTTATCAGCCAGTTGGCACGAACGCGTAAATCGGCTCTTAACCGAACACACGAGGCGCTAACGTTTCTCTGAGAAGCTGTTTAAGTTAAGCGAGCAAGTCGGCGAACATTAGCCACGTAGAGCCACGCGTTAGCATGGGTAGTTTTGCGTTCATAGCCTTTGGCTAAACGCCGATTAGTGCCCGCCCAGGCAATGCTGCGCTCTACCACCCAGCGTTTGGCGATGGGTACAAAGCCGTAGCCTAAGGCGGGCGGCTGGCCAGTTCATGGCGTAGGTCCAAGCTGTTCAGGTACCGGGCGAAGCGGCCATGGGAGGCGCACCGTAGGCAGGCGTGTCATCCACCAACTGCGCTGGGGCAGTAACGCGGGTCCACAGCCCGAGTCATGGTGGTGCGCCGCGTGCACATGTGCAGCCCAGATACGACCGGCCGAGTCGGTCAGGATCTGACGCTTACGCACGTTCACGCACTTGCTCCCATCGGTGCCACATACGCACGCTTTGGCTGTCTATGCAGGCCAATGAAGGTAGGGCCTGCCGCCCCTCGCGCAGTCGGTCGAGCACAGCACGTGATTGAGTCGCTGCCAGCGGCACATACGTTGCCACTGAATGGTAGTAGTAGTAAACTGCGTCCAATCCACGGCCCGCCATTGGCAGCCGAAGCGCTTTTATGGGTTGGTCAAGGAGCTCAACCCGCAACTGGAGCAGGAGGCGCTGCGCCAGGTAGAATAGGACGGGCGATGCGCTGGCTCATAGTGCGTTCAAGCGATAGAATCGAAATCGAAACCCCGCTACCAGCCATCCTCTCTTTATACCAACTGCCGCGCCTGCTCCTGCGGCTCGTTCCAGGCGTGAAGCGTAATGGCCGGATGACTCTGCTTCATCGTGTTGACGGTCCACGCACTTTCGGCCAGGAACACAGGCTGCTGGTCCCGATCATACGCAATGCTACCGGCGCGGCGGGTGAGGAACTGCCGCAGGTCGGCGGGCGTGTCGGCCTGCAGCCAGTAAGCTTTAAACAGAGACAGGGGCCGGAACGTGCAGCGCGCCCCGTACTCGTGCTCCAACCGGAAAGCCAGCACGTCGAACTGCAACTCACCTACCGTACCGATAATCTTGCGGTTGCCCGGCTGTTGCAGAAACAGCTGGGCCACGCCTTCTTCCGTCAGCTCCCGAATGCCCTTGTCTAGCTGCTTGGTTTTCATCGGGTCCTCGTTCACTAGTTCACGCAGAATCTCGGGCGCGAAGCGCGGGATGCCCTGGAAAACCAGCGCCTCCCCCTCGGTGAGCGTGTCGCCGATGGCAAACTGCCCGCTGTCGTACAAACCGACGATGTCGCCGGGCCAGGCCTCGTCCACCACGTTCTTGTCGTTGGCCAGAAACAGGGTCGGGTTGGCAAAGCGCAACTTGCGGCCCAGGCGCGTGTGCTGGTAGAAGGTGTTGCGCGTGAAGTGTCCCGACACTACCCGCACGAAGGCAATCCGGTCGCGGTGGCGTGGGTCCAGGTTGGCGTGAATCTTAAACACGAAGCCCGTGAAGGCCGGCTCCGTGGCTTTCACAAACCGCGTCACGGCCGGCTGCCCGCTCGGGGCCGGGGCCAGGGCCACGAACGTATCGAGCAGCTCCTGCACCCCGAAGTTGTTGCTGGCGCTGCCGAAGAACACGGGGGCCAGCTCGCCCCGGCAGTAGGCGGCCTCGTCGAGCGGGTCGTAGATGCCTTCTACCAGGGCCACATCCTCGCGCAGCTGCTGCACGTCGGCGGCGGGCAAATGGGCGGCCAACGCCGGCGCGTGCAGGTCCAGGGCCAC